>Ga0326597_10003938_pt1 | contig 21067 bp, 20 predicted proteins | sample RVTome_12_FD_203789 | JGI IMG/M metagenome (GOLD analysis project Ga0326597, IMG submission 203789) | Soil microbial communities from uranium-contaminated site in the Upper Colorado River Basin, Wyoming, United States - RVT100D185 | ecosystem: Environmental > Terrestrial > Soil > Contaminated >...
ATCAGGCTGGAATCGCCGAACTCGTGCCAGGCGTATCCACTGTCGACCGCCCGGTGATACATCTCGGCAAGTAGCGGTCGTCCCCCCACGGATTCGACCAGCATCAGATGGGATGCACGGGGTTCGTGCCATCCCGTGAGAAGGGCGTCCACCGCCCGCAATGGGCGATCGGGCCTGATCACGAGATCGGTATATCCGGAACCAGGATGGAGCAATCCGCTTTCTTCGACAACTGTCTCCAAGGCCCTTACGGTGCTGGTGCCGACGGCGACCACGCGTCCACCTCTTCCCCTAAGAGCATTGACAGCCACGGCTGTCGATGCCGAAACCCGATAACGCTCCTCGACCGGTTCTTCGCCTTCTTCCATCGATGCCACCCCGGAATGGAGCGTGATGGGAAGCACGGTGACCCCCAACGAGGCAACCTGGACCAGGATTTCAGAGGTAAACGGGCGACCTGCCGATGGCATCTCAGCCGATCCGGGCTCCGTGGCATACACCGTCTGGTAGGCCGACAGTGGCCAGTCACCCTCGGCGTACCGATATCGGATAGGGCGACCGCGGGACCGCAGATAATCCTCAACATGAGTTGGGAGATGCAACGAGGCAAGCCAGAGCCTGCGCACCCGCGGATGCCGCGACAGCAGTTCGAGTTGTCCTCCTTCCGGGAGGGCGACTATCTGTGGGTGAAGGTCAGGCCCGGGCACAGAACCATGACCATCGGGGGTTCGGATCTCGACCGCCCACAAACCTCCGGGAAGCGAGGACGACAGGTGAACGAGCACACGGAGGTTGTCAGCGGCGATCGCAGGCAAAGCCGCCGGCAGGGTGGCAGAGACGTTGAGAACGAGAGCGTCCCCTTCCCGGAGGTAGGCCGGAAGGTTGCGAAAGCGGTCGTCAAGAATGACGCCGGTCGATCGGCTACCCACCATCAAGCGGATGTCGTCGCGATCGCGTCCATCGGCCTCGGGAGGACGGCCCCGCTCCAAGTGGGCGGGAAGGCTGAACTCAATCGTGGAGGCAGTCATCTATCCCCATCCACTACTTCCCAGGCCCGGTACCGCCCGGAGGCAAAGGTGCCCTCGATCAACTTGAGCAAACCTGGAACACTTGCTTCGGGTGGAGGCCGGTCCGAGATGTCCTCACCGGGATAGGCCTCCTGATGCATCCTCGTGTTCATGTCTCCTGGATCAACCCAAAACACTCGCACATCCGGCTCCTCGGCGGCCAGCACCCGGCTGGCCTGCTCAAGGGCCGCCTTGGAAGAGCCATATCCCCCCCAACCGGGGTAGCCCTCTATTCCAGCGTCCGACGTTATGTTCAAAACTGTTCCTCCAGTCCGCCGAAGCTTGGGCAGCAGTGCTTGAAGGAGGGCCACCGGAGCGATCACGTTCACCTCGTAGACGCGGCGAAGAACATCAAGCGGATAATCATCAATCCTCGGCTGCGGCGAGGGACCTAGATGAGAAGCACTGTTCACGAGGAGGTCGAGCCGACCAAGGACCTCAACCGCTTGCACCAGAGCCTGACGATGCCCGGGGTCGGTGACATCACCCGTGATCGTGGTGACACCACCCAGTCCACCGAGCGCCGATTGCAGGTCTGCCGTATTGCGAGCATCGGTCACGACACTCCATCCCTTTGCGACCAGGGCTCTGACAATGGCCAGACCCAGACCCCGGGATCCACCGGTGACCAGTGCGGCTTTCATCATTGCCCCCACTCCTTCGCTGGTTCGACCTTGTCATCGACCATGTTCCAATACTCGCGGAGGTTGGCGCACCGGTCGCCAACGAACTCGAGGATCAGGGCACCGGCGTCGGTCGTACCCATCCCTTCCTCCTCCATGACGGTCCACCACTCCACGACCGCTCGATTCCCATCAAGCAATGGCTTTCCCATGCGGACCAGGACGTCGGTCTGGTTAGAGGTGGCCTGCTTCCAGTAGTCCTCGATGGCGGAGGTCCCGATGAGGGGCCGACGAAAGGGATGCGAGTGGTATTTGGCGTCATGGGTGAAGAGCGCAGCGGCCCGAGCCGGGTCCGCTTGCTCCCAGGCGAGACGTAATTCCTCGACCCAGGTATCGAGCTGCCTCCGGTTCATCACCATGCACTGTATGGATCCGTGATCGAAAAAACAAGAAAATCCTGTTTTAATTGAAGTAAGTCGTTTTCTCCCCTACGATTGGCTGGTGCCGATCACCGAACACCCGGCGCTAGCCTCGCTGCCTCCCACCAAACGAACGCTGCTCAATGCGCTCAAGAAGGCCGGCGAGTTGGCGGTAGAGCCTCTGGCCGAAACAGCGGGCTTGACGGTTTCGGCAGTCCGTCAGCAGCTGACGGCGCTGCAACGCGACGGCCTGGTGGCGGTCGGCGAGAAAAGGGGCGGAGCCGGTCGGCCCCGTCATCTATACCGGTTGACGGCGGCCGCCGATGCCCTCTATCCCCGCGCCTACGCGGAGCTGACCAACGAGCTCTTGGACTATGTCGGTCAGTCCGACCCGGAATTGGTGGAGGCGATCTTCGACCGTCGACGGCAACGACGTATTGCAGGGGCCCGGGCCCGACTTCAAAACGGGACCTTCCCCGAGAAGATGGCCGAATTGGCCCGCATCCTGGACGAAGACGGGTATCTGGCAGAAGCCGTGGCCAATGAGAACGGCACCTTCACGATCGTCGAGCACAACTGCGCCATCCTCGGGATCGCGCTCCGTTACGGTCAGGCTTGTGGCAGCGAGCTCGAGTTCATCCGGACTGTTCTTCCCCAAGCACATGTCGAGCGGACCGCTCACATGGTGACGGGGGCGAGCCATTGCTCTTATCTGGTGAGCCCCCTCTGACATCTTTTTAAAGGGGTGCTAGCTGAGTGCTTGCAATATTGCGCAGCTTGCTGTATATTGCACTTCGTGAGCGATAGCAAGCACACGGACGGTAGCGGTCAACGGTCCTTGGATCTCGGCGGCTTTATCAAGTCGCATAGGGAAGGCGCCAACCTCTCGTTGCGCCGACTGGCGGACCGCGCCGGCATCTCCAACCCTTATCTGAGCCAGATCGAACGAGGGCTGCGCAAACCATCGGCCGAAATTTTGAAGCGTCTGTCGCGGGCGCTCTCCATCTCGGCGGAGACCTTGTACACCCGGGCCGGTCTGATCGAAGAGGGTCGTAACCGACCGGTGGTGGTGGAGGCGATCGAAGCCGACACCGCCCTATCGCCGCGTCAGAAACAGGTGTTGTTGGATCTTTACCGGACGCTGGTCAGCGCGGCCAGCCTCCCGGAAGATCTGAACCAACAGAGACAGGAGCTATGAGACCTATGAAAACCAAAACCGTTCTATACGCCGCCGTTGGTGCGCCAGTAGTGGCTGCCCGCAAGCTCGGAGACAGATTCACCGAGATTCGCGCCAGCCTCGGCAAGGAAGCCGACAGCCTCGGAAAGAACACGAACGAGCGCATCAATGTTTGGGCCACCGAAGGCGAGAAGGTTGTCAGTCGCATCAGCGAGGGCAAGATGGTCGATGAGTTGGCTGCCAAAGTCGACTTCGATCAAGTCTCCGAGCAGGTGAGCAAGCTGCGCGACCAGCTCGAGGATCTGCTCGGTACCTGGCGGGCCAGCTTTCGCCCAGAGAAGGCCACCCCCAAGGCTTCGGTGAGCACGACCGTCAAGGCCGAGACGACGGCCAAGCCAGCCGCCGCCAAGAGCTCTGCCGCCAAGGCAACTGCCAAGAAGACCCCGAACAACGGGAAGACCGCCAACAAGACGACAGCCAAGAAGACGGGTACCAAGTCAGCCAAGAAAGCCGCCCCCAGGGCCGCAGCCAGACAGGCTTCCTGACCAAACCGGCTAACTGTTGAGGGGGGCCCCCTTGAGGCGCCCCCCTCACTATTCTCGGGGGATCAGCGGACCAGGGGCTCGATCGCAGCGGCGGCTTCGATCCAGGCCGTCACCATGTTCTCGGTCGGGAGTCGACGCACCATCTGTTTGCGCCCGTTGTGATCAGAGAGCTTGGCCGTCAAGGCGGTCGGATTCCGACGGCGCAAGTCCCGAATAGTCGTGACCCCGCACGACTCCAAGAGGACGGCATATTCGGCGCCGACGCCCCGCACACGCATGATGTCGGCCCGCAGCGACCAACGCAGCACCTGTTCGGAGTCGAGTCCGGTCTCGCCCGCAAGCTGTTCACGCCCGGCCTTAGTGCCCGCCCGCCTCAACAGTGATTCGGTTGTGCGGACGCCGGCCTTGCGCAGCCGGGTAGCGAGTTTGGGATCGATGCCAGCGATCTCATCGATTCGAGCCACAATCCTCCAAAAACAAAAAAAGCAGAAGGTCGGCGACTCTACCTAACCCGAACGATCATTGCCGAGGTCGAAGGTCACCAATGTCGCGCTCGGTGTCGACGTCGCGGGGAGGACGTTGCTCAAACCACACTTCCTCCACCCACTCGGGGTGCGCTTGCAATAATCGCTTGGCGCCCTCGTCGCCATCAAGGCTCATCAGCCGGGGCCACAACGTCCTTGTGACGATCACCGGGTTGGCCCAGGCGTAGCGATACTTCGGCACCACCGCTTGCCGTTTGGTTTTACGCGCGGTCTGGATCAACCGATCCACCACTTCGAGGTCGACATCGGGTTGATCGCCCAAGAAAATGGCAACCAGGTCGGCGCGGGAGAAACGAGTAACTGCATCAAGCCCTGCGCGAAGCGATGACGCCATGCCCTCCTCCCACTCCGGATTCTCAACCACCGTCCACCCGGTGAGGTCGTGGGTTTCCAGGACCTGATCCGTCTCGGCTCCGAGGACGACGTACCTCTCGTCGAAGTCGATCGATTCGACCAGGTTCAATACATGGCCGAGCAAAGTGGTGTCGCCCCACGGCTCCAGTTGTTTGGGTCGGCCGAGGCGCGTGGAACCTCCCGCTGCAAGAACCAGGGCCGCAATCACCCGCCGGACGCTACTCGTCGCGCCCCAGCCGACGGATCGAGCCGACCAGCTGAAGAGGTTCTTCCGCCCGATATCGGCTCTTGGTCATTTCGGCCAGGATCGCCAGGGCGACTTCTCCTGGGGCTACGGCTCCGATCGGAACTCCGATGGGCCCGTGGATGCGATCGACTTGATCCGCATTGAACCCGGCCTCCAGAAGCAGCTGACGCCGGCGCGCCGCCGTCTTTCTACTTCCCATGGCACCGATGTACGCCACTTGGGCAGGCAACAATCGTGGCCAGAGCGGCTCTTCAAAGCGAGCATCGTGACTGAGCACGACGACAAAAGTCCGACGATCGAACTCGACCTCCACCTCGTCGGGCCAACCCAGGGCCAGGCTCTCCGCCTCGGGGAAGCGTTCAGCCGTGAGGAAGGCCGGACGGGCATCGCTTACCACCACCCTGTATCCGAGCCGGGTGGCCAAAGCGGTCAGCTCCTGGCCGATGTGGACCGCCCCGAAGATCACCAGACGAGGCCGTGGGGCAATGGTCTCCACATAGACCTCGAGCGTGTCGTACGCCATGGTCTCCGATGTCTCCCGGTCCATCAGTTGAATGGCGTCGCTAAGGAGGCCTTCCGGAGCTTCCACCGGGAGCGACCCGGCCAAGACGACCCCGTTTTCGTCGATCACGGCGCTTTCTCCTCGCCCCTGCTCGGAAACCACTACCAGACGAGCTCCCAGGCGCCCTGCCGCCAGCAAGCCCTCGATAGCGTCGAGAAAGGCGTTCACCACCGTTCGATCAGGACCTGGATGCTTCCCCCACAAGCCAGTCCAACCGAGAAGGCCTCCTCATCAGCGATTCCATAGCTCACCACTCGAGGTTGGCCAGAGGCGAGCACTTCCTCTGCATGGAGGTAAACGTCATTCTCAACGCAGCCACCCGAAACTGAGCCAGCCATGTCACCGGACGAGGAGACCAAGAACTTGGCTCCGATCGGACGGGGCGCCGACCCCGACACCCGCACCACCGTCGCCACCGCCACGTCTTTCCCCTCCGCCTGCCATTGGTGATAGGTATCCAGGGCCTCTCGCATAGTCCTCCTCAGCTTGCCGGGCGCAGCACCCGGGCCGGCACCGACTCTAGAAGCGCGACCACGGACGCGAGATCGGTGAGGTTGGCAGCCGGCAGAAAGTCATCGACGTGAGGAAGGGCGGCTCGCATGCCGCGGGTCTCTGGTGAAAACCCGGGCCGTCCGGCCAGCGGGTTCAACCAGATGATGCGATGGACCGAACGGCGCAGCTTTGCCATCTCCTTGCTGAGCAATTCCGGCTCGCCGCGGTCCCAGCCATCGGAGGCGATCACGACGATAGGCCCACCGCGGGTGACGCGCCGTGACCACTCCCGGTTGAAACGCCCAATGGCGTCGCCGATCTTGGTCCCGCTCGACCAATCATCCACGGCGATCGCGACCTCGCTGATGGCGGAACTGGGATCGCGTCGGGCGAGATGACGGGTAATGCGGGTGAGGTGAGTTGAGAACACGAAGGCTTCGAGCCGACCGAGCCGACCCCGGGCTGCGTGGGCGAAGTAGAGCAACATCTCGGAGTAGCGCTCCATCGACCCCGAGACGTCAGCGATGAAGACCAGAGGGCGTCTTCGCACTCGCCGCTCCGTGTAGGCCAGTGGCATCAGGTCGGCATCGGGGCCGACCGAATGTCGCAGGGTGCGGCGGAGATCAGGCCTGTCACCGCGGATGGTTGCCCTTCGTCGGCGAACCGTGACGTGAGCAGGCGCCCACAGCATCTCTGCGATCAGGCGTCGGACCTGAGCACTTTCGGCGGCGCTGAGATCGGCGAAGTCGCGCCGTCCCAGGCGCTCGATGGCAGAGGCCCCGACCGCCGCTTTGCGGACCTCGTCTCCGTCTCCCGTATCGGGCTGATCGCCCTCTGCCCGAATCGTCCAGGTTCGTTGGCGGGGATTGACGAAGGCAATCGAGGGGTCTCTCATCGCACCGAAGAATGCGAAGAACACCCGGTCAAAGATCTGGAGGTGCTCCACCGAACTGCAGGCCAGCGCTCGCAAGGCGAAGAAGGAGTCGTTCCCCGAAGCCATCCCCACTGTTTCCAGCGCCGCCACCATGTCACCCGCCGTTGCGGCCGGCACGGGAATCCCCTCGGCCCGAAGGCGGTGGGTGAAGTCGACGAGGGTGGCGAGACCGGCGGTAGGCACCATTAGGGGCAGCCGGCCGCCCGCGGTTGGATGCTCCAGCCAGCCACGGCAGTGTCTTGACTCATCTGGCTCATGACGAGCGATGAGCAACCCACCGAGTATTCGGATGGCAGCCGTACCCATTCGAAGTGCATACCGTCAGGAACCGTCCAGGTGCCGCCCCAGGAAAAGCCCCACCGGCGAAAAACCTCGACCACCTCGGAGGGCAAGGTTGGTTCTTCCCCGTATGCATTCGTGCTGGGGTTGAAGTCGATCGCTGTGCCCCAGGAGTGGCGGGACAGAGAAAACCCGGGATCTCCGCCCCGATTCAAGCGGGGGTTGTAACAACCTCCTGCAACCTGGAAATCGTTGCGATCGAGGATGTCGGCCAGTCCCAATGCCTCGATTTCGGCCAACGCGCCCCGCACATACGGAACCACCATTCGGTGACACCGGGTGACTCCGACCAATGGGAAGTCGACCGATACAATCCATTGGTCACGCCAGGCGGGGTCTACAACCACCGCGTCACCCAGTGCCGGTCTAATCGAGAACTCGCCGAATCGCTGCTTGACAATCGCAACAGGCAACACAGGATCGAGATCAGTCCGGCTGCGACCAGAGCCGGCCACCCGCACCGACTCGTCGGCCACGAATTCCCGGACCAACACTGCGGATTGACCGGTGTTGCCTCCCCACAGCAGGATGGTATGGGGCCGATCGATGCCCAATCCACTTGCCAGAGATGTGGACAACCAGACCTCGCTCCATCCCAAGTCCGCATCGGGAACGATGGCCCCGATCTCGAGATCGGCTAACACCCCATTGAGGCCTTCAATGCGGGCGATATCCCCTTCCCGGGCGCCTCTGATGGCGGCGGTAAGCTCCCCCATCACCAGCTCGCCTCGCGCCAAGGCGCGACGGACCGTGGCGTCGAGGGCAAACGCCGTCGGATCGGCGGCAGTCGTGAGCATCGGATAGCCGAAACCGGCAGGGGGCGTCTGCACGATCGTCTCGCCCCTTAAAATCTGAAGCAGGCGCACCGTGACTCGGTGAAGAACAGTGAACTCGGAACCCGCAATCCACGCAGCTTCGGAGACTGCTGCCTGAGTCTCGGTTGTAAGGCCGCCTGACTGGGTCACCCGCACCACCGCTGACGAGGGGGCCACAGTGGGCCCACCGCCTGCCACCACGGTGGTCGCCAGGATTCCGACTACGAGCAGGGTGGCAATGGTCATTGGTGGATCAGGGAGTCGACGCCGATGCGCCTGACCTCTTGGAGGTCCTCGCGGTATTTCAGGACCACACCCAGGGTCTCGTCGACGATCTCGGAGGTCAGGTCGCGAGCCCCCAGCACTTTCAGGGCCGCCGACCAGTCGAGAGTCTCGGCCACCCCCGGCGGCTTGAAGAGATCGAACGACCGCATGTCGGCCATGGCCAGGGCAAGTTGACGACCGAGTCGCTCATCGACGTCCGGTTGCTTCAGCCGGAGGATCTGCAACTCACGGTCGACAGCCGGATAGTCGAGCCAGTGATAGATGCACCGGCGCTTGAGGGCATCATGGATCTCACGGGTTCGGTTGGAGGTGACCACCACCACCGGCGGGGTATCGGCTTTGATGGTCCCAACCTCGGGAATAGTCACCTGGAAGTCGGACAAGACTTCCAACAAGAACGCCTCGAACTCCTCATCGGCCCGATCGAGCTCGTCGATCAAAAGCACCGGATGCAGCCCGGCCGCGGCTTCTTCGACAGCGGCCAGCAGCGGCCGCGGCGTCAGGAACTCCCGGCTCATGATGTCGGCCACCGAGGCTTCGCCTCCCGAACCCCGGGCCTCGATCAGCCTGATGGCCAGCATCTGGCGGGCGTAGTCCCATTCGTACAACGCATGGTTTACATCGAGCCCCTCATAGCACTGGAGGCGGATCAGCCGCCCCCCGGTGATCGCCGCCAGGACCTTGGCAACTTCGGTCTTTCCGACCCCTGCCTCCCCTTCCAGGAAAAGGGGGCGACCCAACTCCAGGGACAGCAGAATCGCCACCGCCAGGCCCCGATCGGTGACGTAGCCTTGCTCGGCCATACGTGTAATGACGTCGTCAACAGCGGTGGGGAGCATGACGACCTCAGGCTACCGGCCGGAGGTGCCAAACTCGATCAAGCAATCGCCTTCAGGAGGCGGTGGCGACCGCCTTGGTGAGGGCTCTTCGGGCGAAGACCTTGGCAAGATGGGTCTTGTACTCGACCGAACCGTAGAGGTCCTCAAGAACAGTTACACCGTCAGCCGCCTTTTCCGCAGCAGCGGTGATGGCCGCCTCCGAACCATCCGTCCCGATAAGTGCCGCTGCCGCCGCTTGGGCGAGAGTGGGTTTGGGTCCGACTCCGGTCAGGGCGATCCGGCAGTCGGCGATCGACCCGTCAGAACGCGACACCCAGGCGGCAGCACCAGCTACCGCGTAATCTGTGTGACCACCTCGGCGCCCGAGCTTGTCATAGGCCGATCCTCCGCCGGCTTTGGGGAGCTTGATGTGGGTCAGGATCTCATCTGGAGCCAGGGCAGTCGTGAGCACATCTACGAAGAAGTCGGCCGCGGCGATCTCCCGGGTTCCTCCCGGACCCTGGGCAACCATCGTCCCCCCTAGCGCCAGCACTGCCGCCGGCTGATCGGCGGCGAGATCGCCATGGGCGACCGCTCCACAGGTGGTGCCGCGGTTGCGCACCTGGACATCACCGGTCCAAGAAGCAGCAGTTCGCAGTGCTGCCGGGACCAGGTTTGAGGCCGCCGTCGTCCGATGCCGCACCAGGGCGCCGATGGACACGTGGCTGCGCTCGTCGCTGATGCCGTCCAGACCCGGCACCCTGCCGATGTCGACCACCAGATCGGGTGAGAGGAGGCGGAGCTTCATCAGTGGCAGCAGGCTCATGCCACCCGACATCACCTTGGCGAATCCTCCACCCTTGAGAGCCGAAACCGCCTCGGTGAGACTCGCCGGGGCAACGTAGTCGAATGATCTCGGGAACATGCTTCTACTCCTATCAGCTCTTTTGGGCGTTCTGGATTGCCTGCCACACCCGCCGCGGCCGCAGCGGCATGTCGATGTGCCGCACCCCGAGGTCGTACAGCGCGTCGACGGCAGCGTTGACGATCGTTTGGGCCGATCCGATCGTGCCGGCCTCGCCGATGCCTTTGACACCGAGCGGATTTACGTTCGATGGAGTCACCGTTCGGTGCAGATCAAAGCTCGGCACGTCGCCGGCGGTCGGTAGGGGATAGTCCAGCAAGGTGGTCGTGAGACAGTTCCCATCTGCGTCATAGATCGCCTCTTCAAACATCGCTTGCGCAATCCCCTGTACCAGTCCTCCATGGATCTGGCCGTCCACGATCATCGGACTGATGACGTTGCCGCAGTCGTCCATGGCGAGGTACCGCAACAGCTTGGTGTCACCGGTCTCCACCTCGACCTCTACCAGAGCCGCATGCGATCCAAAGGGCCAGGTGGCGTTGGCCGGCGAGAACACCGAGTGCGCTTCAAGCCCGCCCTCGATGCCTTCCGGCAAGGTGTGGGGCTGGTAGGCATGGGTGGCGATCTCTTTCCACGTCAAGGCCTTGTCCGGGGAGCCAGCAATATGAGCGCCACCATCCTCGAAGCGGACGTCGTCGGCCGACGCTTCGAGAACATGGGCAACGATCCGGGACGCCTTGTCCCGTACCTTCTGGGCGGCCAGGTAGGTGGCGGAGCCATCGACGGCTCCCGAACGCGAGCCAAAGGTTCCGACCCCCATAGGGGAGTCGATGGTCGACCCGTGCGACACCCTGATGTTCTCGACCGGGATCCCCAACTCGTTGGCAACCAGTTGTGCCCAGGTGGTCTCGTGGCCCTGTCCAGAGGGTCCGGTCCCGATGATCACGGTGGCGGTGCCGTCGGGGTTGACCCGGACCAAACCTGAACCGTTGAAGGCCGAAGGAAGGTCGTAGGTTGCCCAGGAGAACCCGAGCCCGACCAACGCCGAGGGACCGAATCCGCACACCTCAACGTAACTCGCCAATCCCAGCCCGACGTGGCGCCCCTCGGCGCGAGCCTTGTCGCGGGCGACCTTTAACTCCGTGTACTCGGGTGTGGCCAGCATGGCGTCAAGGTTGGTCGCGTAATTTCCCGTGTCCATGGCGAACCCGATCGGGGAGACGGCGTTGGGAAAGCTGGAGGCCTCTAAATAGTTGCGTTTCCGCACATCGGCTGGGTCCACGCCGATCTCGCGCGCGTAGACGTCGATGATGCGCTCCAGGTAGTAGATCGCCTCCGGCCGACCTGCTCCCCGGTAGGCATCGGTGGTCATCGTGTGGGTTGTTACACAATCAATCTTCCAATAGGTAGGGAACTTGTATTGGCCCGATCCCACGAAGGTTCCCAGGAACGGGATAGCCACCGTGAAGTTCTGCGTGTAGGCACCCATGTCGGCGATGCCTTCCAGCTCGAATCCGAGGATCTCCCCCTCTTTGGTGCCGGTGATGGTGGCGGTTGCCAGCCACCCCCGGCCCTGGATCGTGTTATTGGGCGATTCCCGGCGGGATTCGGTGTACTTCACAGGAGCATTGAGCTGCATCGAGGCGAAGCAAACCAGGATCTCGTCGGCGTAGACGTTGAGCTTGGCGCCAAAGCCTCCACCCACCTCGGGGGCGGTGACATCGACCGCATTGGTCGCGAGGCCGAAGGTCTTGGCGATCGCTCCGGCCAGGGCATGGGGAATCTGGGTCGAGGCGAACACCGTGAATCGCCCGTATCCCTCGTTCCAATCGGCCACCACCGCCCGCGGTTCGATGGCGGTCGGAATCAAGCGCTGGTTGACCATGTCCTGGGAGACCGTCACCACATCGGACCTGGCCTTGGCATCAGCAATTGACTGTTTGGTGGCGGCGATGCCCTCCGCATTGCCCCAGGGGCCCGCCTCCCAGGTGATCAAGATATTGGAGTCGAGCTCGTCGTGAACTTTGACTTTGTTTGTGGCAGCTTCTTTCAAGTCGACAATCGCTGGAAGTTGCTGATAGTCGGCCTCCACGGAGTCGACCGCGTCTTCGGCTTGGTAACGATCGGAGGCGACGACCATCGCAATGGCCTGGCCCGAGTGCTTTACCTCGCCATCCGCGAGTAACGGTCTGAGCTTGCCGACGCTCACCTGGGCCAGCAGCGGGCCCAGGTGCCTGACATCATCCGCCGTGTAGACGGCCACCACCCCCGGCATCTTGGAGGCGGTCGAGGTATCGATCGACTTGATGCGGGCATGGGCGAAAGGGCTGCGGGCAAATGCGACGTGCAGCATCCCCGCCATCTTCACGTCGTCGACATAGCGGCCCCGACCCTTGATGAGGGCGGGATCCTCCCGACGCTTGACGACTCCACCTAAGACACTGGTGGTGCTCATGCCTTCACCTCCCATTCCGCTGGGGCAGGAGTCTCGCCTCTCATTTTGGCCGCGGCGTACTCGATTGCTCGAACGATGTTGTGATACCCGGTGCAGCGGCAGAGATTCCCTTCGATGCCGTGACGGATCTCAGCTTCGGTGGGATTGGGGTTGTCCTCCAAGAGTCCTACCGCCGACATGATCATGCCCGGAGTGCAGTAGCCACACTGGAGACCATGGCGCTCCCAGAACCCCTCTTGGACCGGATGTAGTTGGCCGTTTTGGGCCAGCCCCTCGATGGTCGTGATATTGGCGCCGTCAGCCTGAACGACCAGCATGGTGCAGGACTTGACGGTGCTGCCGTCCAGCATCACGGTGCAGGCGCCGCAATAGCCGGTTTCGCACCCGATATGAGTGCCTGTGAGATTGAGTTGCTCGCGCAGATAGTGAACCAGAAGGGTTCGCGGCTCCACCTCCGCCGCCACTGAGCGGCCGTTGACGGTCATCGACACACGCAAACCTGGCCTCCTAGGTCGTTCGACGCGAACCTATCACCGGACACGCAATTGCGTCGGGGAAAGTGGCCCGTTCCCGCCAGATCCGCACCGTTATCGTTGCCGATCGATGACGAGTCCGTCACCAGCCATCGCTTCGTCCAAAATCGGCCCCCGTAGCCGCGCTCTATTGGGATTCGCCCTGGTGCTGGCGGGACTCGTCGCATTGTGGGAGGGGTACAAGCTGATGGGAGCGGTCACCGATGGCAAGATCCCGTTCACCGGCTTCGACCTTCCGGTCAGATACGACGACCAATCCATGCCTCACATCTGGCAGATAGTCGGCTCGCTGTTTCAGCCGGCCCGACGCGGTGGGGAACCGCTGGCATTCCTGTTGGCGGGTGCGGCTGCAGTTACGTTCCTCGAAGCTCTCGCCGGTTTTGCGGCGGGGAGCGTGATCGGATTCGGACTTGGTCTGCTTTTCGTACGATCGCCGCTGGCCGAAAAGGGGTTGTTCCCCTGGGTAGTGGCGAGTCAAACGGTGCCGCTGGTGGCGATAGCTCCGATAGTCGTGTTGTGGGCGGGGAAGGCCCGGTTGCCGCTGTGGATGCCGGTGGCGGCTCTGGCCGCGTATCTCTCGTTCTTTCCGGTAACGATCAACACCGTTCGCGGGTTGCGTTCGCCACCTCCGATCGCAACAGAGCTGTTCAGGTCGTATGCAGCCACCCCCTCCGGCAGGTGCTGCTCAAGCTGCGGATTCCTGCCTTCCTCCCCTATGTCTGGCCACGACGGCCGTGGCGGCTCTAGAGGAGCACGGACTCGACACCCGGGGGAGCGGATTCCAGAAGACCCAGGTCGCCCTCATCGAGGGCGGCAACTGAACGCGCACCTGAAGGGCGGCTAACTGGCCGCCCTTCAGCCGCGTCGGGACTAGCGTCCCGAGCCATCCGAGAAAAGGAGCCCAATGGCCAACGTCGTGCGAGCTGCCCTGGTTCAAACCGAATGGACGGGCGACAAGGACTCCATGACCAAAAAGAGCACCGACTACGCCCGCCAGGCGGCCGAACAGGGTGCCCAAGTCATGTGTTTTCAAGAGCTCTTCTACGGACCTTATTTCTGCCAGGTCCAGGACAACGAGCATTTTGGCTATGCCGAGCCGATCCCGGACGGACCGACCACCAAGCTGATGCAGGATCTTGCCCGCGAGACCGGCATGGTTTTGATCGTCCCCGTCTTCGAAGAAGAACAAGCCGGTCTCTTCTATAACACCGCGGCGGTGATCGACGCCGATGGCACCTACCTGGGCAAGTACCGCAAGACCCACATACCGCATGTGAAGGGCTTCTGGGAGAAGTTTTACTTTCGCCCGGGCAATACGGGTTATCCGATCTTTGACACCGCCGTTGGGCGAATCGGCGTCTACATCTGTTATGACCGTCACTTCCCCGAGGGCTGGCGGGCCCTCGGTCTCAGGGGAGCCAAGATCGTCTTCAACCCGAGCGCGACCAGCCGGGGGCTTTCCATGTATCTGTGGAATCTCGAACAACCCGCCGCGGCTGTGGCCAACGAGTATTTCGTGGGGGCGATCAACCGGGTAGGTAAGGAGCCGCTGGGCGACAACGACTTCTACGGATCGTCTTACTTTGTCGATCCGCGAGGTCAGATAGTCGGCGGTGCGGCTTCGGACACCCAGGAGGAGTTGGTGGTGCGCGATCTCGACCTCGACATGGTCGACGAGGTTCGCAAGACCTGGGCCTTCTACCGCGACCGGCGCCCGGATGCCTACGGCGATCTGGTAGCGCCTTAGGCTGGTGGCGCCATAGGTCATCGACCGCGATAGCGGCCTATCTCACCCAGATGGGTGTGGTTGAAAGAGTCGGCGAACTTGAGGCCGTAGCCGAACGTCCGATCCATCCCGATGTGGGCCACCCAGGTTGAACCGATGGCAAGCACCAGGGTTGATGCTCCGGCCCAAAACCATGCCAACAGCAACGCCGGGCCCAGCAAGTTGTGTCCGGCGTTGTAGCTGAGGGCGCCTGTAGTAGGTCGCAGCAGGTAACCGGCCATCGAGATATCGGGCACGAACAGAAGTCCGGCAAACCACCACCAGGACCAACCACTTTCTGCAAATCCGACCACACCGGCCACTAACAAAACCAAACCCTCAAGCCTCTGCAGAGGTATCGGCGCGAGCATGTCCAGGACCGTACTCCTCCAAACCTGCGATGGTGGCCGAGGGCTACGCTTGGTTTTCCACCACTGATCTCCAGGAGTTCGAACCATGACGAGCCACGCCGATTTGTTTGCCCGTCACCAGCGGGTACTGCCGAGGTGGATGGCCCTCTATTACCAACAGCCGATTGCCCTTGTGGATGGCGAAGGCCGCCACGTTCGTGATGCGGAAGGCAACGAGTATCTCGACTTCTTCGGGGGCATCCTGACGACTATGACCGGCTACCAGGTGCCCGAGGTGATCGAGGCCATCAAGCGCCAGGCCGATCGCATGCTCCACACTTCGACCCTGTATCTGATCGAGAATCAGATCGCTCTGGCCGAGAGGATTGCAGAGCTCTCGGGCATCCCCGACGCCAAGGTTTTCTTCACCAATTCGGGTACCGAGGCCAACGACACCGCCTTGATGATCGCCACCCAGTATCGGCGTTCCAATCAGGTGCTCGCCATTCGCGGGAGCTATCACGGCAAGTCCCACTCCACGGTCGCCATCACCGGTCTGCGCAACTGGTCGGCGACCAGCTTGTACCCCTTCAACGTGACCTTCATCCATGGTGGCTACAAGTTGCGCAGCCCGTTTGGCCATTTACCCGACGACGAATTCATCGCTGCCTGCCGGGCCGATCTCGAGAATTTGCTCGATGTGGCTACGGCCGGAGATGTGGCTTGCTTGATCGCAGAACCGATTCAGGGAGTGGGCGGATTTGCCACCCCTCCTGACGGGTTCTTCGGCGCCATTAAGGAGGTGTGCGACCACAACGGCATCCTCTTCATCTCAGACGAGGTGCAGACGGGGTGGGGAAGAACCGGCGAGAACTTCTGGGGCTACCAGGCTCATGGCATCACTCCCGACTTTCTCACCTTTGCCAAGGGGCTCGGTAACGGCACGGCCCTGGCCGGCGTGGTGTGCCGGGCGGGGTTGATGGACTCCTTGCCGGCCAATTCGATCTCGACGTTCGGCGGCAACCCTCTGTCAACCGCTGCCGGTTTGGCCAACCTCGACTACCTGATTGAGCATGACCTCCAGACCAACGCTTACAAAGTGGGGAATCGGCTCAAAGCCAATCTCCATCACTTGGCCGATCAGGTCGACATCATTGCCGAGGTCCGCGGCAAAGGCCTGATGATCGGAGTCGAGCTGGTCAAGGCAGGGGGACTAGAGCCCGATCCCGCCGCCGCAGCCGCGGTGATGGAGGAGGCCCGCAAGGAGGGCCTTCTGATCGGCAAGGGTGGGCTCTATGGCAACACTCTGCGAATCGCCCCACCGCTGTCTCTGACCGAGACTGAGGCGGACGAGGGTTACGAGAAGTTATCTCGGGCGGTTGAACGAGTAGCCAAGGGCTAGCCGATGACCACGACCGGCACGCTCACCTTTCTCTTCACCGATTTGGTGGGCTCGACGGAGTTGTTGTCCCGGCTTGGTGACGACGCGGCGGTCGATATTCATCGACAAGTTGACAAAGTGCTGCGCAAACACATCACTCGAGGTCGGGAGGTAAAGAATCTAGGTGATGGTCTCATGGTGACATTCGCCAGCGCCATCGACGCGGTCCTGGGCGCAATCGAAATGCAAAGAGGAATGGAGGAGAGCGGCATTGGGATGGCTGTACGGATCGGGATCAACAGCGGTGAGGCAACCGGAGCAGAGGACGGCGACTTCTACGGGACGCCGGTCGTCACAGCCCAAAGGCTGTGCGACCTCGCGGCGGGAGGCCAGATCCTTGCTTCAGGAGTGGTTCGCGCCCTCGTTGGAAGCAAGGGTGACATTGCCTTCAGGCCCCGGGGGGATGAGTCCTTAAAAGGTCTGCCAGAGCCAATCCAGGTCTACGAGGTGCCCTGGCGCGCAAGTGGTATGCCCTCGGCCGAGGTTGGCAGGATCGAAGTTCCTTATCCATCCAACCTCAGCCAGCCTGCCGAGGGTGTTTTGGTGGGTCGGGAGGACGTGCTTTCAGGGCTCGAAAAGGCATGGCGACAAGCGAGGACCGGCACCAGGGGCCTGGTGTTGATCGCCGGTGAGCCGGGCATAGGGAAGACGGCCACGGCGGCGGTGTGGAGCCGTTCAGCATTCGATACGGGAGCGCTCATCTTGTCCGGGCGATGCGCCCCCGAAGCGGTCATCGCTTATCAACCCTTCGTCGAGGTCCTTCATCAGTTACTGAGCACCCCGGCAGCGGCGGCAGCGGTCAGCCGCCTGGGGAACCAGGCGGCGGAGTTGGCCAGGTTGGTGCCGGACCTGGCAGGTTCTCTCCCTACCCAGCCTCGGGTCAAGGCCGAGCCGGGGACTGAGCGTTACCTGCTCTACGAGGCAGTGGTAGCGGGACTCCAGCACATAGCACGGCTGGTCCCGTTGGTCGTCATTCTCGACGATCTCCATTGGGCCGACGCTCCCTCCGTGGGGCTCCTCGAACATTGGGCCAGGCATCCCCAGCAGGCTCCGATACTGATGATCGGGACGTACCGGGAGACCGATCTGAGCCGAACCCATCAGCTGGCAACGGCACTGGCCGAACTTCGTCGGGAAAGGCGTTTCCAGCGAATTCACCTCACCGGCCTTGATGCTGCCGGAGTGGCCGAGATGGTCGCTAACCGGATTGGGATCGCGGTCCCGGCCGTGATCGCCGACGCTATAAGCACCGAGACCGAGGGAAACCCGTTCTTTGTCGAGGAGGTGGTTTCCCACCTGATCGAGAACGGTGCCATTGGCCCAGGAATCCCTTGGCCGAAGCCCGACGAGGTCCACAGGCTCGAGATTCCGGAAGGGATTCGCGAGGTGGTGGGACGACGCCTGTCCCGACTCTCGGAAGGCACCAATCGCACGCTGGCTCTGGCAGCGGTGATCGGCCGCGAATTCGACGGGCAACTACTCCAGGACCTCAGTGACGACAAAGCCGAAGACGTGTTGGACCACATCGACGAAGCGATGAGGGCCCGCATTCTCGCCGAGGCGCCGTCCGTCTTTGGCCGCTACGCCTTTTCACATGCTCTGATCCGTCAGACGCTCTACGAGGAGCTCAACACCACCCGCCGTGCCCGCCTCCACCGCCGGGTTGCGGAAGCTCTGGAAGCGCAGGGAGGAGCGCCGGCAGAACTCGCCAGGCACTACTCCGCCGCCCACGAGCCGGCCAAGGCCCTCTCCGCGTCTCTGGTTGCAGCCGCGGAAGCCGAGGGAATTCTCGCCCTCGCCGAGGCGGCCAAACACTACGAGCACGCCTTGGAATTGTGGCTCGAAATCGTCCACCCCGAGATTGAATCGAACATGGATCGTCCCGAGGTCTTGTTAAGGGCTGCCGAGGTCACTTATCTCCTCGATGGGGGCCTTGCCCGCGCCATCGCCCTAGCGCGAGAAGCAGAAAGGACCATTGACTCCGAGGCCAGTCCCGTTCGGGCGGGCCTCATTGCGGAGAGACTGGGGACTTATCTGCAGCTGGCCGGCCAGGGTTACGAGGCTATCGCGGCGGTCGAGCGGGCCATCTCCCTGATTCCCCCCGATCCCCCCTCTCCGGAGAGGGCCAAGGCACTCGCCACTCTGGCCGGAATGCTGATGCTTTTTAGTCGAAACCGCGAGTCGGAGGAACGGAGCCTGGAGGCGATCGAGGTCGCCCGTGTTGTGGCTGATCCAGCCATAGAAGCCCATGCTCTGGTGACGCTGGGGACCGTCGAGGGCAGCACCGGAAGAGTCGATGAAGGGGTCGCCCACATTTTGGCGGGCCGGGAAATCGCCCTGGCGGAAAGAGCCGTGAACGACACCCTTCGCTCGTATGCGAACCTCTCGACGATCCTCGACATGACGGGCCGCCTGGAGGAGGCAGTTGTTGATGCGCTGGCGGGATCCGAGCAGGCTGCACGGTGGCACGTGTTTGGCAAGCACTACTGGTTCCCACGCTGCAACGCCGCCTGGTCGCTGATTCGCCTCGGCCGCTGGGACGAGGCCGGCGAGATCCTCGAATCCGGTGAGGCCCTCACTGAGGGGGTCAGCGAGGTCTTCCTCCACTCGGTCTCGGCCCTGCTTGCAGTCGTGCGCGGGCGATTCGAAGATGCTCACCGACATCTCGAACACGCCTTCGCCAAAAGCACCGAAATCGTCGACCCTCAATTTCAGGGACCCCTCCATTGGATCGCGGCGAGAATGGCCCGATACGAGGGCAGGCTTGAGGAGGCGTTGGTACTGACCGAGCGCGGCCTTGACATGGTGCAAAAAGGCGAAGACTGGTTTTACCGAGCGCCGTTGCATGTCATTGGTTGCGCAATCAATGTTGATCTGGCTCTTGCCGGCCATGAGCCGGGCCGCCGCCGCCAGGCGGCGGAGGTGCTCCTACGAGGGCTCCAGGAGGGCGCCGACCAAGCCCGGGCCGCCGACTTCCCGGCGCAAGTTGCCCAGGCTGAGGCGGAACTGACGCGATTGGGAAATGGAGACCCCCAGGCCTGGGCCCACGCCCACGCCGAGTGGGAGGCTCTGCGTCAACCACATGAGGCTGCTTATTGCATGTATCGGCAGGCAGAGGCCCTGATGGCCGTTGCCGATCGAGAGACTGCACAAAGAGTGCTCGATGTCGCCCTGGAGATAACCGACCGACTAGGGGCCAAGCCCCTGAGGGATTCGATCGAGGCGCTCAGGGGTTCCTGATTCGCCCGCGATGAGGTCCCGGTACCAATAGAAGCTGTCCTTGGGGACCCGAGTTCCGGTGGCGTGATCGACATACACCAGACCGAAGCGTTGCGAAAAGCCACTGATCCATTCGAGATTGTCGAGAAGGCTCCACAAGAAGTATCCCCTGAGGGGCACACCCATATCGGCGGCCTCACGGGCGGCTTTGATGTGGAGGTCCAGGTACTCGATACGGCGCCGGTCACTTACCCTCGCGGCCGCATCGGGAGCGTCCGAATATGAAGCACCGTTCTCGGTGATGAGGATCTGCACAGGTTGATACTCATCACTCACCCGAGCCAGGAACTCGGTCAAGGCATGGGGCGTTATGGCCCAACCCATCTCGGTGTAGCCGGTGGGCGGGTACGGTCCCGGCGACACTCCCGTGTTTTCCATCTCCTCGCCCCCGGCGGAGATGACGATGCTCGTGTAGTAGTTGATCCCCAGGAAGTCGAGGGGTGCGGCGATGGCCGCCAGGTCACCAGGCCGAACAAAGTCGAGGCTGGCGATGCGGCCACGGTTCCGATACGCCTCGATCATGTCCTCCGGGTAGCCCTTCCCGAATATGGGATCGAAGAACCAGCGGTTGCGAAAGCCGTCGAAGTAGCGGCAGGCGGCTACGTCGTCTGGCCGGTCGCTGGCGGGCGAGGCCGGCCGACAATCGAGGGCAATTCCCACCGAGCTCCTCGGGCTTTCGTTGCGTAAGGCATCCACAGCCCTGCCGTGGGACAACAACAGATGGTGGCCGGCCTTGAGGCCATCGTTCCAGCTCGTCAGGCCGGGGGCGAACACTCCTTCGATGTGTCCCAGCACCGTTGCTACCCAGGGCTCATTGTGAGTGATCCAATGGTCGACGCGGTCCCCCAAGGCTCGTCCCACAACCCCTGCGTATTCAGCGAACGCATCGACGGTCGTCCGCGACGTCCAACCACCCTTGTCCTGGAGCGCTTGGGGCAGGTCCCAGTGGTAAAGCGTTACGAACGGCGTGATCCCGTTAGCCAGCAGCTCGTCAACGAGGCGCTCGTAGAAGTCGAGGCCCGGCTGGTTGACGTGACCGCTTCCCTCCGGCAACACCCGGGTCCAGGCAATCGAGAACCGGTAAGCATTGACGCCGAGTTCGGCCATCAAAGAGACGTCTTGGCGCCACCGGTGATAGTGATCGCAGGTGATGTCTC
>Ga0326597_10003940_pt1 | contig 21061 bp, 12 predicted proteins | sample RVTome_12_FD_203789 | JGI IMG/M metagenome (GOLD analysis project Ga0326597, IMG submission 203789) | Soil microbial communities from uranium-contaminated site in the Upper Colorado River Basin, Wyoming, United States - RVT100D185 | ecosystem: Environmental > Terrestrial > Soil > Contaminated >...
TCCGTGACGCCGTGCAGCTTGCGCCAAGGTACGAGCCCTTCCAGGGCCCGCTCGGTTCCCTCGGTTCCCTGGCCCATTTGCCTCGTGAACACCAGAACGTACTCCGAGGCTCCCGGCCGGGCCCGGGAGGTCATCCGTAGCGCCACCAGCACGGAACACACGAAGAGAGTTCCGAATATCGCCAGCGAGTACGCGCCGGACCCGCAACACAGCCCGATTCCGATCATCAAGAACAGAATCGACATGTCTCTGGTGTCCTTGATGACCGTCCTGAAACGGATGATCGAGAGTGCTCCGACAAGGCCCAGCGAGAGCGCGATGTTGCTGCCGATGGCCATCATGATCATGGCCACGACCACCGGCGTTACCAGCATGGTGACGAGGAACGAATACGTGGCTGACGGGCCGCCGTGCAGCCGTCGAAAGACCGTCGCCGCCACAAACGCCAGCGAGAACGCGAGGCACAGGTTGAGCATGACCTGCCCCACGGTGAAGTTCATGTGGTCCGGCGTCAGCAAACTGGCCATTCAAGAGTTCCTCCAAAATTCCGTGCGCGCCCGCGCCAGGCGAGCCGGTCTGATAATGCGCGTCCTATTTTGGGGTTATCGGATGATCCGGGGGCATGGTTAAGGCGCGACGCGCGGGCAATGGTGGGTCCATCGAATACACACCTGGGGACGTCGACTCGCGCGCTCCAAATGCCTATACGGCGTGAATTCCTATCAGGGCGAGGAGTGAGCACCGAAAAACGTCAAACTCCATCGGTCGGCCGGCCGATAAGGAGGCGTCAAGGCCGCCGGCTGACGATAAGAATGATATGCACCTGGCAGAGGCACCCTCATTGTCCGCTAGTGATCTGGCACCGGTCAATCGAGGAACGGCTTTCCGTCCGCACCGTCACTCGGGCGAAAGTCCCGTCACTCCGGCGAAAGCCGGAGTCCAAGCCGGCGCGTTGAGGGCTGGATTTCGGCCTGCGCCGCAGTGACGCGGGAGTGCCCGTTGTCCATCCATTCAGGTGCGACGGACCGCTAGCCCGTTGAAGAGGTCTGCGGGAATGGCTTCCGGCCTTCCGGCAGGCAGGTTCAGTCCGTCACACGGCCCTGTTGCCGGCAGAATGAACGCATGGAAAGTCGGTCTTACTTGAGTGGGGAGTTCTTCCACAGGCAGTTACGGAAGCACCGCTGGATGAATCCGAACAAAGAATCGCGAGTTCAAGACGATAACGAGGCGGCGCTCCTTCGCAGAAGACTCGATCATCTCCTGTCTCAGGATTTGTCCAAGTGTGGGTACGAAGCTCGTGCCAGCCATCATCGTCGAATTGAGCGCCTCCGACGCGAATATGAGTTGGCCGTCGCCCGGCCCACAGAAGGCCCACCGCGTAGCGCGTCACGAGCGGCGCGCGAAGGCGGCCGCCGTATCAGCCGGCCGGTCCACGGCGAGCACGACTGCTGAACGCGACCGATGAGGGAGCGTGAAGCATGAGTGCGAGTTCGCGAGCACGAATGTGTGGAGCGCGATCCGGCCCATGGGGGACCGACTTTCCAGTCGGTCTTCGGTGCTTGCGAACAGGGCTGTGCGGAGCGTGAAGCCTGAGTGCGAGTTCGCGAGCACGAATGTGTGGAGTGCGAACCAGCCCTCGCCAGCTTGCGAGCAGGCGTGTGGAAACGCCGGAAGTTTCCGCGCAATCGCGCGGACTCGGCCTTGCAAATCGCGGCGCCGTGCCACTACAATTACGATCGTTACCCATAGGAACGCATCGGCCGACTTGCCGTCTGCCGTCCACGGAATCGACCGAGGCGCGGGGCGCCACGTGCGCGAGCGCATGGGAACCACCGTGAAGCGGGCGGGTGAGCCGACATCGGCCGTGGCGCTGATGGGTGCCGTGACGCCGGCCCGGCAGTGGGGCCGTGTACCCGTCGCCGCAGGTGTGCTGACTCATGCGATACTATGAAAACATACTCGAACTGATCGGTAGGACGCCTCTGGTGAAGCTCGGCCGCATGGCCGAGCCGGGCATGGCCTCGATCTTTGTGAAGCTAGAGAACCTCAACCCGGGCGGCTCCGTAAAAGACCGCATCGCGATTCACATCGTCAAGCGCGCGGAAGAGCGCGGCCTTATCAAGCCCGGCGCCACCCTCATTGAGAGCACCTCCGGAAACACGGGGATGGGCCTGGCGATGACCGCGGCCGTGCTGGGCTATCGCGCCGTCTTCACGATCCCGGACAAGATGAGCAAGGAGAAGATCGACATGCTCAAGGCCTTCGGGGCCGAGGTCCTCGTCACCAGGACCGACCTTCACCATGACCATCCGGAGAGTTACGTCGAAGTCGCCAAGCGGCTTGCGCGAGAAACCCCCAACGCCTTCTACACCGACCAGTACTACAACATGGACAACCCCGAGGCCCACTACCTGACGACCGGCCCGGAGATATGGGACGATACGGACGGGAAGATCGACTGCCTGGTGGCCGGCATAGGCACCGGCGGGACGGTCTCCGGTGCGGGCAAGTACCTCAAGGAAAAGGCTGCGGAGGCCGGACGTGAAATTCGAATAGTTTGTCCCGACCCGAAAGGGAGCATCTATCCGGACATCTTCCACCAGCGCGACGTGCGCGATCCACAGGTTTACGCCGTCGAAGGCATCGGACACGACTTCATGGTCGGGACCCTCGACATGTCCGTGATCGACGACATCATCGAGATTTCCGACCGGGATTCTTTTCTGACCGCCCGAAGGCTGGTGCGCGAGGAAGGGATCTTCGGCGGCGGATCATCCGGGACCGCTATGTATGGCGCGCTGCAAGAGGCCAAGGCCCTCGGCCCGGGCAAGATAGTAGTGGTCATCCTCCCCGATTCGGGAGACCGCTACATCAGCAAATGCTTCGATGACGAATGGATGAAGGACATGGGATTTCTCGGCCTCGAAGAGCGGCTCGGGACGGTCCGGGAGGTCCTCCAGTTCAAAGGCCGCCACGTCGAGTTCGCCGCGCCCGAGGAGACCCTGGGCAATATCGCCAAACGCATGGTCGATTTGGGAATCTCTCAGATGCCCGTCAAGCCTGCTTCCGGGCGAGCGGACCTCATGATCCATGAGGTGGACCTGCTGCGGGCCATGGCCAGCGGAAGGTGTACGCACGACAGCCCGGTCCTGTGTGCGGCCGCGAAGCTGAACGGCAAGGTCCGCGTCGGTGATCCGCTCTCCAGGGTCCAAACCGTGTTCGATGACAACAACGTGGCCGTAGTCGTCGACGACGACGGCATTGTCGGCATCATCACCAAGATTGACGTCGTCGAATACCTCACTTCACGATCCTAGCATCCCGTTCAGGAACCTCGAACTTGTATGGGACGAACTTATGTGGGACCGACTTTCCAGTCGGTCATGCCGCGCGAGTCCTCGGTGCGCCCGGCGTGCAATCCGCACAGTGCGGTTGTGAAGATTGCGGCCGCCGCGTCAAAATTTGGGTCGCAACTCCCCCGTAGGCCAAGATTCCTGGTATAGTACGGATCGATCGCAGCTCGCGGTCGCCACACTTAGGCCGGCGCTTGCGATCACGGGCCAGGGGTCAACCATGAATCACGCCAGAGCTCAACGCAGTTGCCACATAATCTTGTTCACGATTGTCTCGGGTTCGATGGCGGTTGCGGGCGGACGCGGCGACGCGCAAGATTCGCCCGGTTTGCGCGGGCCCGGGGGCGGCACATTCTTCGCGGGCAGTACGATTGTCTCCATGGCAACAAACTTTCAACCGGAGCTCATTTACACGAAGTACCCTCGCGACGATTCGGTCGGCCCCGGAACGACCTGGGAACTGAGCGTCGGCGTGGCGCTGCAAAGCGCGGCTTCGACCATCAACGTGACGCTCAGCCTGGATCCCGAGGCGCCGAACGCCGACATCCAAATCTTGGATGACACCGCCGACTTCGTGCCGCAGGACGGGCTTTATCACAACTACGATCCGTCGGCGCGCTTCGAGATCGCTTATACCGGCACGCTCGAACCGTTTGTCGGCCCCGTCGATTTCCTGCTCGAGCCGGATGGAATGGCGCAGATTCCCCTAAGCGTGCATCTCAACGTCACCGACCAGCCGGGCTTCCCGATTCAGCTCCTTATCTCGACCGGCGCGAATGCGCCGCTCGGCGATATTACCGGCGACGGCAACATGGAGATTCTCTTCCCGGGACTGCTCGTCGGCGTCGAGGGCTTGCAGGCGCTGGACCATGCCGGGATGCTCCTTTCCGGCTGGCCGCTCGCCAGCGACGATCCCGATATTGTGGACGAGGTCTTCTCCATACCGGCCATCGTGGACTTGGACGGCGACGGCCCGGCCGAGGTGATAGTTGTCGGGTGGGCGCTCCGCGACGTGCCCGCGGAGAGGGCATCCGCGGGGTCTGAAATAAGTACGACGCTCTATGCCGTCGAGGGCTCCGGTGCGGTCCGTTGGCAAGTGATGGACGATCTTCCCCTGGGTTCACCAGCGGTGGCGGATATCGATGGCGACGCCGGACTGGATATCGTCGTCGGGGCAGGGACGAATCTCAAGCGCTTTGACATCGACGGAACGCCGTTGAACGAATGGCAGGTCGAAGCGCCGAACGACGTCCACGTCGCGGTCCCGGTGCTGGCGGACGTGGATGGGAACGCGGCCAACGGGCTGGAAATCATCGCCTGCACACCCGTCTTCGGGCCTCCGAACTTCGCGCAGGTGTACGTTTGGAACAACGACGGCTCGCTGCACAGCCCGGCCTGGCCCAAAGCATTGGACGCCTGCCGGGCGCCCGTCGTAGTCGATCTCGACCTCGATCCGAGCAACGGGCGCGAAATCCTCATGGCGTTCGATCACGAAAACCCTCCAGTGGACCCAGACAACGGGTTCCTCAATACGTTCAGCGTGTTTGCGTGGCATGTCGACGGAAGCGACGTAGCCGGCTGGCCCCATCACTTCATGCGCGACCCCAACGCTCCGTTTCCCGATGACCGGATCATAGCCCCAGGCTCGGCCGGCGACGTGGACGGCGACGGCGACGTCGAATTCGTCATCGGCACCTACGGACAGGGCGACCCGCTAAACGGAAACCTTTTTCTCTTCCACCACGATGGAACGCTCGATGCAAACTGGCCCCGCTGGGCAGGCACCGCTCAGGTTCCCTCACCCGCGGGTGGAATGGCGCTTGCCGACCTGGACGGTGACGGTCCGCTGGAAATCGTCACCGCCTCGTTCCGCGGCGTCTACGTTTTTCGCGCTGATGGAGGGCTCTTCGAGGGATTCCCCAAGCTTACGGTGGATAACTTCGCCCAGCCGATGGTCGCGGACATTGATGATGACGGCATGCTTGAAATCCTCGAGTTGTCGTTAGTCGATGGGCTGCACGTCTGGAAAATGTTGACGCCCTCCCCCGATCCACGCCCCTGGCCCGTCTTTCGCCAGAATTCGATGCGCACGGGATCGGTGATTCAAGGCCAGGCGGCCGGTGTGCCGGCAGCGGCCGCGGCAGGATTGATCACTACACTATTCCTGCTGGTGTGCGCTGGCGCGTTCATTATCCGTCGAAGCCGAACGAGAGTTGCCGGTCCCTCGCGCCCGGCGCATTGCACGGCTCAGTGGTCAGTCCGCGCCGCGGCGGAGCGTTCATTTCGTAATTGACGGCGGTCAATCCGTGTTGCCGTTTGGCAATCTCGAACAGGCTGCGCACGCTCTCCCAATACGGCCCCCGGCCGCGCATCCGCTCAAAGAACCGTGACTCGCCCAGCTCGCCCCCGCGCACGTCGCTCAGGCGGTTCAGGACCCGTTTCGCTTTCAGCGGCAGGTCCTCGTTGAGCCGCTTGACGAAAACCGGCCGCACGCTGGCCGGCAGACGCAGCGCGATCATTCCGGCCGACCGCGCCCCCGCCTCCGCGGCCGCGGCGAGTATCCGCGGAATATCCCGGTCGTTCAGCCCCGGAATGACAGGCGCGACCAGCACTCCCACGGGCACACCCGCCTCATGCAGCCGGCGCATCGCTTCAAACCTGCGGGCCGGCGGCGGTGCCAGCGGTTCGATCAGCTTGGCCGTTTTTTCGTCCGCAAACGGAACGCTCAACAGCACGCGCGATCTCGCCCGCCGGTTCAGCTCGGCCAGCACGCCGGCGTCCCGAACCACAAGAAACCCCTTGGTCACCACGACCGCCGGGTTGGCAAGCTCCACGCAGACTTCCAGACACGCCCGCGTGATTCCATAGCAAGCCTCGATCGGTTGATAGCAATCGGTGATTCCGGAGAAGTTCACGCTCTCGCGCTGCCACGTCGGCTTTGCGAAGGCCTCGCGGAGCAGCCCGGCCGCGTTCCGCTTGACGATCAGCTTCGTCTCGAAGTCGCTCCCCGCGCCGTAACCCAGGTATTCGTGGTAAGGCCGCGCATAGCAGTAAGTGCAGCCGTGCTGGCAGCCGCGATACGGATTAACAGACCAGGTGAAAGGCAGGTCGGGACTGTCGTTGCGGGACAGAATCGAGCGCGAACGTTCTTCGTATATCTCGACGCGAGCCTCGGGCGGAGCCTCGAGCCATTCCCTGTGCTCGGACACGTATGGATTCGGCGGGTTGTCTACGCGCCTCAGTTGCATCGGTAAGGGCCGCGGCGCACGCCCGGGCCGGTCGCGAACGCCGTGCGCGGCCCAAAACAAGAGACCGCCGCAAGCCGCGGAAATCATTCGTCGCGCGTCGAAACGGTTCGTTTAGGCAAATATTAGGGTATAGTTCTCGTGCGGTCAAGAGCGATACACTGCCATCCTCGAAGCGCCGTGCTCTTACTGTGCCACGTCAGACCGACTTGGGCCGAGCATTAAGCCGGCGAAGCATGAGCACCCCGGCACCGACCCCGAGCAACGCCATCACGCCCACTCCCAGTTGCGATAGCGCGGGACAATACCCCAAGAGCTTTTCGATTACTTCCTTTATCAGTGTGCCATCGGCAAACTCCACCTTCACAATGTAGTTCCCGGATACAAGCAGGTCGTTAGTCTGCGACTCCGTCAGTGTGAAAGGGATCAGGTTTTCGAGGTTCGTCACGAGCGTCCCAGTCGGCGCGGTCGGACAGGTACTGGCATCGTCGGCGTAAATTCCAACGGATGTAACCGCCGCGCACGCGCCGGTGATGTTTAACCTTGGGGTGATGTGGCAGTCCGGGTCGCAAAAATCAGGGTTCCATGTAAAGCATACGCTTCCGCCAGCAGTGCCACACGGTCCGCCGCACGCCGCTAAACTGCCCCCGGCGCTGCGAAGGTCCGCACGCGCGGACTGCTCCGTGCCGATGCCGGCCGTCATAGTCACGGCGAGCGCCATTCCGAACGTCAACGCCCCCCGGCCTGTTCCGGCACCTTCGCCATTCTTGTCAAAAATGCGCGTGTTCATGTCTGGCCTCCTCCAAAAAACGTGCGATCAATAAGATGTTTCCACGTGTGAAACACCTCTCAAATACGCTCGTGAATGCACGACGTGCCGGCCGGAGTGCTTACGCCCGCCCCCGCCCTGCGCGGACAGCCCTGTTCGCGGGCTCACCCAGGACATCGCTGCGCGAAGTCAAGGGCAGGCGAGGGCTGGTTCGGGCTCCCTCATCGGTCGCCCTCAGCCAGCAAACTCAAACTCGTTGTGGTCGCGCGCGAAGCCCGCGAAGCACCATCGCCCCCACACCGATTCCTAGCAAGCACATCGCGGCAACAGCCGTCTCAGATAACGCCGGACAACTTTCCGTGTTTTTCTTGGGCTTGTCCTTTCCGAACGCGCCGTTCGCAAGCTGTACCTTTACGACGTGGTTCTCGTTTAGCATATCGTCGGTCTGGGCCTGCGTCAGCGTGAACGGGATCAGGTTCTCGAGGTTCGCCACAAGCGTCCCGGCCGGATCGGACGGGCAAGTGCTGGCATTGTCCTCGTACAGAGCAATCGAGGTAACTGCGGCGCACGCCCCGGTAATGTTGATTCTAGGCGTGATGTGGCAGTCCGGGTCGCAGTAATCAGGGTTCCACGAAAAGCATACTTCCCCGCCGAGCGTCGCGCACTCCGGTGAGTCGCTGCACGGCGCTATGGTCGCTTTGGTGCTGCGGTTGTCGGCAGAGGCTTGTCCGGACCCGATGAGCAGGCCGAACAAAACGGCCGCGGCCATGCGCCATCGCATTCTACGACTCGCGCTAAATCGAACTATGTCCACGCCTGACGGATTTGAGATCGTTTTCATTTCGAAAGCCCCTTCAAAGTCAACACCGCAGATGACAATCTCGCACGAAGCTCCTGCGGAAAGAGCGCCCGCGCGCTAAAATGGCTTTGCGTAAAGATGGAACTCGCGGAGCCGGACCTGCGCCCGGCATGCACTTGAGCTTGGATTGGATAGAACAGACGCCCACGCCCACCTCCCTCCGAGTTGAACGGGCGATAGTTTACGGAACCGGAGGCAGGAATTCAAGTGCCGATTCTCGTTAGAAGTGACACTGTACGGCCTGGACAAGTCCGCCCGCACCAGACCCCCATGCACTAACGGCATACCCGTGGCCATCGCAACCTAATTTCCTTGCACTGCGATTGGCGCTGACCAGCGTGCCTATGCGCGGTATCATGGTTTTTTCAAGATCGCACGTACATTTCACAGGGCTTTGGGCGGAGTGATGAGTGCAGGCAAAGAGGAATCCTCAGAAAACATCGCCGAACGCCGTGGCCACGAGACGACCATTGCGGACGACGATCTTCTCGGTCGCGCCATGGACACAGGCACGGAATCCGGACCGGGATTGCATAGCAATTCCGCACACCCGCATCCGCAGACCATCGGGCAATATCGCATAGTTTCGGTTCTCGGCCGGGGCGGCATGGGCACCGTTTACGAGGCCGAGCAGCAGCGTCCCCAGCGTCCGGTCGCTCTCAAGGTCGTCCGCGGCGGGCGCTACGTCGACGAGCACTACATACGTCTGTTTCAGCGCGAGGCCCAGACCCTCGCCCGGCTCAGACATGCCGGCATAGCCGCGATTTACGAGGCGGGATGCACCGAGGACGGCCAGCACTTCTTCGCGATGGAGCTCGTGCGCGGCGTGGGCCTGCACAGATCCGTCCGCGCATCCAACCTGAACCTCAGCGCAAAGCTGGAGCTCTTCCGCAAAGTTTGCGACGCGATCAACTATGCTCATCAGCGCGGGGTCATACACCGAGACCTTAAGCCCTCAAACATCCTGATTGACGCGGACGGACAGCCCAAAGTCCTGGACTTCGGCCTCGCGAAAATGACCGACGTGGACATAGCCGCGGCGACCGTCGTGACCGAAGTGGGGAGGATTCAGGGCACTTTGGCCTACATGAGCCCGGAGCAGGCCCGCGGGAATCCTGATGAGATCGACCTGCGGAGTGACGTCTATTCGCTCGGCGTCATCCTCTTCGAATTGCTTACCGGGCGGCTGCCGTATTCAGTCGGCGAGTCCGCGCTGCACGAAGCGGTCCGCGCCATTTGCGAGAATGATCCGCCGCGGCCGGGCGACCTCGACCGCAGCCTGCGTGGCGACCTCGACACCATAATCCTAAAGGCCATGCACAAGGAGCCTCCCCGCCGCTACCAGAGCGCCGCGGCCTTGGCCGAAGACATCGAGCGGTTCCTTACGCACCAACCGATCCTGGCCCGCCCGCCGGGCACCATGTATCAATTCCGCAAACTGCTGGCGCGGCACAAGGTGCCGTTCGCGTTCGTCGGAGTGCTGTTCGTTCTCATAACGAGCTTTGCGGTATGGATGCGCGTGCTCTACGGCCGTGAGCAGCAGCAGCGCGTGATCGCCGAAGAGAACCGCATCCGCGCCGAGGCGGCCGAAAAACAGGCCCGCGCCGACGCTCGCTCCGCCAACGTCGTTTCCAGTTTTCTCGTTGATCTCTCTGACGTGTCCGACCCCAACAAGAACCGCCGTGAAATCACCGCACGAGAGATCCTCGATCGCGGCGCACGGGAAATCGACGAGAAGCTGCACGAAGAGCCGGGCACGCGCGCCACGCTGCTGACCACGATGGGAACCGTTTATCGGAATCTTGGCGCCTACGAGCCCGCAACCGGACTTCTGGAGGAGGCCCTGCGCATCCGCAAAGCCGAGTTTGGGGAAGACGATCCTACGGTGGCAGAAAGCCTGTTTAATCTGGGCTGGATCGCAAGAATAAAAGGCGACTATAACGACGCCGAGCGCCTCGTAGCCGACGCCCTTGAACTGCGCCGCAAGCTCCTCGGCTCTAAACATCCCCTTGTCGCCGAAGCCCTCGGGATTCTATCAGGCGTAAAGCGCGACATGGGCCGTTTTGCCGATGCCGAGTCACTCATCCGCGAAGCCCTCTCCATTCAACGCGGGCTGCGCGACGCGGCAACTGACGAAAACGCGAAAGACAACGCCTCGGAAGAGATCAGCCATAATCTCGAGACACTCGGGGAGATTCTCGAAGCGGAGGGACAGTACGCTAAGGCCGAAAGCGTGTGCGACGAAGGCCTTGAGTTGCGACGCGCCTTGTGGGGAGAAGATCATTCCTTCGTAGCCTCCACGCTGGAACTCCTCGCAGCCGTTAAGCGTGGGAAAGGGGACTACACCGAAGCGGAAACGCTCATTCGCCAGGCAACGGCCATTTACCGCAATGCATTGGGCGACGATCATCCCTTCATCCCGCTCGTATCCACTTCCCTTGGGGCGGTCCTGCGCGACCAGGGGCGGTTGGACGAAGCGGAAGTTGAACTGCGCAAGGCGGTCGACATTTGTTCGAAGCGCCTCGCCGCCGACCACCCCTACGTACCCAAGAGCGCGAGCAATCTAGCCTGGCTCTTTTGTGAGAAAGGCGAATACCACGAAGCGGAACAGCTATTCCGGGAGGTGTTGACTTTTTATCGGCTCAGGGCCGGAAGCGAACATCCCCGCGCCGCCGATGCCATGGTCGGCCGCGCCGCAGTCCGCGCCGCAATGAACGACTCCCAGCGCGCGGAAGAACTCCTCCGCAGCGCCCTGGCGGTCTACCGGAAGTCGCTGCCGCAGGATCACTGGTCCGCCGCGTTCGCGGAAAGCGTCCTCGGGGAGTGCCTGGCGGCAACCGGCAATTTTCCAGATGCCGAGCCGCTGCTGTTACACGGATATCAGACGATGGAACGAATCCGCGGGCCCCGGGACAGATACGTTGTGGAAGCCCGAAATCGAATTGCGAAACTATATCGCGCGTGGAACAAGCCGGAAAAGCTTGCGGAACCGGAAGCCGGAAGCCCTTAACCGGCCCCGATGGAGATGACCTCCGCCGGAACCGGCCATCCAGAGTTTCGGCCGCTTGCGATCCGGAAAGGGCGGCGCGAGGCGACAGCCACGAGTCGCACCGGTCGCCAACTGCGACGACTCATCGCGCTCGGCGCTCTTTCGTCCCGACTGCGTTCTGCTAAACTCCCGCCTGTTGGACAATCAGCGCCATGGATTGCAACCGCCGCATTTGCGCCTCGTGGGGCTCGTCGCCAGCACGCCGGCGCTCCTTTCCCGGGCCGCGACCGTGAGAGCGGGATGGTTAATCCCGGCCGCCTGTCTGCCGACGGGCAGGCGACCGTAAGTGAGCCGGATGCTTGACCAATAAACGTGTGACAGACTACTGGCTTGCTGCACGGGCGCGTGCCGCGGCAGACGTGAAACTTCGCAAGCTTGAACTTTCTTACGCATAAAGACATGAACCCCAGCACACGTGTAGCTTTCGTTTCACTCGGCTGTGCCAAGAACATCGTTGATTCCGAGAAGATGCTCGGGCAGTTGGCCGAAGCCGGGTGTACGATTACGGCCGACGAATCGGACGCCGACGTGCTGGTCGTTAACACGTGCGGCTTCCTCGAAGCGTCGCGCGCCGAGGCCGACGAGGTTGTCCGCGAGGCGACACGGCGCAAGGCGAGCGGGACCCTCAAGCGCGTTGTCGTGGCCGGCTGCCTGGCCCAACGCGACAAGCACGCGATTCTCGATCGAATCAAGGGCATAGACGCGCTGGTCGGCGTGAATAACCGCGACGACATCGTGCGGGCCGTGCTGGGACGGCGGGCCAATGGCGCAAACGGAACACCAGACCTCTTCCTCTCCGATTACCACCCGTTCGTCCAGCTTGACGCCGCCCGCCTCCGCATTACGCCGAAACACTACGCCTATCTGCGAGTCAGCGAGGGTTGCGACCAGAAGTGTACGTTTTGCACGATCCCGTCGATTCGCGGCCGAATGCATTGCAAGCCGCCCGAGATCATCACGGCCGAAGCGCGGGAACTGGTCGGCGACGGCGCCGTCGAGATCAGCCTTATCGGCCAGGACACCACCAGCTACGGCGGTGGGGATCATCCGTTTGACTGCGGCCTCGCCGAGCTGCTCCGCCGTCTTAACGCCGTGGACGGCCTGGAGTGGATAAGGCTCATGTACGCCTATCCTTCGAGTCTCTCGGATGAGACGATCGACGCCATCGCGGAATGCGAAAAGGTCTGCAACTATATCGACATCCCTCTCCAGCACATAAACGACCGCGTGCTCAAGGCGATGCACCGGAGAATCGACCGGGCCGGCACAGAACGCCTGCTGGCGCGGATTCGCGAGCGCATCCCCGGCGTGACCATCCGCACGACGCTTATCGCCGGCTTCCCCGGTGAAACTGACGAGGAGTTCGCGGAACTCGTGGAGTTCATCGAAGGTTTCCGCTTCGACGCCCTCGGCGTGTTTCCCTACTCGCAGGAGTCCGACACGCCCGCCGGGCGCATGCACGGCCAGCTTGCCGAAGACACCAAGCACGATCGCGTGGAGGCGCTCATGCTCGCCCAGCAGCGCGTCGCGTTCGCAAAGGCCGACGAGCTTGCCGGGAAGCGATTCCGCGTGTTGATAGACGAGCGCGGCACGAACGGCCGGGCGCATGGCAGGCACATGGGCCAGGCGCCCGCCGTCGACTCCGTCACCTACGTCGAGAAATGCGACGCTTTGCCGGGCACGTTCGTGGAAGTTCGCTGCGCAGGAAGAAATGATTACGACTTGATCACGGCCCCGACCGAGTTCGCCCTGGCCCAATTGAGCACATGAAGTACAAGCTCAACCTTCCAAACCGTATTACGCTCGCCCGTTTGGCCCTGGCCGTGGTGTTCTTGGCGTTGCTCTCGCAATACGACCACCGGGCACCGCAGCCCTGGATGCTGGACCTGTCCGTTGCCATCTTCGTCATCGCCGCCAGCACTGATTTCGTGGACGGCTACATCGCCCGCAAGCGGGGTCTAGTCACACCCTTGGGACGCGTCCTCGACCCCTTCGTCGACAAGGTGCTTATCTGCGGCGCATTCATCTTGTTTATAGGACCCAGCTTCGTCGACGACGCCGGGCGCAACGTCACCGAAATGAGCGGATGGATGGTCGTGGTCATCGTAGGGCGAGAACTTCTCGTCACCGGCCTGCGCGGATTCAGCGAGTCGCGGGGAATCTCTTTTGCGGCCTCTTTGCACGGAAAGCTGAAGATGTGGATGCAGAGCATAGCCGCGCCCGTCATCCTTGTCCTCGTAGCCCATCAAGACACCTGGGCCGCGGGAGCGTGGGCCGGCGCGACCAAGACCACGCTGGTGTGGCTGACCGTGATCATAACCACACTCTCCATGATCCAGTACCTCGGGCGCGCCCGCTACATCCTGGAAGAAAGCGCCGCCCCGTGAGCGATCTGGACTACGTTGGGGCGGCGCTGTTGGGCGTGATTCAGGGCTTGACTGAGTTTCTTCCCATCAGCAGCAGCGCTCACCTCGCGCTTACCCAGCGCTGGCTCGGCCTTGACCCCGACAGTACGAGAATGCTCCTATTCGACGTGGTGACGCATTGCGGCACGCTCGTTGCCGTATTCATCGTCTTCGCCGCCCCCGCCCGGCGCTTTCTCCGTCGTCTTCCGAGCGAATTAAGCCCGGCGTGGCCGCAACGGCGCTACGCCTTGCAGATCTGTGGGCTCGCCGCGGCTGCTTCGGTTCCGACCGCTGTTATAGGACTTGCGCTGAAGGACACGTTTGAATCTGCCTTTGACAAGCCCCGCTGGATCGGTGCGGCCCTCATCGTAACCGGCCTGCTTCTCGCCTGCACGAAGTGGACCGGCCGCGCCACCTGTGGTTGGCGGGAATTCGGCTGGTGGCGCGCCGCCCTGGTCGGCTTTGCCCAGGCCGGGGCTATCCTGCCGGGCATCTCACGAAGCGGGGCCACGATCTGCATTGCTCGGTTCCTCGGCCTGCGCAAGCGCTGGGCAGCCCAGTTCAGTTTTCTCATCGCGGTCCCCGCGATCCTCGGCGCCGCAGCAATAAAGTTCAAAGACGCGTTCGAGCGCCCGGTAAACCAACTGGACCACACAATCTGGGGACCAATCATCCTCGGCGGTCTGATCTCCGCGGTTGTCGGCGTCGGCGCGCTGCGCCTGCTGCTCAACATGGTCCAGCGGGCGAAGCTCTACTACTTTGCGCCCTACTGGTTGCTCGGCGTACTCTTGGTCGCCGGAGTGTTGGAACGGAACGACTGCGCTGGCGTGGTTGCTCTTGCGGCGCTATTCTGACCGATAAACCTCGAGGCCGTGCACATGGAAAAGCCCGTAAGTTTGAACCTCAACGTCCGCGGAATGGGCCAGTCCGCGACCCTCGACATCAAGGCGCGCTGCCGCGAGCTTAGGGGCCGAGGGGGCTGCGCCTATGACTTCGGCCTGGGGCAGTCGCCGTTCCCCGTGCCGTCCGTCGTTGTGGAGGCCCTTCGAGCCGCGGCCTTCGAGAAGGACTACCTCCCCGTCGAGGGACTGCCCGAGCTTCGTGAGTCCGTCGCCCGGTTCCACCGCGAAAAGGACGGCATCAATATCCACAGCGACGGGATACTCGTCGGGCCCGGCTCAAAGGAACTGATGTTCCTCGTTCAGCTCGTCTTTTACGGGGAGATCATCTTGCGCACCCCCTGCTGGGTGTCGTACCTGCCGCAGGCGCGGATTCTGGGACGACGGATCAACCTGATTCGAACCTCCTTCGAATCGCACTGGAAGATCACCGCAGAGACGCTACTGGAAGCTCTCGAGATCGCCAACGATCACACGCGGCCCCGGCTGCTGGTCCTTAACTATCCGAACAATCCCACGGGGCACACCTATTCCACCGCGGAACTGAAGGAGCTCGCCGATGTCGCGCGCCGCTTCGAGCTTATCGTCCTTTCCGATGAAATATACGGCCAATTGCACCACAGGGGCGAACATGTCTCGATCGCGCGCTTCTATCCGGAACGCACGATCGTCAGCTCGGGACTCTCCAAATGGTGCGGGGCGGGCGGTTGGCGGCTCGGCACGTTCGCATTTCCGCCGGAGCTGGAGTGGCTCAAAGTAGCCATGGCCGCCGTCGCCAGCGAAACCTATACGTCGGTCAGCACGCCGATCCAACATGCCGCCGTTAGCGCCTTTCATTGCGGAGTCGATATCGAGCGATACCTCAGCCATGCCCGAAGAATCTTGGCCGCCCTCGGCCGGCGCTGCGTGCATACGCTCAGGCGCGCCGAAATCAATGTGCACGACCCGTCCGGCGCCTTCTATCTCTTCGCGGATTTCTCGCCCCTCGCCGGCCGGTTGGCCTCACGCGGAATCACCAGCGGAAAAGCGCTCTGCGAACGCTTGATGGACGAAACGGGCGTGGCAATTCTTCCCGGCGTTGCCTTCGCGCGGTCCAGGGCGGAGCTAACCGCGCGACTTTCCTACGTTGATTTCGACGGAAGCGCGGCCTTGGCCGCAAGTGAGGCGGTCCCACTCGATCAGCCGCTCCCGGCCGATTTCGTCGAGCGCTGCTGTGCCAATGTACTCGCAGGCATTGAACTCCTGGCGCAATGGGTCACAAAAGCCTGACTCCATCCGCCGGCGGTTCAGCGGCAATGTATGTTGTCGAGTCAGTGTCCGTCGGTTCGATAATCCGGAATCTGCTATGCGCACTGCATCGATCCGTCGGATCCCCGAGTTCGTTCCGCGTCACGCACGGATCGGGTCAAAATAGCGGCTGAATCGCCTATTCATTCCGGGTGACTGATTCGAACGCGGACATCAGTGAGACGTTGCTTTTTCCCGTGGCAGACTCTAAGATACGGTACGGTTCGGGCCGCCGCGTCATTCGTCCCCTTGATAATTGCGCCCGATGATGGGCCAGATCGCGGGCCGGGCGTTCGTGCGGTGGAATGGCCCGTCAAGCCGCGGGCATTGCGAAACAAGTCGAAATACAGCTAACGGAGGGAGGCGGTCGCGATGAGCCCACCTGTGAATGAGGACGCACGCCAACGCGGGAAGTCCCTGCTTTCGCGCGGGCAGCGCGCTTGGCTTACCTTCGGACTCGTTCTTGCGGTGCCCCTCCTTGCCAACACTCTCTATCTGCTCGCCAACCGGTTCGGCGTGCTCCCCGGCGGGCCCGGCGAGCGCCTCGTAGGGGATACATATACAATCACCAAGCTGTTTCAGATTATGGTTTTGTCGCACACCGGTTTGGGATTCCTCACGGTCGTTTTCTTCATGGTGTTCGCGTTTCGTCACCTGCGCGTGGTGTGGCGTTGGCGGCGCGGGCCCACTGTGTTGAGCGGAGTCGTTCTGCTGGCCGTCGGTCTGACGCTGGCGTGCAGCGGGCCGTTCATTATGTACGCTTCAGCAAGCCGCGAGCATTCGTGGATATGGTTGGCGCACGTTATCGCCGCGGCCGCAATCCCGCTCGTATATATTTTGCACAGGGCGGTGTCCGCCTTCCGTCCTCAGCCCGGTGCCTATGCGCGGTTTTCGACCGGCGTCGGAGTGACATTCGTGGTGTTCCTCGGCGCCCACGGATTCGGCAGCCGCGCACCCGAGCTCACCTTCGAGGCTCAACTCGCGGAACGCAAGGGATCCTTCACCGGTCCGGGCTCGAAGGTCCGCCTGGTCGCCAATCATGTGGACGGCCCGCACGTATCCGAGAGCTTCGTCCCGCCACCCAGCCCCTTCTTCCCCAGCGCTGCGACAACCACGACCGGCGACTATCTCCCCGAGCGTATCATCACCCGCGGCGACACCGCCTCACCCGAGCGCCTCGCGCCGGACCTCGATACCCTGGGATTCGTCGTCAATGAGAAGATCGGCGCCGAAACCTGCCAGCGCTGCCACCCGGATGTCGTAGAACAATGGTCGAAGTCAGCCCATCGTTTCGCCTCGTTCAACAACCCGTTCTACGAGGCCACGATCAACGACATGCGCGCGGAGGCCGTCGCCATGACCGACGGCGTCGAGGCGCACCTGGCTTCCTACCCGCACTGGAAGGATCGCGTCGGCCAGATCAAGAGCAAATGGTGCTCCGGCTGCCACGATCCTTCCCTGATGCTCGCCGGCCGCATGGTCGACGACATCGACCGCCGTTCCCCGCAGGCCCAGGCCGGCCTGACCTGCCTCGCCTGCCACGCGATTGACAGAATCCACAACAACACCGGCAACGGAAACTACAACATAGCCGACGAGCAGGAAGACCCTTATCTGTTCGCACGCGCGGACGATGGCACCGTCGCCGCCCTGCTGCACGACACCGCCATTCGCGCCAAGCCCGACGTGCACAAGCGGCAGATGCTCAAACCATTCTTCCGCACAAGCGAGTTCTGCGCCACCTGCCACAAGGTCAGCCTCCAGGAACCCGTGAACAACTACCGCTGGTTCCGCGGCCAGAACGAGTACGATGCCTGGCACGACAGCGGCGTGGCCCTCAACGCCTCACGGACGTTCTACCTGCCGCCCAACAAGCGCGTCTGCCAGGACTGCCACATGCCGCCCGAGCCCGCGCCCCTCGGTGACGTGGCCGCCCGCGACGGCATGGTTCGCTCGCATCGGTTCCTCGCGGTAAACACCGCCCTTCCCTTCCTGCGCGGCGACGAGGATACCATCAAGCGGATCGAGGAATTCCTCCGCGACGAGAAGCTGCGTATTGACGTTTTCGCCCTGCGGCGCGACGAGCCGGACGAAACCTTCCATGCCCTGAACCACGCGAAGCCCACGCTGCGGGCAGGTGAAAGCATCACGTTTGACGTCGTTGTGCGTAACCTCGGCGTCGGCCACACCTTCCCCGGCGGGACCAACGACTCCAACGAAGGCTGGATAGAGTTCACGGTCGAGGACGGTAGCGGCCGGCCTATCGCCCAAAGCGGCTACATCCGCGAAGACGGCCACGTCGACCCCGGCGCACACTTCTTCAAGGCCCTCATCGTGGACCGCTTCGGCCGGCCGATCCACAAGCGCAACGCTCAGGATATCTACGCTCCGGTTTATGTAAGCGTCATTGGCCCGGGCACCGCGCAGGTGGCCCACTATGGCCTAACGGCTCCGGAGAATCCCGGTGAGGAAATCACGGTTCGGGCCCGCCTGCTGTGGCGAAAGTTCGACCGTGCTTACACGGAGTTCGCCTACGCGGCCAACCCCGATGGATTCAAGCGCTTCGAGAAATGCCCCGACCTGCCGATCACGGAGATCTGCCGGACCGAAGTCAAGCTCACGGTCGCGGACTCTGGCGCGGATGTAGACCCCGCAAGCGTCGCATCCGACGTGCCCGCCTCGGACTGGATGCGCTTCAACGACTATGGGATCGGCCTGCTGCTGCAATCCGACACCAAGGGGGCCGAACGCGCCTTTGCGGAAGTGGCCCGCCTGGTGCCCGAAAGAATCGACGGACACCGCAATCTTGCCCGTGTTACGCTTCGCGACGGCAGTCTTGAAAAAGCCTACGACCACCTGCTGCGATGCGAGGAGCTTAAGCCCAACGACGCCCAAACCGCGTGGTTCTGGGGCGTGCTCTTGCAGGAGGACGGACGGTACATCGAGGCCGCCAGCGCCTACCGCCGGGTCCTTCAGGAATTCCCCGATGATCGCGCGACCTGGCGCAACCTCGGACGCACCTATTTCCTGGACGGCAAGTTTGCGCAGTCAATCGAAGCCATGGAGGAGGTTTTGACGATCGACTCCGAAGACCGCGTCGCCCATTACCATATCATGCTCTGTGCCCGGGCCTTGGAAGACAAAGAGCGTGCGCAAAGCGCCGAGGCCGCGTACCTCCGCTACAAGGTCGATGAGTCGGCCGCCGAAGTAACCAGGGCATATCGGCTCGACCAACCCCACGACAACCGCGAGACACAGGCGATTCACATGCACGCCCTGACGCCCCATGTTAGTATTACCGAGGGCGAAACCGCTGCGGGAACCCCGCCGCCCGACCACCGCGAACACAACGCCTACGGAGTCGGAACGAAGTGATCCACAGCCACGATCCGCATGGTTATCCGAGCCCGTTCGGACGGCAGCCCCGGCGATTCCTCGCACCGTGGGGGCACAGCCGTACGCTAAGCTGTTGGCAAGGTCGGCCCTTTTTCCGAGCCGCGACCGCCCGCCCTTTACGTCGCGCAGCGATGTCAAGGGTAAGGGAGCGGGTGACTTCGTCCCTTTTCCGAGCCGCGACCGCCCGCCCTTTACGTCGTCCTGCCCTTGACGTTGCGCAGCAATGTCAAGGGGCAGCGATGTCAAGAGTAAGGGAGCGATTGCCCTCGTCCCTTTTCCGAGCCGCCTGTCTGCCGTGCCGCGCACGGCACAGGCAGGCGACCGCCCGCCCGTTACGTCGTCCTGCCCTTGACGTTGCGCAGCAATGTCAAGGGGCAGCGATGTCAAGGGTAAGGGAGCGGGTGCCCTCGTCCCTTTTCCGAGCCGCGACCGTGAGGGAGCGATTGCCCTCGTCCCTTTTCCGAGCCGCCTGTCTGCCGTGCCGCGCACGGCACAGGCAGGCGACCGCCCGCCCTTTACGTCGTCCTGCCCTTGACGTTGCGCAGCAATGTCAAGGGGCAGCGATGTCAAGGGTAAGGGAGCGGGTGCCTTCGTCCCTTTTCCGAGCCGCGACCGTGAGGGAGCGATTGCTCCGCACGCAGAAGCGATGGTTCGACGTACCTCTCGTGACGATGGCGCTCCTCATCTTAGTAAGCGGTTGCCGCAAGGAAGAGGTGAAGGCCACCATACCTTCCAGCGAATACGCCATGCCGGCGTCGATGCCGACCTACCGCAAACCTGACGGCAAGTCGCTTCGGCCGCTAGAGTTCATTGACGTCACTGCGTCCGCCGGAATCGACTTCCGGCACGTCACTGGCGCGTTCGGCAAGAAATGGATGCCCGAGACCGTTGGCGGCGGCGGAGCGTTCTTCGACTACGATTCCGACGGCCGGCCCGACGTTCTCCTGGTCAACGGCGCCTTTTGGCCCGGCCACGAGCTTTCCGAAAGCAAGCCCACCAGCAAGCTGTACCGCAACGTGGGCCCTTCGCCACTTGGGTTCGAGGACGTCGGCGCGCGTTCCGGCCTCGCCGATCTGAGCTTCTACGGCATGGGGGCCGCAATCGCGGATTACGACGGCGACGGAGACGAGGACGTCTACATTACCGCCGTCGGCAAAAACCTCCTTCTAAGAAACGACGGCGGTAGATTCGTCGACGTGGCCGATTCCGCCGGCGTAGGTTACAGCAGTTGCTGCGGAGCGCCTTCTAAGTGGGAATGGTCCGTCGGTGCGGTCTGGGTCGACTACGACCGCGACGGCGACCTTGATCTCTTCGTCGCCAATTACGTGCAATGGACGCCGGAAACCGACGTATGGACGACACTGGACGGCAAGAACAAGTCCTACTCTCTGCCACAGGTTTACGACGGCGCCACCTGCGTCCTCTTCCGCAACGACGGCAACGGCAAGTTCACCGACGTCACCAAGCAGGCCGGCGTGTACAATCCCGACGGCAAGAGCCTGTCCGTCCTGGCCGATGACTTCAACGACGACGGCTGGCCCGATCTCGTAATCACCAACGACACCCAGCCCAACTTCCTCTACATCAACCAGCATGATGGGACGTTTCGAGACGAGGCCCTCCTGGCCGGCGTGGCCTACGACGAAAGCGGTCTTGCCCGCGCGGGTATGGGCGTCAGCGTGTCCGATATCGCCAACCGCGGCCCGAGATCAATCGCGATCGGCAACTTCAGCGGTGAGCCCGTTTCCCTTTATACCCAGACGAGTCTACGCGCCTTCGTCGACCAGGCCGGGGTCGCA
>Ga0326597_10003941_pt1 | contig 21051 bp, 24 predicted proteins | sample RVTome_12_FD_203789 | JGI IMG/M metagenome (GOLD analysis project Ga0326597, IMG submission 203789) | Soil microbial communities from uranium-contaminated site in the Upper Colorado River Basin, Wyoming, United States - RVT100D185 | ecosystem: Environmental > Terrestrial > Soil > Contaminated >...
ACCCCTCAAACCCCTCGTCGATGAACAGATTGCCGTCGATTTCCGGCGCGTCGGCCCGGGTGCGGCAGGTGGCGCCTTCGGCATCGACCGCGTCCACGATCACCTGCAACCGCTGCCCGACCTTCGCGGCCAGCTTCGCCTCGGAAATCGCCTGCGCGCGCGCCATGAAGCGGTTCCAGCGGTCCTGTTTCGCGTCATCAGGCAGGTGGTCGGGCAATGCGTTCGAGCGCGCGCCCTTGACGTTTTCATACTGAAAGCACCCCACCCGATCCAGCTGCGCCGCGTCGAGCCAGTCAAGCAGCGTCTGGAACTCGGCCTCGGTCTCGCCGGGGTAGCCGACGATGAAGGTGCTGCGCAATGTCAGCTCGGGGCAGATCGCGCGCCACGCGGCGATTTCATCCAACGTCTTGGCGGCGGCCGCAGGGCGGGCCATGCGGCGCAGCGTTTCAGGGTGGGCGTGCTGAAAGGGAATGTCGAGGTAGGGCAGCACCAGCCCGTCAGCCATCAGCGGGATCAGGTCACGCACATGCGGGTAGGGATAGACGTAGTGCAGCCGCACCCAGGCGCCAAGGCTGCCCAGGTCGCGCGCCAGATCGGTGATATGTGCGCGGTGGCCGCGTTCGGTTGCGTGCCGCAGGTCAAGCCCATAGGCCGAGGTATCCTGGCTGATCACCAGCAGCTCGCGCACCCCCGCCGCCACCAGCCGTTCCGCTTCGCGCAGCACGGCATGCGCGGGGCGGCTGACCAGACGGCCGCGCATGTCGGGAATGATACAGAATTTGCAGGCGTGGTTGCAGCCTTCGGCGATTTTCAGATAGCTGTAGTGGCGCGGCGTGAGGGTTACGGCGCTGGCAGGCAAGAGGTCAATGAACGGGTCGGGCGCCGGCGGCACCGCGGCGTGCACGGCATCCAGGACTGCCTCGTATTGGTGCGGCCCGGTCACCGCCAGCACGGAAGGATGCGCACCGGTGATGTAGTCGGGCTCGGCGCCCAGGCAGCCGGTCACGATCACCCGGCCGTTTTCAGCCAGGGCTTCGCCGATCGCCGCAAGGCTTTCGGCCTTGGCGCTGTCGAGAAAGCCGCAGGTGTTCACGATCACCGCATCGGCACCCGCATATTGCCCGCTGATCGCATAGCCCTCGGCGCGCAGCCGCGTCAGGATGCGTTCGCTGTCAACCAGCGCCTTGGGGCAGCCAAGGCTGACCATGCCGACAGTGGGCTGGCCGGGGCGGCGCACATCGGGCACCAGTGCGCGGGCGAGGTCTGGGCGAAGGTTCGGCGGGTTCGGGTTCATGGCGGGCCGTATAGCGGCCTGGGTCGCGCGTGAAAAGCGCCGTTTCAGCTGCGCAGCCGCCAGCCGGTGCGGAAGATCGCCCAGATCGCCAGGACGCCCGCCACAAGAAACAGCGCCACCGCGAAAAGCGAAACCCCCACCGGCACGTCGGCCAGCCCGAAGAACGACCAGCGAAACCCCGAGACGAGGTAAAGCACCGGGTTAAGCCGCGCCACGCCTTCCCAGAAGGGCGGCAGCATCGAGGCGGAATAGAAGGCGCCCCCAAGAAACACCAGCGGCGTCAGCACCATCAGCGGGATGATCTGCAACTGCTGGAAATCCCTTGCCCAGATGCCGATCAGGAACCCAAGCAGCGAAAAGCTGACTGTGGTCAGGATCAGGAATGCGATCATCCAGACCGGATGCGCGATTTGAACATCAACGAACAGGGTCGAGGTCAACAGGATCACCACGGCGATGATCACGGATTTTGCCGCCGCCGCGCCGACGTAGCCCAGCACCACTTCGACAAACGAGATCGGCGCCGAGAGAATTTCATACATCGTGCCGATGAATTTCGGAAAGAAGATGCCGAAAGAGGCGTTGGAAACCGATTGCTGCAGCACCGTCAGCATGATCAGCCCCGGCACGATAAAAGCGCCGTAGGAAATGCCCTCGACCTCTTCGATGCGGCCACCGATCGCGGCGCCGAACACCACGAAGTAAAGCACGGTCGAAAGCGCAGGCGAGGCCAGCGATTCCCACAGTGTGCGGAAGAACCGTGCCATTTCGTGGCTGAAAATGGTGCCGGTTGCGCGCCAGTTCATGCGTTTTCCTCCACCAGCCGCAGAAATACGTCTTCCAGCGAGGTCTGCTCGGTCGCAAGGTCGCGCACCGCAAGCCCGGCCTCGGCGAAATCGGCCAGCAGCCGCGCGATGCCGCTGCGGTCGGCGCGAGTGTCGTAGTCGAAGCTGACGCAAAGCCCGTCGTCGGCAAGCGTCAACCCGTAAGCCGCCATCGCGCCGGGCAATTCAGACAGCGGTTCGGCCAGCTCGACGGTCAGGCGTTTGCGGCCGAATTCATGCATCAGCTCGGCCTTGTCGCGCACCAGCAGCAGCCGCCCCTTGTCGATCACGCCGATGCGGTCGGCCAAATCCTCGGCCTCGGCAATATAATGCGTGGTCAGGATGATGGTGACGCCCGAAGCCCGCAGATCGCGCACCACCTGCCACATCTCGCGCCGCAGGCTGACATCGACCCCGGCGGTGGGTTCGTCGAGGAACAGAATTTTCGGCTCATGCGCAAGCGCCTTGGCAATCAGCACGCGCCGTCGCATGCCGCCCGAAAGCTCGTTCATCTTGGCATCGCGCTTGTCCCAAAGCGCAAGCGCGCGCAGCATCCGTTCCAGATAGGCTTCATCGCGGTGTTTGCCGAACAGCCCGCGCGAAAAGCGGACAGAGCTGATCACCGTCTCGAACGGCTCGACGCTGATTTCCTGCGGCACGAGGCCGATCAGCGCCCGCGCCGCACGAAAATCGCGGCCGATGTCGTGCCCGCCGACCCGCACCTGCCCGGAGGAAGGTTTGACCAGCCCGCAGATGATTGAAATCAGCGTGGTCTTGCCGGCCCCGTTCGGGCCGAGCAGCGCAAGGATCTCGCCGTCGCGAATGTCGAGCGTGACCGCCGCGAGCGCGGCGGTGCCGCTGGCATAGATTTTCGAGAGGTCGCGGACCTCGATGATGGCAGACATCTGATGTTCGCGGCCCCGTTTAGCGCAAACAAAGTCTACCCGTTTGACGCCGGATTGGCCAGTCCCGGATTGTCAGCACGACAGTCCATCTGCGTGCCGGCGACGACAGCAGCGGCGCGATGACCCGCCCTACGCGCCAATCAGCAACAAGTCGCTTGCTGCAAGCGACAGTGTCACCTCGTCCCCGACCTTTGGCGGAATTGTGGTGACGCTGTTGAACGTGTCGAAGGCCAGCACCGTCTGCCCGATCTGCGCCCGCAGACGGACAACCGAGCCAAGGAAATCGACCTCGACGATGCGCCCGGTCAGTTCCGTTTCGCGCCCCGGCGCCGGTCCAAGGCTGACCATTTCAGGCCGCGCCGCAAGCGTGATATTGCCCCCGGGCAGTTCGCGCCCAAGCACCGCCTCGGTGCCGCCGATGTTCACCCTGCCGGTGGCGGCGTCCAGCACCTCGGCCTCCAGCAGCGTCAGCGTGCCAACGAAATTGGCGACGAAACGGGTTGCGGGGCGGTTGTAGATCTCGAACGGCGTGCCGACCTGGTCGGCGATGCCCTGATGCATGACCACGATGCGGTCAGACATGCTCAGCGCCTCTTCCTGATCATGTGTCACATAGATCGTGGTGATGCCCAGCTTTTGCTGAATTGCCCGGATCTCGCCGCGCAGGCTGACGCGGATCTTGGCGTCCAGCGCCGAAAGCGGCTCATCCAGCAGCAGCACTTGCGGGCGCACCGCCAGCGCGCGGGCCAGCGCCACGCGCTGTTGCTGGCCGCCCGAAAGCTGGAACGGGTAGCGGCTGCCCAGATCCGGCAGGCCGATGGTTTCCAGCATCTCGGCCACACGCTCGGCGATCATGCCGCGATCGGCGCCCGAAACCTTCAGCCCAAAAGCCACGTTCTGCGCCACGGTCAGGTTGGGAAACAGCGCGTAGGACTGAAACACCATGCCGATGTTGCGCTGGTTCGGGCGCAGCCGCAGCATATCCTTGCCGTTGATGCGGATGGCGCCCTGCGAAGGGGTCTCGAACCCCGCCACCATGCGCAAGGTCGTGGTCTTGCCGCAGCCTGAGGGGCCAAGGAAGCTGACGAATTCGCCCTTGTCTACGCCAAGGTTGAAATCCTTCACCACCTTGGTCGGGCCATAGGATTTTTCGAGGTGTTCAATATCAAGAAACGCCATTCAGCGAGCCGCTTTCGTATGTTTGGAGAACCGGGTGACAAGCTGGATCAGCCCCATGCAGGCCCAGGTGATGGCGAACGCGATCACCGCCAGCGCCATCGGCTCATAAGCGCGGTTGGCGCCCATCAATTGCAGGTATGGCCCGAAGGCCGGGCGGTTCAGCAGCGCCGCAAGGGTGAATTCGCCGATCACGATGGCGAAGGTGACAAAGGCGCCTGACAGCACCGCGACCAGCACATTGGGCAGGATCACCCGCGCCAATATCGTGACCCAGCCCGCGCCAAGGCTCTGCGCCGCCTCGGTCAGGGTCGCCACGTCGATCGTGCGCAATCCCGTATCAATGGCGCGATACATGTAAGGCAGCGACAGCGTGGCATAGCCGAACATCAACAGCAGGTTGGTGCCGGTGGTCGAGCCGGTCATCGGCAACCAGCTGGAGGTGTTGTAAAGCCGGATATAGCCGAACACGATGACGATGGCGGGAATCACCAGCGGCAGCAGCGTGACAAACTCGACATAGGGTCTGAGCCCGGGCAGTTTCAGGCGCACCCAATAGGCAGTGGGCACCACCAACAGCACCCCGAACACGATGGTGACCAGCGCCATCACTACCGAATAGCTGAAGGTCTGGCGAAAGCGCGGGTCGGCCAGCACCGCCGCATAGGCATCGAAGCTATAAACGCCGCGCCGCATCGACAACGAAAACTCGGTCAGCCCGACCAGCGGCAGGATGAAATAGGTCATCCCGACCGCAAGCATGAGCCACGCGAAGCCAAGCCTCATTTCAGCCACCTCTCGGAACGCACGCGCAGCCAGATGTAGATGCCATTGGCAACCCCGGTCACCACGATCATGCCGAAGGCCAGCGCATAGCCCAGATGCGGGTCTTGCAGCACGTCGCCGCGGATCTGCGCGAACAGCAGGATCGGCACAATGGACAGCGACGATCCGGTCAGCGCGAAGGCTGTGGCCACCGCACCGAAGGCATTGGCGAACAGCAGCGCGAAGGTGCCCAGCAGCGACGGAAACAGGATCGGCAGCGCCACCATCAGCCAGTATTGTCTGCCCGAGGCACCAAGGATGTTGGCTGCTTCTTTCCATTCGCGCTTCAACCCGTCGAGCGCAGGAACAATGATCAGGATCATCAGCGGAATCTGGAAGAACACATAGGTGATGGTCAGGCCCCAGAAGCTGAGGATGGTGAAGCCCTGGACGCGAAGGTTGATGCCGAACTGGTCCAGAAGCCACAGCGTCAGCAGGCCGCGCGGCCCGATGGTGGCCATGAAGGCAAAGGCCAGCGGCACCCCGGCAAAGTTCGAGGCCACGCCCGAGAAGGTCAACACCGGGCTGCGGATCCAGCGCGGCAGGCCACCCAGAACGACCGCCGCCGCCATGCCAAAACCGATGGCGCAGCCCAGTAGCGACGAGGCAACCGAAATCTTGATCGAAATCCAGTAGGAGGCGAGGATCGAGGGGGTAAAGAGGCCGCGGATATTGGCAAATGTGGCCTCCCCCGCGGCGTTGCGAAAAGCGCCGAGCACGATGTTCATCGTTGGCAATATCAGGAACAGCAGCGCAAAAACCACGAAGGGCACGATGCCGATCCAGTTCAGCGGCAGGCGCCGTCTGGCGGCAGCGGGGGAAGGTGCGGTCATGCGGGATCCGGGCCTGTCATTGATCAAAGCACCCGCCCCGGCGGCAACCGGGGCGGGTCTGGCGGTCAAACCCGCTTATTGCACGTTGGCACCGACCACGGCATCCCAGCCTGCGGTGACGGCGGCGGTATTGGCAGCCTGTTCCGCCAGCGTCGGAAAATAGGCGGCCTCATAGGCTTCGGCCGGGGGCAGTGCTGCCATCAGATCGGCGGGGATCTTGCCTGCCGCAGCCATCGCGTTGAATCGCGCCGGGTGGCAATAGCCTTTCAGCCAGAGGTTCTGACCTTCATCCGAATAGATGTATTCCATCCACAGTTTCGCGGCATTCGGATGCGGTGCATAGGCCGAGATCGCCTGCACATAGACGCCCGCCAGAACGCCGGAGGCGGGCACGATAACCTCGACCGGCGGATTGCCGTTCAGATTGTCGCGCGCCGAAAGCGCGTTGTAGTCCCACATCAGCACGATCGGCGTGGCGCCCTGCGCCAGCGTGCCGGTCTTGCCGATCACCGGAACGAAGTTGCCCGCCTTGTTCATCTCGGCAAAATAGGTCAGGCCCTTTTCGCCCGATTCCGTGCCGGCCATGCCGCCCGCAGCAAGACCCGCGCCCAGCACCGCCAGAATCGCCTGGTTCGAGGCGCGTGGGTCACCCGCCAGTGCCACCGAGGACCGATATTCGGGCTTCAGCAGGTCTGACCAGTCGGTGGGCATGGTGGAAACGAGATCCTTGTTCACCATGAAGGCCATCACGCCGTAGTAATCGCCATACCAGTGCCCGTCGGCATCCTTGACGGCATCGGGAATCTCGTCCCACGTCGCAACCTTGTAGGGCATCGTCAGCCCCTCGTCCTTGGCGACCGGGCCGAACGAAAGACCCACGTCGATCACGTCGGGCGCCTGCGGACCCATGTTGCCCTTGTTGGCGCGGATCGCCTCAACCTCGTCGGCCGAACCGGCGTCCGGGTTCAACTCGTTCACGGTGATGCTCGGATATTTCGCCTTGAAGCCCGCGATCACGTCGCCATAGCCGCACCAGTCATGCGGCAGCGCGATCGTTGTCAGCATGCCTTCGGCCAAGGCAGCAGCTTCCAGCGCCGCCATGTCTTGCGCCTGCACAAGCGCGGTGGTGGACAAAAGCGCAGCCGCGCCCGCCAGCCAGTGCATCGGTTTCATCGTCATTTCGGACATTCTCCCCGTTTTTTAATGTCATGGCCCGGATTGGGCGCGTGACTGCAATAGGCGCCTTTTGTGACGTTCAGACGACGCCGCGCCTTCGCTGGCGCCAGATTTGCCCCGAATCGCGGCGCTTGCAACAAGACTGTTACATTTCCCCAGCGTAAACTTGTAAGCACGACGCGGTGCGCTGTTAGCGCGAACGAAGCATCTGCCGTCATTTCAAGACCTTGCTGCGCGCAGCTCGGATCAGGCACGGGGGTTGCGGGCGGCCCGCAAGGCACTAAAGTCGGCAGCAAGGCGGAGGATTTCATGCTGAGGCTTCGACATTGCGCCGCAACGGCGCGGCATGGCGGCTGCACCGGGGCCGGGGCATGAGCGCGCGGCTGCGCCTGCGGCTGCGCTTTGACGGCGGCGCATACATCGGCCCCGGCAAGGCCGAACTGCTGGCGCTGATCGCCGAAACCGGCTCGATCTCGGCCGCCGCAAAACGCATGGGCATGAGCTACAAACGCGCTTGGGTGCTGGCCGAGGTGCTGAACACCATGTTCGCAGCGCCGCTGATCGTCTCGGCCCGCGGCGGCGCGCAGGGCGGTGGCGCGCAGCTGACCGAAACCGGGCTGGCGGTGCTGCGCGCCTATGGCGACATGCAGCGGCTGGCCGAGGCCGCCGCCGCAGCGCCGATCGCCCGGCTGCAGGCGCTGCTGCCGCCCGCGCGCGATTGACGTGCCGGCAGCCATGGCCCGCATGGCAGATTTCGCTTGCCCGGACGGGCCGATTCGATATGTTCTGCGATACATAACGAAAGGACCGCCTGTGCTGCGCCCGTTTCTGCTTGTTCTGGCGCTGGCCGCGGGCGCGGCGCATGGCGAAACCGCGCTGGTGGCGGTGGCGGCGAATTACGCAGCCGCCGCCGAGGCGCAGGCCCTGGCCTTTGCCGAGGCAAGCGGCCACCGGCTGACGCTGACCACCGGTTCAAGCGGCAAGCTTTACGCGCAGATCGCCGCCGGCGCGCCGTTTGACGCCATGCTGTCGGCCGATAGCGAAACCCCGGCCCGGCTGCTGGCCGAAGGCCTGGCGGTGGCTGGCACGCGCCTCACCTATGCGCAGGGCGCGCTGGTGCTTTGGTCGCCCGACCCGGCGCGCATCGGCGCCGACCCGGCAGCCGCGCTCGGCGACCCGGGCCTGCGCCACCTTGCAATCGCCAACCCCGATCTGGCGCCCTACGGCGCGGCCGCGCAGCAGGTGCTGCAGAAACTGGGCCTTTGGCAGACGCTGCAACCGCGGCTGGTGCGGGGCGAAAACGTCGGCCAGGCCTTTGCGCTGGTCGCCACCGGCGCCGCCGAGGCGGGTTTTGTCGCGGCCTCGGCACTGGCCACGGCGGCGGACCGCGGCAGCCATTGGCGCGTGCCCGCGGCGCTGCATGCGCCGATCCCGCAAGATGCCGTGGTCTTGCAGCACGGCGCCGACAACGGCGCGGCGCGGGGGTTTCTGGCCTGGCTGGCCTCGCCGCAGGCGCAGGCGATCAACGCCACCTTCGGCTACGGCGCGCCGCCGTGACCCTGCCCGACCTTGGCCCGCTGTGGCTGACGCTGCGGCTTGGCGCGGTGGTCACGCTGGCGCTGCTGGTGCTGGCCACGCCACTGGCCTGGTGGCTGGCGCGCACCCAAACCAGGCTGAAGCCGCTGGTTGAGGCGCTGACCGCGCTGCCGCTGGTGCTGCCGCCCACGGTGCTGGGGTTCTACCTGCTGCTGGCGTTTTCGCCGCAGGCGCCCTTTGGCGCAGCCTATCTGGGCCTGACCGGCAGCACGCTGACCTTTTCCTTCACCGGCCTCGTGCTGGCCTCGATCATCTATTCGCTGCCCTTCGCAGTGCAGCCGCTGCAGGCCGCCTTCGAGGCGCTTGGCCGCGCGCCGCTGGAAGCTGCCGCCTGCCTGCGCGCCGGGCCGCTGGACCGGTTCTTCACCGTCGCGCTGCCGCTTTCGGCGCGCGGCGTGCTGACCGCGGCGGTGCTCAGCTTTGCGCATACGCTGGGCGAATTCGGCGTGGTGCTGATGGTCGGCGGCAACATCCCCGGCAAGACCAAGGTCATTTCGATCGCCATTTACGAACATGTCGAATCCATCCGGCTGGCCGAGGCGCACGGGCTTTCGGCGGTCATGCTGCTGGTCGCCTTTGCGCTGTTGCTGACGGTCTACAGCCTGAACCGGCGCTTTCCGCAGCCACCGGTGGCCGCGTGATGCTGCAGGTCGATATCCGCCTTGAACGCCCGGATTTCGCGCTGCAGGTCAGGCATGATTTCGCGATGGCCGGCGTGACCGCCATTTTCGGCGCCTCGGGGGCGGGAAAATCGACATTGCTGCGGGTGATCGCCGGGCTGGAACGGGGCGCCACCGGCGGTGTGCGGTTTGGCAACGAGGTCTGGCAGGCCGCCGGCGCCTTTGCCCCGCCCGAGGCGCGTGGCATCGGCTATGTGTTTCAGGACGCAAGGCTTTTCGCGCATCTTTCCTGTGCGGGCAATCTGCGCTTTGCGGCGCACCGGGCGCGGCATCTGCCCGGACCGGGCTTCGACGACGTGATGGAAATGCTCGACCTTGGCGCGCTGTTGCCGCGCCGGCCGGCGGAGCTGTCGGGGGGCGAGCGCCAGCGCGTGGCGATCGGCCGGGCACTGCTGACCCGGCCGCGTCTGATGCTGCTGGATGAACCGCTGGCAGCGCTTGATGGCGCGCGCAAGGCCGAGATCCTGCCCTATCTGGAAAGGCTTTGCGCGCAGCATGCGCTGCCCGTGCTTTACGTCAGCCATGACCTTGGCGAACTGGCGCGACTGGCTGACCGGGTGCTGGTGCTGGCCGCCGGCGCGGTGACGGCCCAGGGGCCGCTGTCGGCGGTGCTGGCCGACACGGCATTGGCGGCACAGCTTGGCCCGCGCGGCGCCGGTGCGGTGCTGCACGCGCGACTGGCCAGGCATCACGCTGCCGACGGGCTGTCGGAACTGGCGCATCCTGCGGGCGCGCTGTTCGTGCCGCTTCATGCCGCCCCGCCGGGCAGCGCGCTGCGGCTGCGCATTGCCGCCGAAGACGTGATGTTGGCGCGGGCGCGACCCGAGGCAATCTCGGCGCTGAACATCCTGCCCGCCACCGTCACCGCGCTGGCCGATGCGCCGGGCGGCGTCGCGGTGGGGCTGCGCATCGGCCCGGATGCCGCGCAGGCGCGCATCACGCATCGCTCGGCCCGCGCGCTGGCGCTGGCACCGGGCACCAAGGTCTTCGCCATCCTCAAAACCGTCGCAATCGCGCGCGCAGATCTGGCAACCCGCGCGACACTGGACTTGCCGCCCGCGCCCTAACATAGTGCCGCGCGAATCCCGCCCCGAGGAGGCCATGATGGTTGTCCGCGCCCTAGCCGCCCCGTTTCTCGCCGCATTCGTGCTTGCCTTCGCCCCCGCCGCGCCCGTCGCGGCGCAAGGGGTGACATTGCGCCTGCACCAGTTCCTGCCCGCACAAAGCTTTGTGCCCGCCAATATCCTCGATCCCTGGGCCGACCGGATCGAGGTGGAATCGGGCGGGCGCATCCGTATCGAGCGGTTCCCCTCGATGCAGCTGGGCGGCAGACCCGCGGATCTGGTCGATCAGGCGGTGGATGGCGTGGTCGATATCATCTGGACGCTACCGGGGTATACCCCGGGCCGGTTCCCGCGCAGCGAGGTGTTCGAGCTGCCATTTCTGATAGATGACGCCGAAGGCGCCAGCCGGGCGTTCTGGGAGATCGCGCAAAGCGACATGGCCGCCACCGATTTCAAGGATCTGCAGATCCTGGGCACCTGGGTGCACGGGCCCGGTGTGATACATGCATCGCGCCCGGTGCTGCGGCTTGAAGACATGGCGGGGCTGAAGCTGCGCGCCCCCTCGCGCATCACCGCGCGGCTTCTGGAGGGGCTGGGCGCCGTGGCGCTTGGCATGGCGGTGCCGGCGGTGCCCGAAGCGCTGGCCAGGGGCGTGATCGACGGCACCCTGCTGCCCTGGGAGGTGACAAGCTCGATCCGCGCCGCCGAACTGGTGCACAACCACACCGAGTTTCCCGGCCGCGCGGTCTATGTCGCGACCTTCATCCTGGCAATGAACAAGGGCCGCTACGCCGCCCTGCCCGCCGATCTGCGCGCCATCATCGACGCCGCCTCGGGGGCCGAGTTTTCGGCGCAGGCGGGGCGACTGCAGCAGGCCGCGGATGCGCCGATGCGCGCCGAGGCGGTGGCGATGGGCAACAGGGTCACGCTGCTCGACGAGGCCGAAGTGGCGCGCTGGCAGGCGGCGGCGGAGCCCGTGGTGGCAGGCTGGCTGGCCGAACTCGCCGCCGCCGGGATCGACGGCGCAGACCTGCTGGCGCGCACCCGCGCGGCGCTTGCGGCGCATGGCGGCTGAACGGCTGATGCAGGGGCTGGCGCGGGCGCTGGCGCTGGCCGGCGGGATGGTGCTGCTGGCGCTGGTCGGGCTGGTCTGCGCCTCGGTTGCGGGCAATGCGCTGGCACGGCTGGGGGTGGCGGGTTTCGGCCCGGTGCGCGCCGGGTTCGAGCTGGTCGAACTGGGCATCGCCTTCGTGATCTTCGCCTGCTTGCCCTATGCGCAGCTTGGCCGTGCCCATGCCACGGTCGAGCTGTTCACCGCGCGTCTGCCGCGCCCCGCACTTGCGGCGCTGGACCGGTTCTGGGCGCTGGCTATGGCGCTGGCGATGGCGTTGATCGCCTGGCGGCTGGGGGTGGGCACGCTGGCCAAGATGCGCAGCCATGAAACCACCTTTCTGCTGGCGCTGCCGCTGTGGTGGGCCTATGCCGCCTGTTTCGTCGCCGCTGCGCTGGCGGCGCTGATCACCGCGTGGGACGCGCTGCGGGGCCGGGCATGAGCACGCTTGCGCTAGGATTTGCGTCGTTCCCGTTGCTGCTGGCGCTGATCGTGGCGCGCGCGCCGATCGGGCTGGCGATGCTGCTGGTAGGTGCGGCAGGGCTGACGCTGGCCACCGGCGGCCCGAACATGGTGCTGGCGCGGCTGAAGACCGAAAGCTTTTCGACCTTCGCCAGCTACAGCCTTGCGGTCATCCCGATGTTCCTGCTGATGGGCCAGTTCGCCACCCGCGGCGGCATGAGCCGGGCGCTGTTCCGAGCCGCCGGGGCCTGGGTCGGGCATTGGCGCGGCGGGCTTGCGATGGCGGCGGTTGCGGCCTGCGCCGGCTTCGGGGCAATCTGCGGCTCGTCGCTGGCCACCGCCGCGACAATGGGCCAGGTGGCGCTGCCGGAACTGAAGCGCGCCGGCTATTCAGGCGGGTTTTCGGCCGCCACATTGGCCGCGGGCGGCACGCTTGGCATCCTGATCCCGCCTTCGGTGGTGCTGGTGGTCTATGCCATCCTGACCGAAACCAACATCGCGAAGCTGTTTCTGGCGGCGCTGCTGCCCGGCGTGCTGGCAGCGGTAGGCTATGCGCTGACGATTGCCGCCTATGTGCGCCGCTATCCGCAGGCCGCGGGGGCAGGCACGCGCGCGCCGCTGGCGGAACGCTGGCACGCGACGCTGGCGGTCTGGCCGGTGCTGGCCATTTTCGCGCTGGTCGTGGGCGGCATTTTCGGCGGCTGGTTCACGCCCACCGAAGGCGCCGCGCTGGGGGCGGCGGGAACCGGCCTGATGGCCTTTGCCGCGGGCGGGCTTGGCTGGCGCGGCCTGGCCGATGCGCTGCTGGAAACCGCGCGCACCAGCGCGATGATCTTTTTCATCATCCTTGGCGCCGCGCTGTTCAACGGCTTTTTGGCCTATGCCCGGGTGCCGCAGGAAATGTCGGCCTTTGTCGCCGGGCTCGGGCTTGGACCGTTCATGGTGCTGGCGCTGATCTTGCTGTTCTATCTGGTGCTCGGCTGCGTGATGGACAGCCTGTCGATGATCCTGCTGACGGTGCCGATCTTCTGGCCGTTGGTTGCGGGGCTCGATTTCGGGTTGCCGCCGGGCGCTGTCGCGGTGTGGTTCGGGGTTCTGGTGCTGATCGCCGTCGAGGTCGGCATGATCACGCCGCCGGTCGGGATGAACCTGTTCGTGATCGGCGCGCTTGACCGCGGCACGCCCATGTCTGCCAGCTATGGCGCTGTGGCCTGGTTCGTCGTCGCCGACCTCGTGCGCGTCGTGCTGCTGGTGGCCTTTCCCGGCATCGTGCTGTTCCTGCTTTGACCGCGTGATTTTTGCGCGGGCCTGTGGCAGGATGGCGGGCAGGAGGGCAGATCATGCATATTTCCAAGGATTTCAAAGGGCAGACCGTGCTGACCACGTTCGAGATGACGCCGGGAACAGCGGCCGATCTGATGGAGGCTTTGCAGGAAGCCTACGCCGAGGTGATCTGCCACCAGCCCGGCTTCATCGCCGCCGCGCTGCACATGAACGACGCCCAGACCCGCATCGCGAATTACAGCCAGTGGGAACGGCGCGAGGATTTCATGGCGATGCTGCGCACCCCGGAAATGCGCGAACGCACCCGCCACATGGCCACGCTGTGCCGCAGTTTCGAGCCGGTGATGTATGATGTGACCGGGGTGGTCTAGGCACGCTCAGAACGGATCCTTGCGGCTTTTGCCGTCAAAGCCCGGCATGATGCTGTCCCAGCATTCCATCAGGCTGCCAAGCGCGGCGCTGGAACCGGAAAGCGAAAACCCGGCAAGTTGCTGCCCTGCGTCGTTATAGACGCGGGCGGCATTGCCGCGCGCCAGTTGATAGAGAAAGTCGCCGGCCCGGTCGCTGTCGGACAGCGGGGCCGAAATGCCGATGCCGTCGGCATAGCCGTCGATCGTCCAGCGCGAGCGGTCAATATCGACAAAGAAGCGCACGTCGCGCGCGCTGAGTTGCCAGCGGTTGTCGAACACGAACAGCATGACGCCGCCGTCTTCATAGGCGGTGACGCTGATCGCCTGAGCTTCGGAATTGCCGGTTTCCGCGGAACACCACAGTTCGCCGTCTTCGGTGTCATGCGTCAGTTCCACATACCAGGCACCGCGACGAAAAAGCTGCGTCGTCTCGTATTTTTCCGCCAGCGCGCCGGTGGCAAGGACCGCGGCGGCAACAGACAGGAAGATCATGCGCCACATATCCGCCACCTTGCTTGCTACCCGCGCTATCCTAGCACCGTGGCAGCGTAAATCCAGCGGGGCGGTTGTCGCAACCCGGTTGCCGGACCCGGCATGGCAGGCAGCGGACATGCAAAAGGCCGCACCCTGCGGCGCGGCCCGAATGGTCACAAGATGCAGGCGATCCTACTTGATCTTGCCTTCCTTGTATTCGACATGCTTGCGCACGACCGGGTCGTATTTGTTCACCGCCATCTTTTCGGTCATGGTGCGGGCGTTCTTCTTGGTCACGTAGAAGTGCCCGGTGCCCGCCGTCGAGTTCAGACGGATCTTGATCGTCGTCGGCTTCGCCATTTTCAGTCTCCTAGCGGCGGGCGGCAGGCCACCCGCGAAATCCTTGAAGCCCGCCTTTTACTTGCGCGCCGGGCAGAGTCAACCGCTATTCGCCGGTTTCGCGCAAGGTGTTCAGGCCCGTTTGACCAAGCGTATCAGCAACAGCAGGATCACCGCCCCGATGGTGGCATAGATGATCGCCCCGAAGATACCGCTGCCGAGACCGAGGCCAAGTCGCGGAAAGATGAGACCGGCAACAAACGCGCCCACGATCCCGACGACGATGTTGCCAAGCAGGCCATAGCCGTAGCCTTTGACGATCAGCCCGGCGAGCCAGCCGGCCACCGCGCCTACGAAAAGTATTACCAGCAGACTTTCGAGTGCCATTTTGGGTCCTTCTCCTCATATGTGAATTTATCGGGCCATACAGACACTGCCTGCCGCATGATCGCATTTGCTTGCGATTTCATACCAGCGTTTCTGGCGGTGTTGACGAATTTACCTAAGTGTCTGGATCCGAACGTCAACATACATGCGCTCTTCCGATTGGACCAAGAAATCGTATCGCATTTCGACAACAATATCGACACAACAATATGCGCGTTGCTGCGACCGCGGGCAGCGATCTGCGCGCTCAAGGCGAGTTTCGCGTGGCGCGGAAGCTCAACACCGCCCCGGATATCGTCGCGTTGTTGGCGGCGGATGCTATCGCGACATCGAATTCGGTGAAGATCAGCCCGCGCCGACCCTGCCGGCACCGGCCCCGCCCAAAATCTTGCTGAAGGACCCCGACGGCAACCCGGTGCCGATCGACCAGCACCACTGGCTGGGGTGTGCCACATTGGCGGCTGATCGGCAGGCCAGATGCGCGGATGGCCTGTAAGCCGGATTTTGTTCCGGGGCCGCTTGCGCAAACCCCTTCGATGACCATTCCTCTGCGCCCGGCGTTACCGCCGGGCTTTAGCCGCCAACCCGGGCCTCTCGGGTCGAAGAACCCTGCGGGCGGTATCGGGTTGCCCCGACCGGCCCCCGCACGAGGCCCCTATTCGGCGTTGCTCCCGGTGGGGCTTGCCGTGCCGGTCCTGTTGCCAGTCCCGCGGTGGGCTCTTACCCCACCGTTTCACCCTTGCCTGCCGCAAGCGGCGGGCGGTCTCATCTCTGTGGCGCTTTCCCTCGGGTTGCCCCGGCCGGGCGTTACCCGGCACCGTGTCTTCATGGAGTCCGGACTTTCCTCGCGACAGGTCGCCCCGCCTCGCGGTCATCCGGCCATCCGCGCGGGGTTGCAGATATGCTGCCAGACCGCCCGCGTCAATCGACCTCGGTCAGGCGCGCATCGCCTAGTTGCGCACCAATTGAAACGGCGTCGGATCCCAGCTGCAGGCAAAGCCGTCGCCATCGGGGTCGAGGTTGCCGGAGTCGCGCTGCGGGCCACCGTTGAGCAGGAAAGCGCGCTGCGCCAGATCGGCCGAAACGAACTTGCCGCAGGCGCGGTCGTGGTTGGCGAATTTCAGGCTGCTGCGCGCAAAGATCGGCTCGCCAAGGCGGTTCGGCGCGGCCAGGGCAAAAGCTGCCAGGTTCGGGCCGCTTGCGGCACTGCCACGTTCGGGCAGCGGCGGCGCCTCAAGCTGTTCATAGGCGGCGCGGTTGGCCTCGATGCGGGCACGGTCCGATTCGATCGTCTCGCGCGCCGCCACGGCGGCAAAGTCGTTCTCGTTGGAAATGCCGCGGTTGCCGGGTGCCGTGGCGGTTGGCTCCGGTGCCGAGGGCGGCAGTGCCGCCCGCATCACGTTCAGCGGTGCGCCGACCGGCTGGCCGCCACTGGCGGTTGCCGCCGCTGGTGAAGACATCGCTGGCGGAATCGACGCGGCGCCCAACAGGGCCGCCTCGCGCTGCGCCAGATAGTTGGCATAATCGCCAAAACCCACCCCGGCGGCGCGATCGGGCGGTGCGCCCACGCAGCCGGCCAACAGCAGGCCAAGCGCTGAAATCGCCGCCATCGCCCTGAAGTGTCGCATCCGTCGCGCCCCCCTGCCGGTTGCCATGTGCGCTACCACCATTTCGCCGGCTTGCCCACAAAGCCCGCCGCGCGTTCCAGCACATAGGCGTGGTTCAGCAGATCACCCTCGGCCCATGGCCTGCCGATCAATTGCAGCCCCAGCGGCAGCCCCTTGGCGTCATAGCCGGTGGGCACTGAAATGCCCGGCAACCCGGCGAGGTTGACCGTGACCGTGAAGACATCGTTGAGATACATTTCCACCGGCGAGGCATCGGCCATTTCGCCCAGCCCGAAGGCGGCAGACGGCGTTGCCGGGGTCAGGATCGCGTCGATCCCCGCTGCAAACACCTGCTCGAAATCGCGTTTGATCAGCGCGCGCACTTTGCGGGCGCGGTTGTAATAGGCGTCGTAGAACCCGGCGCTCAGCACATAAGTGCCGATCATGATGCGCCGCTGCACCTCGGCGCCAAAGCCCTCGGCGCGGGTTTTTTCATACATCTCGGTGATGCCGTCGCCGGCGCCCAGCCTTGCACGGTGGCCGTAGCGCACGCCATCATAGCGCGCGAGGTTCGACGAGGCCTCGGCTGGCGCCACTACGTAATATGCGGGCAGCGCATATTTGGTGTGCGGCAGGCTGATATCGACGATCTCGGCGCCGGCCCCCTGCAGCATCGCAGCACCTTCGGCCCAGAGATTCTCGATCTCGGCGGGCATCCCCTCCATGCGATATTCCTTGGGGATACCGATTTTCTTGCCGCGAATGTCGCCGCTCAGCGCGGCTTCGAAATCGGGCACCGGCAGATCGGCGGAGGTGCTGTCCTTGGGGTCATGGCTGGCCATGATGCCCAGCATGATCGCCGCATCGCGCACGGTTTTCACCATCGGCCCGGCCTGATCAAGGCTGGAAGCAAAGGCCACAACGCCCCAGCGGCTGACGCGGCCGTAGGTCGGCTTGATGCCGACGATGCCGGTGAAGGCAGCGGGCTGGCGGATCGAGCCGCCGGTGTCGGTGCCGGTGGCGCCAAGGCAAAGGTCCGCCGCCACCGCCGCAGCCGAGCCGCCGGACGAGCCGCCGGGGGTCAGCGGCGTCGGGTCGTTGCCGCGCCGCCAGGGGTTGACGACATCGCCGTAGCACGAGGTCTCGTTGCTGGAGCCCATGGCAAATTCGTCCATGTTCAGCTTGCCCAGCATCACCGCGCCCGCATCCCACAGGTTTTGCGTCACAGTCGATTCGTATTCCGGGCGAAAGCCGCGCAGGATGTTCGAGGCGGCCTGGCTGGGCACGCCCTTGGTGCAGAACAGATCCTTGATACCCAGCGGAATGCCGCACAGCGACGGCGCCTCGCCTGCCGCCAGCCGCGCATCGGCGGCGGCGGCCTGCGCGCGGGCAATCTCGGGCGTCATGTGCACAAATGCGTTCAGCGCCCCTGCCCCTTCGATGGCGCCAAGGCAGGCCTCGGTCAGGTCGGCCGAGGTGAAATCGCGCTTGCGCAGCCCATCGCGCGCGGCGGCAATGGTCAGGGTATTGAGCGCGCTCATTCGACCACCTTCGGCACGGCAAAGAAGCCCTCGCGCACATCGGGCGCGTTCTTCAGGATGCTGGCTTGAATGTTGCCGTCGGTCACCACATCGGCGCGGCGTTTCAGCCGCATCGGCGTGACCGAGGTCATCGGCTCGACGCCCGCCACGTCAACCTCGTTCAACTGCTCCATGAAGCTCAGAATCCCTGAAAGTTCGGCGGCAAGCGCCGGCAGTTTATCCTCTGGCACCGCAATCCGCGCCAGATGCGCGACCTTGCGGGCAGTGTCGATGTCGATGGCCATGGGGTGGGCTCCGATGCTTTGCTCGGCACCGGGTTTAGCGGTGCAGGACGCGCCCCGCAAGTCCGCGCCGCCCGATCGCCTAGCCCCGCCGCCGCAGCGCAATCAGCTCGATCCGGCGCAACGCCTGTAAAATCCGGTCTGCCTGCATTTGCGGCATCAACGCCATCTTCAGCTGCGTCGCCACGATGGCCAGAACCGCCCCAGAAAGCCCCCAACGCAGCGCGCCCAGCACTTCGGTCTCGGTAAAGAATCGCCAGCCGCACCAGATGGACGCGAGGAACATCAGCGACTGCACGGCCATCAGCACGGCACTGACCCAGCCGTTCGGGCCGCGGAACAGCCCGAGCCCGAGACTGAAAAACCCAGGCTCCTGCATTTCGGCCAGAAGTGCGCGGTCTTCGGCCGACAGGGCCTCGGAAATCAATTGGTCAAGATTGTCCATGGTCTTCTCCTTCCAACAACGCGCGCAGTTTGCCGCGCGCATGCATAAGCCGGGACTTCACCGTGCCCGGCGGGATGTCGAGCGCAATCGCCACTTCGGCAACGCGCATCTGCTCAAGATAGAATAGCGCCAGCACGGCGCGGTGGTCGGGCGAAAGCGCGGCCAGCGCGCGGTGCAGCGCCGCCGCTTCTGCGCCACCCTCACCACCCTGGGCCGTGCAGGTTTCGGCCAACCCCGCCCAGTCACTTTCCAGCCGCCGTGCCGCAAGCTTGCCGCGCAGATCGCGCGCCGCGGCGCGGGTGACGATGCGCAGGGCCCAGGGCAGGAATGCGTGGTCGTTGCGCAGGCTGCGCAAACCACGCCAGATTTCCACCCAGCTCTGCTGCACCAGGTCGCGCGCCGTTTCGGCATCGTCGCAAAGCCTGCGCGCGTGGGCATAAAGCCGCGGCCCGCGATGCGCCACCAGCCGCGCGAACGCATCGCGCGCGCCGGCCCGGGCGGCCGCAACGAGATAGGCATCCATAAGGCGCAGGTCTTGCGGCACGTCGTCCTCGGCAGCGATGGTAGCTTCTGGCATGAAAGTGGCAGCTTGCAGCGGATCGGTTCACCGCAATCGCGATTATTTTGGCCGGTTCGGCGCCAATTGCAGCTATTCTTGCGCAAACGCGGGAGGAAACGATGAAGATCACCTGGCTTGGCCATTCCGGCTTTCGCATCGAGATCGAACAGGCGGTGCTGCTGATCGACCCCTGGTTGACCGGCAACCCGATGTTTCCCGCGGCGCGGCGAGGCGAGGCAACTGCGGGGGCGACGCATGTCCTGCTGACGCACGGGCACGGCGATCATTCCGCCGACGCGGTTGCAATCGCGCGGGACCGCAAGATCCCGATTGCCGGAACCTACGATCTGGTCAGCTGGTGGGCGGACCGTCACGGCATCGAAGGCATCGGCTTCAACAAGGGCGGCACGATCCGGGTAGGCGGTGCGGCGGTCACCATGGTGAACGCCTGTCATTCCTCGTCGATCGACAGCGAGACCGGCCCGATCTATGCCGGGCGCGAAGCCGGCTTCATGATCGCGGGCGAGGGCCATACGGTCTATGTGTCAGGCGATACCGACATCATGGCCGACATGGGCTGGATGGGCGAGCTGCACGCGCCGGACATCGGCATTCTGGCCGCCGGCGGCTATTTCACCATGGACATGCAGCGCGCCGCCTGGGCGGCGCGCAAGTATTTCAACTTCAAGACCGTGATCCCCTGCCATTACCGCACCTTTCCGATGCTGGAACAGAACGCCGACGCCTTGAAGGCGGGCTTGCCGGGGGTAGAGGTGATCGAGCCACAGGTGCTGGTGCCGATCGCGCTGTGACGCCGTGCCTGAAGATCCGGCCGCAGTGCCGGTTGCCGGCGTCGGCGTTTGGGTATTTGGACAATGAAGAAGCCGGGTTCAGCGCCGTTCAGCGAAGAACTCTTTGAGCAGCGACTCGGCCTCGGCCGCGCCGATCGCGTCATAGACCTCGGGCACGTGGTGGCATTGCGGATGGCTGAAGACCCGCGCGCCATGTGCGACGCCGCCCGATTTCGGGTCGGCGGCGCCGTAGTAAAGCCGCGCGATGCGGGCGTTGGAAAGTGCCGCTGCGCACATCGGGCAGGGTTCCAGCGTCACATAAAGGTCGTGGCCCGGCAGCCGTTCGGACCCAACCGCGGCGCAGGCGGCGCGCAGTGCAAGGATTTCGGCATGCGCGGTGGGGTCGGCCAGTTCGCGCGTGCGGTTGCCGGCGGTGGCGACCACCCTGCCCGCAGGCGAAACCACCACTGCGCCCACCGGCACCTCGCCGCGCGCGCGCGCTGCACGGGCCGCGGCCAGGGCGGCGGCCATATGGCTGCGAAATCCGCTCATCGCCTTTCAATGCCCGTTGACCGTCGCCTTCGCAAGGTGCTTTCCCTTTGCCGCGCGCCGCATTATGTAGCAGCCTTTCCGCCCGTCGCCGCGAGGAACCATCCGATGCCGTCCGACACGCCCAATCCGGCCACCCCGCCAACCGACCGCATCGCCAAGGTGATGGCGCGCGCCGGTGTCGCCTCGCGCCGCGACGCGGAAAAGATGATCCTGGCGGGCCGCGTTGCGGTAAACGGCAAGGTGATCAAGAGCCCGGCGCTTGATGTCGGCCCGGCGGACAAGGTGACGCTGGACGGCAAGCCGATCGACGCGCCGCAGGAAACCCGGATGTGGCTTTACTACAAACCGCTGGGGCTGGTGACCAGCGAGCGCGACGAAAAGGGCCGCCAGACGGTGTTCGACACGCTGCCCGGGGACATGCCGCGGGTGATGAGC
>Ga0326597_10003942_pt1 | contig 21051 bp, 18 predicted proteins | sample RVTome_12_FD_203789 | JGI IMG/M metagenome (GOLD analysis project Ga0326597, IMG submission 203789) | Soil microbial communities from uranium-contaminated site in the Upper Colorado River Basin, Wyoming, United States - RVT100D185 | ecosystem: Environmental > Terrestrial > Soil > Contaminated >...
CCAGGATTTCGCGCTGGCGCTCGGTCGCTGGCCGGGCCGGTGGTACTGGAGCGATGGGGACAAGAGCCGAGTGGTTCTCGTCCGGGCCGTTCATGAACGGAGGCCCCGGTGGGCACTCCACGGGTTCCTCTTCATCCTCACGCTTCTCTGTTCGTTGGGTGCGGGCGCGGTGCTCCTCGGTGGGTGGACCCCGGAATCAGGGAGTGGTTTGCTGGGCTCGCTCCTGTCGGCCGGGCAGTACTTCGTGGGGATCGCCCTCGGCGACTGGAGGGAGTTGCTGCCGGGTTGGGCCTTCGCGGTCCCCCTGCTTGCTATCCTCCTGGTCCACGAGTTGGGTCACTATCTGGCCGCCCGGCGATATGGCATCGACGCATCACTCCCATTCTTCCTACCCGTGCCGCCCACGATTTCGCCGATCGGCAGCTTCGGAGCTTTCATTCGGCTGCGGAGCCCCGTGTTGGACCGTCGACAGCTACTCGATGTCGGAGCGGCGGGCCCACTCGCGGGATTCGTCGTGGCGTTCCTCGTGCTGGTGTGGGGTTACTCGATCTCGGAGCGGATTCCGATCGTCCTGGGTGCCGCGCCCAGCTATGTCACGCTCGCCGGTCATCCACTATTCCTCGGGGAGTCGCTCCTGACCGGATGGCTCAGAGATGCCATCCTCCCTGGGACGGCGGCCGTTCACCTCAGCGCCCCGGCCTTCGCGGGATGGGTCGGGATGTTCGTCACCAGCCTCAACCTGATTCCCTTGAGTCAGTTCGACGGGGGGCATGTCGTGTACTCCGTGTTAGGTCGGCACCAGCGATGGGTAGCCTATGCGACAATCGGAGTGCTGGTTTGGCTGGCCCAAACTTCGGTAATGTGGTATGTCTGGCTTGGTGTTGCGCTCCTGGTGGGTCGGGGTAGGGTACTTCACCCTCCGGTCCTCATCCCGAGTAGTCAACTCTCACTGAGGTACTGGATCGTGGGGTCTGCGTGCATTCTCATGCTGGTCGCGACGTTCGTTCCGGTGCCATTCTGAGAGGGAAGCATATTTCCTCCGGGTCAGGAATTCTGTGTTCTCAACTTCGCCAATGATCACGCTCCGGCTTGCTACCTCGCTCAACGATTGTCAACTTCGAGCTCCCGCCACCTCTCGTTTGTGGCTTGAGCCCCTGCTTACACCGATATGATCTACTTTGTCGTTCCTCGCGGACAGGAATTTGGCGTCCTCAATTACGCGGAGGACAGAGCCAAAGGCCTTCTCGACCGACTCTCGATTCTCAATTACGAGGACCTCGGGCGTACGCCGTGGCCGAGCAAGGGTACGTACGTGCTGTCAGCGCTCGACCAACTTACGCCTGAAGGATTGGATTTCGTTCGTGAGTGGTGTGATCATTTGAGGGGTGAGGATCCGTCGGTCAGGATTTTGAACGACCCCCGGGCCACGATGTGTCGCTTTGAGCTTCTCAATGCTCTCTACCAACTTGGCCTCAATCAGCACCGTGTTGTGAGGCCCCAAGACAAGCTAGCGGATCTCAGGTTTCCTGTCTTTGTCAGAAACGAGCACCATCATTCTGGTTCTCTATCACCCCTCCTTCACACCCAAACAGAGCTAAGAGGGGCCATCGCCAAGGCGACCCTGCTTGGGCACCCGCGTCAGGATCTCCTTGTCGTCGAGTTCGTAGAAACTGCTGATGATGATGGATATTACAGGAAGTACGCTGCCCACATCATCGGTGAAAAGATCATCTCCCGCGGTCTTGCTGTGGGGACTGATTGGATGCTGAAGGCAGCGGGATCGCTGCGGACGCGATCCATCGTCTTTGAGCAACGGGCCTATGTCATGGAGAATCCGCACGAAGCAGAATTACGGAGGATCTTCGGGATCGCCAAGACCGAGTATGGGCGGATCGATTACGCGATCAAGGATGGGAGGATCGAAACGTGGGAGATTAACCTCAACCCCACGTTGGGTCGTGGTGTCGGACCTCGTCCACCCCGGGATCGTCCACCCGAGGTGGAACAACTCTGGCAAGAAGTTCAAGGGTACCTTACTGCGCGCTTTGAAGAAGGGTTTACGGCCGTCGACACCCCTCCCCAGGCAGACTCTACCATGCCCCCGGCCACCTTTTTCCAGGCTTCCCGGAGGGACGGCCCCATGATCCGGCCCCGGATCCAACCTCTGAAGTCGGTGGTGTTGCTGAGGCGGATTCCGTTTTTTGGTTCTGCACTGTGGCCATTGCTCAAGCTCCTGGCGCATGGGCTGAAGCGCGGCATACAGGTACTCGGGATGGGGCGGAAAGAGTGATTGGATTGGAAGTTTGGGACGGTCGTCCGCACGTCTGCGCGTTGCACTCACCGCAGTAGCGCCATGGGACTTTCATTGGAGCTAGACGGTGGAGGGTCCTTTTGACAAGAGTCTCGGTAGTGATCCCATGCTATAACTCATCTCGGTTCCTCGAGGAATGTCTGGACGCAGTATCGGCACAACGTCGGTGGCCGGATGAGGTCATTCTCGTCGACGACGGCTCTACTGATGATTCGGCCCGCGTCGCAGGCGCCTACGACTGGGTGAAGGTAGTCAGGCTCGAACGTAATTCAGGGATCGGGGCCGCACGGAACGCCGGTATCGCAGAGGCCACTGGGGATCTGATTGCATTCCTAGATGCGGATGACATCTGGAAACCCAGCCATTTGGAAACAGTCCTGGGTCTCCTGGAGGTATCTCCAGAAGCTGGCCTAGCGTTCTCACTGGTTCGTTCTTTTGGCGAGAGGCAGAACCTCTGGGAGGCTGCCATACCTCCACATCAACCCGTAGATGCCTTCTGGGAATCGTGGCGGAGGACTGTGGCTCAACCTAGTAGTGTCATCGTGTGGAGACATGTGCTTCAGGAAATCGGTGGTTTCGACCGTACCATCCGATGTGTTGAGGACTTCGAGTGTTGGCTCCGGATAGCAAAGGTAAGACCGTTCATCTGCACTCATGAGGTAACTGTTTGGTACCGGAAGTATCCGACCCAGACCAGTAGGTCAGTCGAACTCTGTCGGCGTTCGGAGTACGCAGTCCGCAACCGGGTTTTGCGAAAGGCCCGCGCTGAGGACCCACCAGAGTTTGTCTCCCGTCTCGAGCGGGAATTCTTTGCTTGTTGGGAATCCCGATGTCGTGAAGCTTGGCACGCCAGAGATCCACAACTCTTCGATCTCTATCTCGAACTGGGTGAGTCGGTTCCCGGCTCAGGCAAGAGCCTGTCGGTTTGGAGGTGGAGGAGACTACTTCTTCCGGTTGTCCGGCTATCCGATCGCATTGAGTGGGTCAAGGGATTCATCAAGACAATGCCTATCATTCGCAAGTTGGTCCCATGAGCGACGAAAGAGTGCTGGTTTACGTCCCTGCCCGAGGAGGCTCCAAGGGGATTCCGCGGAAGAACCTCCTGGAGGTTGGTGGCCTGAGCCTAGTTGGCCGTGCCGTGGTCTCAGGAAGGCGGTGGAAACGCGAATCAGGCCGCCTGAATGTCTCAATCGTGGTTGATACGGATGATCCTGGCATTGCTGCGGAAGGAGTCAGGTGGGGAGCCGAAGTGCCCTTCCTCCGTGCGCCGGAACTCGCTGGGGACGACATCTCCACGGCAGACTGTCTGATCCATCTGTTGGAAAGGCTTGCCGCGCTGGGACGGGAATTCGATACCGTCTTGGTACTCCAACCCACGTCTCCATTCAGGACTGCAGACGACATTGCCTCGTGCATGTCCAGGTACGATCGATTCTCCAGCCCCTCAGTCATCTCGATTGCTCCAACGGCTCATCCGATCGAGTTGGCACTTGAGTTGGGGACCCTGGGAAATCTCACGTGGCGGCGTCCATTACCTGAGAGTACTGTCCGCCGTCAGGCATTCCCCCCATGTTGGTTTCCTTCTGGAGCCGTCTATATCAGCGACAGGGGACTGCTCTTGGCCGAACGCCGATTCGTTGTTCCTGGGATAACGGTCGGTGTTCCGCTCCCACTAACTTCCAGTCTTGACATCGACACCCCGGAGGACCTGACATTGTCCCAGGCCGTAACCCTCGTCGACCCGGTAGGTACTCGAGCCCTGCCTGAGGTTGTCGTACTCACAGAATCGGCATCCGTCTATGCAGCGGAGTCGCTCCAGGAGGTCCTGGATTCTCTCGACCAGGCGATGCCACGGAACCTAGTGGTCCGGTGGTCCCGACAATCAGGCCGCCCGCTTGCTCAGATTTCCCAATGGCTGGGGTTGTGGCGCCATGCGACGGGAGCGTCCGTGGGCTGGCTCCATGACCCCTCTTTGCCAGAAGCGACCGCCTTGGCGCTCGTGGGAGGTGTGGACTTCATTGCGGTTAAGCAGCTTGACCCGTTGCACAAAGTCGCGCTCGACGAACTCATCTTGGCGGTGCTGGGAGAGGACCTTGGGCACTAGAGAACTGAGAATTGGGGGCCGACTAGTCGGGGACGGATACCCTCCCCTCGTAGTCGCGGAAGTCGGGATTAACCATGAGGGGAGCCTCGAAAAGGCCTTTCAGATGGTGGATGATGCCTATGCAGCTGGGTGCGAGTGCGTGAAGTTTCAGACTCACGTCGTCGAGGATGAGATGATTCCCAATGAGGTAATTCCCGGGAATGCCACAGAGAGTATATGGAACATCATGTCGAGATGTGCTTTGAGCAAAGCGGAAGAGGTAGAGCTCAAAACATATGTTGAATCAAAGGGGATGCTCTTCCTTTCAACGCCCTTCTCGAGAGCTGCAGCGGATCGCCTAGAGGAGATGGGTGTGCAGGCGTACAAGATTGGCTCCGGAGAGTGTAATAATTACCCGCTCATCAGGCATATTGTAAGATTCGGGAAGCCAGTCGTCTTGAGTACTGGAATGAACGATCTGAACTCGATTCGACCTGCCGTTGAAATCATTAGAGAGAATAGGGTTTCGTTCGCTTTGCTCCACTGCACTTCGATGTATCCGACACCGTACTCGGCGGTGAGGTTGGGTGCGTTGACTGAGTTGTCTGACGCGTTCCCCGACGCCGTGATCGGTCTTAGTGACCACTCGGTTGGTTCATACACCTGTTTTGCGGCCGTCGCCTTGGGGGCCAGAATTCTCGAGAAGCACTTCACATCCGATTTGTCATGGCCGGGACCAGATATACCCATATCTCTTGACCCAGGTGGGATGGCTGAATTGGTGAGGGGAAGTACTGCAGTATTCGAGGCACTCGGGGGCCATAAGACTATCCTGCAGGAGGAACAACCCACAATCGACTTCGCCTATTCATCGGTCGTATCCATCCGGGACATCGGAATCGGGGAGGTACTGACCCCCGAGAGTATTTGGGTGAAGCGTCCCGGGACGGGTGAGATCATGGCCAAGGACTATGATTCCCTGCTCGGTCGAAGAGCCGTCTGTGCCATTCCCCGCGATACGCAACTTCGGTGGGCGGATCTAGGTGACTGACAAGACTACCAAGCCCCAGAGAGATATTCTCTTCATTACGGGCACCCGGGCTGATTTTGGCAAGCTGAAACCTCTGATGGAGAGAGTGGAATCAGCGCAGGATTTCAATTGTCGGGTCTTCGTGACGGGGATGCACATGCTGGCTCGCTACGGCTCCACTGTGAGAGAGGTCGAGAAGGCAGGGTTTGCATCGATCCATCAGTACATCAATCAGGACGGGGCCGCCCCGTCCCAGATGGATATTGTACTCGCAGACACGGTCCGGGGAATTTCACATTATGTCCGAGAATTCAGGCCTGACCTCATTGTGGTGCACGGCGACCGGATCGAGACTCTCGCAGGGGCGATCGTAGGAGCTCTCAACAACATTCTCGTGGCGCATGTTGAGGGGGGAGAACTTTCTGGGACTGTTGACGAATTGATCCGTCATGCTGTCACGAAGCTTGCTCACCTTCATTTCGTTGCCAATGAGGAAGCGAAACGCAGACTGATTCAGATGGGGGAAACTGAAAGCTCCATTTATGTCATTGGATCTCCTGATATCGACGTCATGCTCTTCGGAGCGTTACCGTCCCTCCAAGAGGTTCTGGATCACTACGCCATACCGTTTTCGGACTATGGGATCCTGATCTATCATCCAGTGACGACTGAGATCGGTGTTCTATCGATGCGTGTCAAAGAGGTTGTTGATGGTATCCTCGGAAGCGGACTCAATTTCGTCGTGATTCATCCCAATAATGATCATGGGAGCGACATCGTCATGCTGGCGCTCCAGTGCCTCAGCAAGGATCCTTCGAGGTTCCGCTGCTTACCTAGTATGCGTTTCGAGGCGTTCCTGACTCTTCTTCAGAATGCCAGAGTCATTGTCGGGAATTCTAGTGCGGGAATCAGAGAAGCCCCCGTGTACGGGGTTCCCACAATCAACACGGGCTCTCGGCAATTCAATCGGTTCCACCACCCATCGATTGTGAATCTCCCTGAAGATGCCTCGGACATTACTCAAGCCCTGGGGAAGAATCTCCCTGATCGTTTCCCGCGAAGTAATCACTTTGGAGATGGTCGGAGCGCCGACAAGTTCGCCTTGGCACTCGAACACCCGTCGCTTTGGGCCGTGGGCCCCCAAAAGCAATTCAAGGATGTTGAAGGAGGTTAGCGCGGGGCGCTCCGGAACACGCTCCCACGGAGCACGACTAATCGTTATTCACATCGTCGAGCGTGGCCCCAGATCGCGGCTCCTCGCAGCATCCCGGTTCCTTGCCGCTGGGAAGAAGAACGCACCAGTCGACCGGTTCTTGGTCCTCGGTGCTCCTGGTGATGGGGACCAACTGCAGCGTACCTTTGGCCCTCAGGCCCTGACGCCCTCAGAACTTCTTACTCCCAGTGATGTCGACCGCGTGAATCTTGAGACCTACCGCGTATCGATTGCCATAGGTTCCCAACTTGTTTCTCCCCCGCATGTGGACTTTCCTGTGGGGGATGTGCACTACGTCTCAATTCAAAATTGGGTCAATCGACTACTGATGGATCGAGAGGTCCTGCTGCTCGCCCTGCAGTCGGTAGGGCTCGACCGATGTATCATCCTCACATCACATCTTACCCATGGAAGGCTGCTGGCAAACGATCTCCGGCGCGCCAACGTTCAAGTTCAGCTTCGTGGAATCCCCGACTTGCCCTTCTCCCTACCCCCGACGGACAACAGCGGACCGAGGGTTGTTCGCATTGAGGACCCCATGGCGAGGGAAGGTGTTCTGCTGGTCTCGGAATCCCCCCCGATGGACCTGATGTTCGAACGTGTGGAGGATGCACTGCCGGCGAACATCTTGAGCCTCATATCCCGCGTGACCTATACCGCCCCGCCACACCGATCACGGGTTGGCCTTGTTCGGGTCAGTCCCCCTCAGGGAACAGGTAGTGCTTCGAGTGGATCAGGGCGAGTCCGCTTGGCCTCGGTCCCAAGTCGGATTCCTGCTCTGATCAACGAATCTCTTCCCCAACTCTGCAAAATGATTGACCGGAGACACCTCCCGCTTCAGGTCTCCTTCGTCCCGCATGTCCATGAAATTCTCGACCACCTCCACCCGGTTGTGGTAGTCGTGGGCAACGATCGACATTGGACCGGGCAGCTTTGGGTGAGGATCGCGAAGTCAAGGGGGGTGGCAACAATGTGTCTGCAAGACGGGGTTGCGGCCGATAACCCTTCATGGTTCACGGCGTCATCTGATTGGTTGGGGGCCTCTAGTGAATTGTGGCCCAGGCTCTTGGCATCGAGAGGCACGACCCCATCAGTTGTCCGGGTCGTGGGACAGCCCAGAAACGATTCTCTCATGGTACCCGGTCTCGCAGGTGTGGGAATAGGACCACAGCGTGGAAACTCGATCGGGTTGCTGGCTCTTCAGGCAATCCACGGAGGCGACTACCTCAGTGCCATTTTGGAGGCACTCCGCGGTGTACAGGGCCTTCGTCTCATAATCAGGCCTCACCCCGCTCTGCCAATCATGGAGATGGAGGACATCATCCATGCCCATGGAAACGAATATGCTTCCCTGGAATACGGGATTAGCGTGGTCGATCAGCTCGCAGCGTGTGACTTTGTAATCACCGAGTATTCGACTGTCGCGCTGGAAGCAGTCTTGCTGGGCAAGCCGGTGGTATCGGTGACCCTCTCAGGTCAAGTCAACAAGCTGCCCCTCGGTGACATGGGCCTCGCTCTCGAGGCGAGGACACGCACAGAGCTCCTACTGGCGGTTCTTGCGATCATGAACGATCGAGGCGTTCGTCGGACGCCGCAGGTCTCCGAACGCGGGATTCGTGAACTAATAGGCCCTGCCGATGGTGCGGCAGGCACGAGGGCGGCATCGATGATCACGGAGCTGTTCCAGATTCAAACCACGCGGCGGTTTGGTTCAACGGACGGTGAATCGGAATGACACCAGGGTTCTGGGCCATATCGACGGTTCTCGAATGTGGCAGGGGTTCGCCTGCCATTCTCACAGGGGAGTAGTCCCCCAAGTGCGGATCGGAATTGATGCGACAGTTTGGGCGAACCCACGGGGCTACGGACGCTTTCTGCGACAGGTGTTGCCCGAGTTGGTTCGGATGGCCCCGGGCGATCAGTTCATCTGCTTCGTGGATCACCACACCCCGAATCTCGGTGAGTTGGGACCCAACGTCCGAGTAGCGTCCGTTGCTCTCCGGAAGGCACAAACTGTCGCGGCGAGTTCGACGGGGTATCGTTCTCTTGCCGACCTGCTCAGGCTCACTCGAGCTGTGCGGCGGGAACGTCTCGATGTCTTCTTCTCTCCAACCGTCTACAGCTATTTCCCACTCCCGCCCCGACTGCGCTCGGTTGTGACGATCCACGACGCTATCGTCGAGCGGTTCCCTGCACTCACGCTCCCTTCACTCCGCTCCCGGCTCTTTTGGCGCCTGAAGGTTCGACTCGCCCTGACCCAGTCGACGCTTGTGCTCACGGTATCTGAATATTCGGCCGAGGACCTGCGGAAGATCCTCGGTGTTTCTGCGAGGCGCATTCGGGTGGCGACCGAAGCGCCCGCTCCGGTTTTCAAACCGGGGTCGTCACCGGACGAGATTGCAGCAGCCGCCGCCGAGATGGGACTACCGTCCGGAGCATCATGGTTGATCTATGTTGGTGGGTTCAACCCTCACAAGCGGGTTGATGTTCTGATCCGGGCCCACGCAACTGTTGCCAAGGACTTGGGACCCCGGGCCCCACAGCTGTTGCTTGTAGGTGCGACGACCGGGGATGTGTTTCACGCGCACCTCGAAGAGTTACAGAGTCTGATTCGCCAACTTGGCACGGAAGCACTGGTGCACTGGCCGGGTTTTGTACCGGACACTCAGCTCCGTCATCTGTACGCAGGTTCCCTTGCTGCCCTGCTTCCCTCCGAGGCCGAAGGGTTCGGCCTCCCCGCCGTCGAAGCTGCCGCGTGCGAGACGGCGGTCGTCGCCACGCGGGAGAGTCCGCTCCCTGGTCTTCTGGGGGATGGTGGTATCTACGTGGCGCCGGGCGACGTCCATGCGCTCTCCAGTGCCATCCACCGGGTTGCGACCGATGAAGAGGGTCGTCGCCGGATGGCCAGGTCCGCGCGCGAGCATGTGCAGGAACTCAGTTGGGGACGCACGGCGCGCCGGGTTCTCGAAGTGATCGAAGAGGCCGCAGGGTCGGGGTCGGTGCAATCCAGCCCGATGGCAGGAGCTTCCGATGCGCTCGTCGGACGTAACTTCGCTGCATTCGGTCTCGGCGATGGTCTCGCCCGATTCGTGGGATTTGGGGTGACGGTCTACTTGGCGCGCACCTTGGGGGCCGATGGCTATGGGGTCATCGCCCTTGCTCTCGGTATCGTGCTCTACATCCAAAAGCTGGCGGACTACGGCGTGGAGACACTGGGGATCCAGCGGGTGGCTGCCGACCCCGGGAACGTGGGGGTCATTGCGGGGAGCTACCTGGCTGGACGCCTCGCCATTGCATCTGCCGTCTTGGTCGCAACCGCCGCGGTCGCCTATTTGCTACTCCCCGTTCCTGAGGGGCCGATCTTGGCCCTGTTCTCACTCACTGTGATCCCGATCGCGATGAACACCAATTGGGTGCACCTCGGCCTCGAGGATGGGCGTCCCGTTGGGTTCGCCCGTCTCCTCGGTGAGACCATGGTCGCCGCGTTGGTCGTCGTCCTTGTTCATCGTTCCGATCAGTTGCATCTCGTTCCCGTCAGCCAGGCCATCGGTGACGCCATGGCCATGGCTTGGCTCTGGCACCGGCTTTCCACCCGGGGCGTCCAGATTCGGCTGCACTGGGACGGGACCAGGATGCGTGCACTTGCCGCGAGCGCCTGGCCACTGGTCGCCCATGCCATTCTCGGACTCGTCATCTACAACTCCGACCTGATCTTCCTCAGGGTCTACCACGACCGAGTCGATGTCGGTCTCTATGCGGCAGCATATACACTCATCAGCTTCACGTTGAACCTTGGATGGGTGTACGGGCGGAGTCTCTTACCGACCCTGACACGCCTCGACCGGGAGGAGCTTGGCTCTCACACGCTCTACGGTACCGCTATGGCTCAGGTCTTTGTGGTGGCGGCCCCAGTGACGATCGGTGGCTGGTTGGTGGCGACTCCTCTGCTGACCAGCTTGTTCGGACAGGGGTTTGTTGAGGCGGGACAGGCATTGGCGATTCTGATTTGGACGGTGCCATTCTCGCTCCTGCGGAGTGTCGCCCTGGCTGGGCTCATCGCCCAGGAGCGGCAGGACCTCGTGCTGAGAACGACAACGGGTACTGCGGTCGCGAATTTGCTTCTCAATGTCTTGCTGATTCCGAGTCTGGGAATCATCGGCGCCGCGTGGGCGACGGTGATCACTGACGCTGTCCGGACCGTTCTTGCAATGCTCTTCGCACGGCGGCAGGGCTACCCGGACTTGTCGGTTCTCCGTCTCCTCCCCAGTGGTGTGTCCGCCCTGGCGATGGGGACAGTCGTGGGCGTGCTCCCGGGACTCAGCGTATGGTCGCGCGTCGGTCTTGGGGCCGTGGTCTACCTCGTCGTCCTGACGATGCTTGGAGCCATTCGCCTCCGAGGTGGGATCCGACTCACCATCTAAGCCGCCTCAACCCTCCCCGGTGAGGTACCCTGCGACCTCGCCAATCGACCATGCGGTGAGCAAAAGCAGCATGATGGGGCTGGCGATCACGAATCGGCTAATCCTCCCCTTTCGAGTCTGCATGCCACCGTGACGAAACAGCAAGAGGAGAGGGAGAAGAGGTCCGGCCAGGATGTGTGCCATGCGTTTAGAGCGCCCGAGCTTCGCGGTCCGCAAGGCCCCAAACAGTCGGCCCCAATGGAACCGTTCGGCGAGCAGGACACTCAGGGGGGTGATCCGGCGATGGTGTTCGACGATCATCTCAGGGCTGAGGTAGAGCGTCTCGCCGGCGGCGAGGAGTTCCCGGTGTACCAGTGGTTCATGAAACCCTGTTGACCATGAACCACGCGTCGCCTCTATCGCCCTCCTCTTGTACGAAACGTTGATATCACTCACCCAACTCACCATCCCGGCATCGAAGGGGGGACTGTATCGACCGAAATCACAGACGTACACGGCCCACTTGATCAAGGAACGGTCTCCGCACTCGATGGCGCCGCCGATAACCGCAGATGGTTGGTCGTGAAGCCGCACCACAGTACGGGCCCAGGTATTCGACGGTACTCCCCGGTCCTCGAGGATGGCCAGGAGTTGGCCGGTCGCCGCTCCGAGCCCAGTGGCACGGCGGAAGTCGTAGAGTTCGTGCCGGCCCGCCTCGGTAGCGAGGCTCCGCTTGGTCGGAACCGCACCCATGTCGAGGAAGCTGACGTTGGGGAACTGCGCCATGAGGTTCGGTGGAGGTATCGCGCTCCGGTCGTAGGGAACGAGCACTTCCATGCGGGGTGGGTCGAGCTGGGCATTCAGTGCCTCGAGACAGCGGTGCAATGCTTGCCCTCCCTCGACGATGGTAACGACGACGCTGAGGTCGGGTGAGGGACGAAGTAGAGTGCCCTCGCTACTCGTCGGCAGGGGTGGGGAGCCTCGTCGTGGGGTCGATGGGGATCCTGAGCCGCTCACTTGGCGCGAGGGGGAGGGGTTTCTTCCAGACCTTCGCCCCGACCATCGTCTTGGCCAACTGCATAGGGGGGAACGTGAAACTCGGCCACATGAAGACTTCGGTGGTGCAGTAGCACTCACCGCGCGCGACGCATCCTCTCAGCTGTTGAGCTTCTACCGACTTCCAGATCTCCCAGAAGGGCTGCTTCCGGAGATTGCCCAGGGGTTTGTGAATCTCGCATACTCCCACGTCGCCGTTCGCATAGACCACGGCACTCAGCTGACCGGCGCGGCAGGGCACGACCTGCTTCGCCTGCGTGATCGTCTGCACCTTGGTGTGCTGGAGCATGGGCTCGACGATGCTCCCGTATCGACCCTGTTCGCGAGGGGCCCACAGCCGGCGGATGTAGTCGAAGAGATCCTCATACTGCTGGAGCACCGGACCCGTAAGACTCGGGTTCTTTCGATCACCGCGGATGATCGCCAGATTGTGGTGATCCATTTGAGGACATCGGTCGTACAGGTAGGTCGTGAGTCGCTTGATTTCCTCCATGTTGACGTTCGTGGCGGTGGAGATACTGTGGATCCGTAGGCGAGGGTCCTGCTTCTGTAGTTCCACGAGCGCGCCGTAGGTTTCCATCGCCTTTTGGAAAGCATTCCGGGCGACCCGAAACCGATCATGGAATTCCGGCATCCCATCGAGCGACAGTTCGACGACAAACAGATCGAGTTCGGGTTCCTTGAGCGTCTCGGTGACTTGTGCAATGGTCCGGTCAGTGAAGTATCCGTTGCTAGGCACGTAGATTTGCCGAACCCCGTTGTGCTGGATAAACTGACGACAAATCTCACCGAACTCCTTGCGGAGGAATGGTTCGCCACCTGAAAGGCTCAGGTTCTCTATTCTGCCGAGCGACCTGGAGAGGTCGAAAAGCTCATCGCGGGTGAGATCGTTCTTCTGATTCAGGCTCGTCCAGTAGAAACAGTGCTCACACTTCATGTTACAGATCGAATTGATGAAAAGCACTAGAAACGGTGGGCTGGGAAGCTTCTGGTAGTTCTTGCGAGTGATTCTCACATGCCGCCGGAGGCGGTCCAATGGCTTCATCGTATCTCCTGGTTGCCGACGCGGCGGCTCTCCGATGAGGTGGTGCAATTACTATACCCCGATCGCCTGTCCTCAGACCTCCTCCGGAGGCCTGAGCCCTTGGTGCATAACGACTTGGCTGGATCCCTACCGGCCATTCCATCCCGGCATGGATCTGGCTTCCGTACGGGGCCTCATACCCTGCACACCCACTAGGGAGGCCGTCCAGCAGTGACCACCGAGAAGAGCCCGGGCGCCGAGCGCCTCAGTCTGGTCATCGGCGGTCATGTTGACCACGGTAAGAGTACGATCATCGGGCGGCTGCTTGCCGATACGGGCTCCTTGCCCGAAGGAAAGCTGTCGCAGGTACGCAACGCAAGTGAGCGGGCCGGCACTCCATTCGAGTGGGCATTCCTGCTCGATGCCCTGAAGGATGAGCAGTCTCAAGGGATCACCATCGACTCGGCCCGAGTCTTCTTTCGCACTCCCAAGCGACACTACATCATCATCGATGCACCAGGCCACATCGAGTTTCTCCGGAACATGATCACAGGGGCAGCTCGGGCGGAGGCGGCACTTCTGGTGGTTGACGCCAAGGAAGGGGTCCAGGAAAACACGCGCCGTCATGGCTTCATGATGAGCCTCCTGGGCATTCGCCAGGTGGCCGTGCTGATCAACAAGATGGATCTCGTTGGGTTCGATAGTGATGTGTTTGACCGAACCGTGGCGGAGTATCGCGATTTCCTCACCCAATTCGACATGTACCCCGAGGCGTTCATTCCGGTCAGTGGACGGGAAGGCAGTAACATTGCCACTCGAGAGGCGGCGATGGCCTGGTATTCCGGTCCCACGGTCCTCGAGCAGCTGGATCGATTTGCCCCTGAGACACCACCCCTGGAGAAGGCCTTCCGAATGCCGGTACAGGATGTCTACCGGTTCCCCCAACTCGGTGACAATCGGCGGATCGTCGCCGGAACGGTCGAGGGGGGCATCGTCCGAGTGGGCGAGGAAGTGGTGTTCTATCCCTCGGGGAAGCGGGGCCATGTTCGGACCGTCGAAGGCTTCAACCGACCCGTCCCGGACTCCGCCACCAGTGGCGAGGCCACCGGATTCACGCTCGAGGAACAGATCTATGTCCAGCGGGGAGAACTCGCCGCGCGGGCGAGCCAGGCCCCACCTCTCGTTGCCACACGACTCAAAGCGAGCATTTTTTGGCTTGGTCGACAACCGCTCGTTCGCCGCAAGGACTACTTGCTCAAACTGGGCTCCGCGCGTGCCACGATGCGTGTGGAAGAGATTCACCGGGTGGTGGATGCTTCGACACTTGAAGGACATGAGGGAAGGCAGGGAGTCGAGAGGCACGAGGTCGCGGAGTGCACCCTGACGCTCGATCGTGCAATCGCCTTTGACCTCCCGGAGCACTGTATCACCACGAGTCGGTTCGTCATCGTCGAGGACTACGAGATCTGTGGGGGCGGAATCGTCCAGACCGCGCTCACCGATCATCATGCCGAGGTGCGCCAGCAGGTATTCCTCCGGAACTACAAATGGGAACCAAGCAGCATCTCGACCGAGCAGCGGGCAGAGCGATACCGGCAACAGCCCGCCTTGGTGCTGATTACCGGCGAGAAGGAGGTCGATCGGAAAGCGCTCGCCCGGCATCTCGAACGGCATCTGTTCGAGATCGGCAACGTGGTCTACTTCCTGGGGATCGGGAATGTTCTGTACGGAGTCGACGCTGACATCCAACGGACGGAGGAGAATCGTCAGGAGCACCTCCGACGCCTCGCCGAAGTGGCCAATGTGATGCTGAACGCGGGCATCATCTTGATAGTGACGGCCGTCGAGTTGAGCCAGGATGATGCGGACCTCCTCAGGATTACCGTGGACTCAGACCTGATCGAGACGGTGTGGGTGGGATCATCGGTCACAACGGACATCACTTACGACCTCCTGGTGGAGGACCCGCGCGCAGAAGTTGCGGTGCATCGGATCAAGGACCGGTTGCGAGACCGAGGAGTATTGTTCCGGCCATGGAAAGGCAATTGAGGTTACCATGAGCAAGGGGATGTTCCGAGAGACGCACGCTCGGTCCGTGGTCAAGGCGGTCAGTTGGCGCCTGGTCGGGACTGCGGTCACGACGCTCCTCGTCTACGTCGTCACGGGGAAGCTTGCTCTCTCAGTTGCCGTCGGTGGGGTTGAGTTCTTCTCCAAGATCGTGCTGTTCTGGTTTCATGAGCGCGTTTGGGATCACCTCGGGTTCGGTAGGCGAGAGGTTCAGCCATCCGTGATCTGGTTCACCGGGCTGTCAGGTTCCGGAAAAAGCACCGTGGCCTCCTGGGTGAGTGGGGAACTCCGGCGGCGGGGGTATCGGGTGGAAGAACTGGATGGTGATGCCGTCCGGGAGATCTTCCCGAGAACCGGATTCTCGAAGCCCGATCGTGACCAGCATATCCGGCGCGTCGGATTTCTCGCCAGCAAACTCGAGGAGAACGGTGTCTTCGTGGTGGCATCCTTCGTGTCCCCGTATGAGGAAACCCGGCAATTCGTCCGGGGGCTCTGTCGCAGCTTCATGGAGGTGTATGTCAACACACCGCTCCAGGTCTGTGAACAACGAGACCCGAAGGGGCTGTATGCGAAGGCTCGGCGGGGTGAGATCGAGAACTTCACGGGAATCGATGACCCCTATGAACCACCGTCGCGACCAGAGGTCGTCATCGACACTGGCAGAATATCTGTCGAGGAAGCTGGTATGCGCGTCATGACTCACCTCATGCAACAAGGCTCGTTGAGGCACTAATGGATTATCTGGACAAGCTCGAGCACCGTAGTGTTCACCTGCTGCGTGAGGCCTATGCCAATTTCAAGCAGCTGTGCATGCTCTGGTCAATCGGGAAAGACAGTACCGTTCTCCTGTGGCTCACGCGGAAGGCGTTCTTCGGCCATGTCCCGTTTCCCTTGGTCCACATCGACACGTCGTACAAGATCCCGGAAATGATCGAGTACCGTGACCGCCTCGCGCGGGAGTGGAAGCTGACCATGATCGTCGGCCAGAACCAAGAGGCTATCAGAGCCAGGCGGACGTTCCCGGAAGGCACGATCGACCGACTCACCTGCTGCAGGTTGCTCAAGACCGATGCCCTCAAGCATACCCTGAGTGGAGAATGGCCTCGGAGGCGGCTGAACCACGAGAGCGGACAGTACGAGGTGGATTCCAATCGGGAGGCCTATACCGGTGTCATCGTCGGCGCCCGGGCCGACGAGGAGGGGAGCCGATCGAAGGAGCGTTATTTCTCTCCGCGCAATCAGGAGAGCATCTGGGATATCGGTGAGCAACCACCGGAATTCTGGAATCAATACAAAACCGACTTTGCCCCTGGAACCCACGTGAGAATCCATCCGCTGCTCGACTGGACGGAGACCAACATTTGGGAGTACATCGGGCGGGAGTCGATTCCGACGGTGTCTCTCTACTATGACCAGGGTGAAGGGAAGCGCTACCGTTCCCTGGGCTGTCACACTTGCACGACGCCCGTCGAATCCACGGCGGCCACTGTTCCTGAAATCGTCGAGGAGCTGCAGACGGGAAAGTTCGCCCATATTGCCGAACGCTCAGGCCGAGCTCAGGACAAAGACGACGGGGGGGGGTTGGAGACGCTCCGGCGGGATGGGTATATGTAGACTTGGGGGCCCCATGGCGATGCATCATCGCAACGGCGCCAAAGGGCCGGTGGGGAAGCACCAGTGTGTCGAGGTGGGAGCAACACGTAACCCCTTGTGGTGGTTGCAGTTGTCAGGTAGGATCTAGGCATTGTTCCCGGTCCCATTCTTGCTCTTGGCGTTTCCTCAGATTGCTCCCGGGAGCGCTGACTGACGCTTGCTGGAAAGTCTGGGCAGATCAGAGAACCCTCACACAGGATGACTTGCGCATGTACATCGGACCAGACGTGCTCCTCCCGGTGGCTTCGGCCGTGGCAGCAGTAGCTGGAGCCCTCCTCCTCCTCGGGCGACGAACTATTGATGTGGTTCGGAAGGTCTTCAGGGGCATCGCCCGTGTCTTCGGAGGACGCTAGAACGACTTACCCGAGACGGGCGCCGCCTGGATGGCGTATCCGCCTGTTCCTCACCTGCTGGGTCGTGTATGTGGCCCACTTCGCGACCGACGTCGTGCGAGAGCATTACCTCGTCATGAGTATCGCCGAGGCAGGCACCTTCCGGCTTGATCCCTACCTCGGACTCCACGACGACGTTTTCGACAACCCTCCGGAAGCTGGGGCCGAAGGGGCGCACCATGGTGCCAATCCCGGGGTTTCGATGATCGCCGCAATCCCGTATGCCCCTCTGCGGCCGCTCGTCGATTTCGTGGTGAGCCACGAACTCGCCAATCGGGCGCCGGCGGATTCGATCGTCTACAGAGACTCACGAACCAAACGGGTTGGGTTCTACAAAACCATCCGCCAACGGGGGCTGGATATCAAGTTCGGACTCGTTTCCGCCATCACCCAGGTTCTGTGTATGGCGCCGCTCGCCGCGTGGAGCGTGGTGGTGATGCTCGAGACACTTCTCGCCCTGGGATTTGCCGCGCGATTCGCCCTCGCCGGTGCCATGCTCTTCGCCTTCGGGACCCCCGTATTCTTTCGCGCGGCCTACCTGAATCAGAATCTCGCGGTGGCCGTCTTCGCCTTTGGCGCGTTCGTTCTCCTCTGGAATCCCCGGCGGAAGACTCGATGGCGGCGCTCAACGCGGGAGATCCTAGCGGGTGGTCTTGCGGGGCTCTGCCTCTTGTGTGACTACAGTGGGGGGTTGGTAGTGGCCGTCCTCGGCCTCTATGCCTGCTGGAACCGTTTGCAGGATGGGTTCAAGGAAGCAGCCGCGTCCGGTGTCCGGTACACCGTCGGCGCATTGGGACCGATTCTGGTCCTCTGGTTCTATCAGTGGGCGAGCTTTGGGAATTTCCTCATGCCACCGCAGCACTGGATGCCACCAGTCGAGTTCAGTGACATCGGATACCAGGGTGTCGGCGGATTCACACCCGAGCTGTTTGGCATGTTGCTTTTCGACGCCCGTTTTGGCCTTTTCGTGGTAGCGCCTGTGTTGGCCCTCGGGGTGCTCGCCCCTGTTGTCCGCAGATCCAAGGAATCGCTCGGTCTCCCGGGGAAGGAGTTGACGATCTGCTTTGCCCTGTCGACCGCCTTCCTGCTCTTCTTCAGCACCGTGCAATACACACGGATCCAGTGGGTGACGGGGATCAGGTATCTCGTCCCGGTGGTTCCTTTCCTCTTCCTCCCAGCCATCGCGGTGCTCGCCAGATTGCCCAGGCTCCTTTCGATTGTCCTGGGTATCGGATCGATTGCCCTCACCTGGTCGCTGGCCATGGTCCGCGACCAGGGGACGGTCGCCAAGAACCTCCTCCGCGTCGCCACCGAGGGATTTCAACTGCCTTGGCTCACTGTCGTCGGGAAGCTCTCCACCCAATACTCCCCCTGGTTGGTGGGGCGTCCGTCTGCACTCCCGGTCCTGGCCTTGCTCGCTGGTGTGCTCTACCTGATCTGGTCGCTCGAGTCTCCAGCCCTTCCCCTCCCTTATCGCAGCGGGGGTGATGGTACCGAAATTGCGCATCTCAGTCCCGAGGGGGATAAGTCTAAGTCTTTGTGATATAGTTAGTTGTAAGAGAGGAATTGGTGGAGCTGGCAGATGTCCCAAAGCACCTCATCGGAGCTCTCGACGACGAACGGCTATGAGTGCCGGGTTGATGTCATGATCCCGGTTCTCAACGAAGCACACGTCCTCGAAGCGAGCGTCGAGACCCTTCGCGCCTTCCTTGCGGAGCATGGATCCTTCCGGAGTCGAATCGTGATCGTCGACAATGGTTCGACCGATGGGACCGACGTCGTGGGACGAAGGCTCGACCGCCAGCATGACGAGGTCCAGTATGTTCACCTTGCGAAACGGGGTCGCGGGAGAGCGCTGCGCCAGGCATGGACCTCGAGCGATGCAGACATCGTTTGCTACACGGATGTCGATCTTTCCACCGAACTCGAAGCTCTCCCCAAGGTGATCGACGCCATCCGTTTCGAGGGGTACCATGTGGCTACTGGAAGTCGACTGATGCCCGGATCCAGAACAACCCGATCTCTCAAACGCGAGGTGATCTCTCGCGCGTACAACCTGTTCGTGAAGGCCGTGCTCTGGACTTCGTTTAGTGACGCGCAGTGCGGCTTCAAGGCGATCAGCCGGACGGCCGTCAACGATCTCGTACCCGCCGTCAAGGACCAGTCATGGTTTTTCGACACTGAGCTGCTCGTTCTGGCCGAGAAATGGGGTTATGGCGTGAAGGACATCCCAGTGCGCTGGGCGGAAGACGACGACAGTCGCGTGAAGATTCTCCGAACGGCGTGGGAAGATGTCCGGGGTGTGTTCCGTGTCCGCTGGAGGCTCTGGCGTGACCGCGTAACGGCAACACAATCTCCGTCCCGGGTGTCAGGGCGCTCGGTCCTCTGACCCGGTCAGGCGCGACAGTGAAGGGACCCGTGTTCTTGACGGGTGGGACTGGATACCTTGGCCGTCATGTTGCCCGCCTCTTGTCCGCCTGGGGAATCCCGGTATGGGCCCTCGCTCGATCCGATCCCAGCCCTCCGCTCCCGGACGACGTGAATATCGTCCCCGGATCGTTGGAGCACTTGCCGGACCTGGAGCAAGTCGTTCCACGCGGCGCAACCGTCCTTCATCTCGCGGCACAAACTGGAGTGGCCTCGCCAACGGTCTTCCAAACTGTCAATGTGGCCGGTACGCACTCGCTCCTGGACGCGGCAAAGAGGGCTGAGGCGGCCAGAGTGATCTTCGTGAGCTCCATCGCCGCCGGCTACCCCGATCGCACCGGATATCCCTATGCGGAATCGAAGCGTCTCGGGGAACAGCTCGTGAGCCACGCTGGGATTCCCTTCGACACCGTTCGTCCAACCATTGTGCTCGGTCCCGGGAGTCCGGCGTTGAAGTCCATGTGCAGGCTCGCTGGATTCCCCGTGGGCCTCAGGTTCGGGCGAGGTTCGGTTCGGGTCCAGCCCATCCATGTGGAAGACGCGGCAACGAGCTTGGTCAATCTCCTCTCACAGTCGCCAGGGCAGGAGACATGGGATCTCGGGGGCCGAGACGTCCTGACCTTTGCTGCGTTGCTCTCGTTGCTCCGGGAGCAGTTGCGTGGTAGCTCCGGTCCATTCATCACGCTGCCTCTCGCTCCGGTGAGGGGGATCCTGCGAATCCTCGAGTGGGCAGTTGGCGAGCGACTGCCCGTCACCGCAGGCCAACTCTCCGTCTTCGACCACGACTCGGTGGTGGTGAACCCGCCTCCACCTGAGAACCGTCTTGCGTCGTTCCGATCGCTGTCCGAGATGTTCGGAGGCGTCAATGGCTGAGTGGAATGAGCTGGAGCTTCAGACGGAGTGTGACTGCTTTTGCCAGTACCTCGTCGATCGCCGTGCGACACCAGATATCCTCGCCGCATACCTCGCGGGTCATCGGAGCCTCCCTGTACCCTTCGAGGAGCCCATCGACCACCTTCTGCTCCGATGGGCGCGGAGTGGGAATTGGCGACTTCGCCTTGCGGATACATACGCGCGACTCGCCCGACCCCTGTCGCTGGTGCGGATGAAGATGGCCCTCGCCATTGCTGTGCTGGAGAACAGTCGGTCGACGCACAGGGTCATGAACTCCGGGCCCGAACCCAAGCGCCTCCGGATGCGAAAGGGTCGCGGGTGGTCGCGACTCCTCGGACTCGGACCTGGCCTGGCCGTGATGGCCTGGTGGACCGTTCTGAGTATCACGGTACTGAGTCCGATCCATCTCCTTCTTGCGGCGTCTCCGAAACCCCGTGGCTAACATCATCGTTGTCGGGTCCGGCGCGTCGGGCGTTCACTTCGCGCTCACTGCCCTCCGTC
>Ga0326597_10003943_pt1 | contig 21051 bp, 22 predicted proteins | sample RVTome_12_FD_203789 | JGI IMG/M metagenome (GOLD analysis project Ga0326597, IMG submission 203789) | Soil microbial communities from uranium-contaminated site in the Upper Colorado River Basin, Wyoming, United States - RVT100D185 | ecosystem: Environmental > Terrestrial > Soil > Contaminated >...
TTATCCCGCATTGCTCAAGCAAGGGTATAGCCGTGGCTTCGCCGTCGGTCTAATCCTCTCGGCATCGACCCTTGCTATGCTGATCCCGCCCGGAGTTGCGATGATCCTCTACTCGCTCGCGACGACGAGTTCGGTTGGTGGCGTTTTTCTTGCGGGCTTAAGCACCGGCATCGTGTTCATCATGCTTCTAACGATCTACTGCTACGTCTACGCGCGCGTAAGGCGTATCGGCTGCCAGGCACGCGCGTCGTGGCACGAGCGCTACGAATGCTTTAAACGGGCCGGCTGGTCGCTGGGCTTGCCGGCCATCATCTTCGGTGGCATCTATGCCGGCACGTTCACGCCGACGGAGGCCGCATCGGGTGCATGCGTGTACGCGCTGTTTGTCGAGATGGTCGTGTACCGCAAGCTGGGTTTCGGAGACCTTATCGAAGTGACGGCGCGATCGTCAATGGTCATCGCGTCACTGTTGATTCTGCTCTCCGCTGGCTCGGCCATGGCGTACTTCCTCACGCTGCAGGATGTACCGCAGATAATTGCAGGCCTGATGGGTGAGACGTCCGCAAACGGACTGCTGCTGTCGATCAACTTCGTATTTTTAATCACGGGTATGTTCATCGACCCAAACTCCGCGATCATCGTGCTCACACCGCTGTTTTATCCCATTGCGATGGCGCTTTCGATCGACCCGTTGCAGCTCGGCGCCGTAATCGTACTGAACGTGGCGATCGGCATGATCACGCCGCCATTCGGTATTAACCTGTTCGTCGGCGTGGCGACGTTTAAAGTACCCTATCTCGAAATTGCTAAGAGCATGCTGCCGTTCATCGGCATCGCGCTCATCGCACTTGCATTGATCAGCTACGTGCCGACACTCGTGACCTGGCTGCCACGGCTCGTTGGCATCTGAATTGACGGTGCGATAGGGACGCCGCCGCGCAGTTTCGGAAAGAATTGGAGCCGCAACGAACGCACCCGCGAGAAACAATATTGGCCACGGCAAAAGGGCCAACTCCTGCAAGGGGGGAACGATGAGAAACGCAAACACACTGATATTGAGCGTTTTGCTCCTCGTCGTAGGGAGCGCCGAGGCCCACCATGGGTCGGCGCCGTTCGACACGGACCGTACCGTTACGGTCGAAGGCGTCATCACGAAGTTCGACTATAGAAACCCCCATGGCTTCCTCTATTTACGCTCGGCCGATGGCTCAGGTCATCTAGTTGACGTGACCGTCGAGACCGTGGGCTCCTCGCTGCGGCCCCACGGCTTTAGTGCCGACTCCTTAAGCGCTGGCGAGAACGTAATTCTCGTAATGAACCCCAGTCATCGCTCGCCCGCGGAATGGGGGCTAGGTGTCGAGGTTGTCAAGGTCGACGGCACCATCGTGCCGCTGTCGGTGCGCTTCGCGCGGGAGCTCGAGCAAGGCTCTACGGCTAAGGCCACGAGTATGGCCGGCGTCTGGGTCCCTCGCGGCGAAGATTTTTTCCGCTTCGTCTTCGCGAGGCGGTCTTGGCCGTTGACGGCGAAGGGCGAGCGAGCGCAGGCCGCGTTCGACATCAGGCAATCGCCGCAGGCCCAATGCATCGCGATCCCGCCACCCACGCTGATGCTTTACGGTTCCATTAATCTTGTCGAGATACTGGATGACCGGGTACTGATCCATAGCGACTGGCTCGACGGCGAGCGAGTCATCTATACGGACAGGAACAGTCCCTCAGACGAACAGCCTCCCGTGCTGAACGGCTACTCGGCCGGGCATTGGGAGGACGATGCGCTGGTAATCGAGACGACCCATTTCACCGCTAACAACTCCGGTCTCGCGCAGGGCATCCCGTCTGGGCCGCAGAAACGGCTGCTGGAGCGCTTCGAGCTGATCGATGACGGTGCCGGCTTACGTTATAGCTATGTCCTCGAAGACCCGGAGTACCTCGCCGACGCGGTCTCCGGAGACGCTCGCTGGGATTATCGGCCCGATCTCGATCCGGATCCGGTGCCGTGCGATCTGGAATCGGCGGGACGCTACCTGACCGAGTGAGCGCAGCAGCACACGCCGCGATCGACGCGCCTAATCCCACTCGAGCTCGACACCGTGGCCGCGCCCCGCATCGCCATGCAGCGGTGTCACGAACCCGAGGAGACCGCCGTTTGCGCCGTCGCGCAGGACGTGAAACCGGATTTTGACGCGATCCCCAGCCTTGATGTCCTCGGGCTTGACACCGTTTTCGAAGATGGCGCCGGGATTGGCAGCTTCCAGTCCCCAGGTCGTCGTTCGGCCATCCTCTCCAGTCACGTCGAGGTAGATCCACGAATGCGGGTTCATCAAGTGGACCTCCCTGACCGTGCCTTCCAGGATCGACCAGACCGTGACCTCGTATGCATTGTGAGAATGGTGTGCCTGCACGGGGACGAACGCCGCCATTGCAAGCACGGCAATCAGAATTGCTCCGCTCACATGCTTGAGTTGCCGAACCATTTATCTTCCTGCTTCGCTTAACTGGATTACCGGACGCGGGCCGGCGCTGGGTAGCCATTCGAGTAGAGCCGAATTCCCTCCCACTCATAACGAACCGGTTTGAACTCGCTGTCGAGAAACTGTAGCGATATCTGGAACATGCCCGGTGCGGGGGCGCCCTCAGGCACGGTTCCTTCCAGGATATAGAGCCGGTTTTCGTGCATATGGACGACCGCGGACGTGCGTGACTGGTCGGCGTTGGTCAAACGAATCGCGTGGCCTTCGACCCGGTCCGAATTGTAATGTGCGTAATGGTCTACCTTGACGCCGTCGCGACTCATGATGTTCCAAGAAGCGTACACGATCGCGCCGCGCATCTCCTCGGGTCCGTCATCCTGGCAAAGATCACCATCACCGCCAGCCGCTTGGCAACTCGCCACGCGCGCAAGGTGGAGTTCGACAGCATCCGAGTAGTCCACCACCGTGACCGAATAGCGATAGGGACTGTCCTCGTAGCTGTAGACGCGCCCGGGCAAGGTAATGCGATATTCCGTGGGATAAGTGATTTCCCGCACGCTCGGCTCCCCGGGGAAGCTCACGCTGAAGTAATCCTGACGGCTGGAGTATTCCGTCCACGCGAAGCTCTGGGCGATGACGGTTCCGGGTAACGCGAGCGAGACGATCGCGACCGCACGCAGCATGTGAATCACGGTTGCCTCCGAAGCGGCACTCGGATGCGCCGTACTCGAGCAACCAGCGTGCAATACAACAGTCTGAGCGGGCGCTGGTTGTGGCTCACCCCGTGTACCGCGCCCGCAGCAGCGGTTTCCCATCGTGCGTAATCTGCTCGACCCACAGTGACGGCGCCCCGCCCCGGGCGGGAGCACCGGTAATCGTGATCTCGTCGCCCGGCTGGAGCATGTCTCGAGTCCAGCTCTCGTTGGACCCTAAGCTGCTGGCACTCGGCAGCCCTGCCAGCCAGCGGACGGTTTCGCCGCCTTCGCCCATGACCTCGAGATAGATGAGGGCGTGCGGATTGACGAACTGAAAATCCGCGACAATTCCGCTTACTGTGATTGATTGCGTCAGATCGTAGACGACATTCGATCCATGATGGCCGAATGAAGGCAGGCACAGAAACAAGAGGCCGAGTACGGCGAAGAGATTGGCGGCGCGTCTAGGTCTCATCCGAAGTCTCCTGCGTCGGGCGCATTTCCCTGGCATCAGTATCTCAGTCCTAAGATAATGACTAGGCATACAAATAATCAAGCCGTAGAACGGCTGTCGCCGACTGAAACGTTCGCAATTGGGAGGGAAATACCACATGAAAAAATCCTCTGTGACCCGACTAATCGCGCTTGCGGTGATTGTGTCCGGCGCGCCAGTTTTGACGCCCGTTGCTGCCCAGAATTGGGTTGAGGAATCCGTGTGCGCAGACAATGCCCCAGCGGTATTTCACCAATGCGCGATCGAAGCGGCGCAATCGTTCGACCCGCCGCGCACGCCAGAGGGACAACCGGACATCGGCGGAATCTGGATCCTCCCGCGCGGCCAGATCGGCGGGGCCTATGAAGACCTCGAAGCGCACCCGGAAACCCTCGATGATCTCGGCGGCCCAACGGCGGTCGTGGACCCGGCCGACGGCAGAGTGCCGATCCAGGCCTGGGCCGATGCGCGGTGGCCAACACATGTGCAACGATATTTTCACCATAGTGCGGCCTGCCTGCTCGCCGGTGTGCCCAATACGATGTATCACGGCGGCCAGCGCCAGTTTCTGCAGACGCCGGAGTATCTCGCCATTCTGACCTACAACACGCACGCCTACCGCATCATTCCGCTCGATGGACGGCCGCCTCCGAGCACTAAGATTCGCCTCTGGAATGGCGTTTCGAGAGGCCGCTGGGAAGGCAACACGCTAGTCATCGAGACGACCAACCAAAACGCCCTGCCCTGGCTGGACCAGCGCGGCCGGTTTTATACGGACGCAATGCACGTGGTCGAACGCTTGACACTCGTTGATGCCGACACGCTTCATTACGAGGCCACGCTCGAAGACCCGAACGTGTTCACGCGACCATTCACGATCGCGTTGCCCTACAGACGCAGCGCCAATGCGACGTACGAGATCGAAGAATTAGCATGCTACGAAAACAACGAAGCGCTCATGGAGATCTCTAGAGCCGCAGGCTTCAGGGTTTTTCCGGGTATCAGTCCGCAAGAGGCTCGCGCGGCTAGGGAGGCGGACGAATGAACTCGGCAACACCCGTGATCGCCGCTGCTGCCGCGCTGCTCGTCGCCTGCACCGATCAAGCTCAGGAGACGTCCGCAGCGTACTCCGTGCCCCGAACCGCCTACGGCCACCCCGATCTACAAGGTATTTGGCAGACCATGAACACCGCTGTCTGGAACCTCGAGGACCATACAGCCGAACTCGGCGTGCCGGCCGGGCAGAGTATCGTGGTCGGTGGCGTCATTCCGTATCGTCCGTCGGCAGCCGCCCAACGGGAAGAGAATCGCCGCAATCGCCTGACCGCGGACCCGGAAACAAATTGCAAGATGGTCGGCGTTCCGCGGATCTCATACATGCCGTACCCGTTGCAGATCGTGCAAACGCCGAATGAGATCGCGATCCTATCCGAATACATCCACACGACCCGCGTCATCCGTCTCGACAGCGCTCACCCCGAAGATCCGGTGCAGCAACTATGGATGGGCGATTCCCGCGGGCGCTGGGAAGGCGACACGCTAGTCGTCGATGTGGTCAATTTCACGGATCAGACTTGGTTCGACAGATCCGGAAACTTCCACAGCGACGCGCTGCACGTCGTGGAGCGATTCACGCGCGCGGGCCCTGACCATCTTCTGTATGAAGTCACGATCGAGGATCCGGAAATCTTCACCCAGCCCTGGCAGATGCGCCTGCCGCTCTATCGCCGGGTCGAAGAGGACGCGCGTATCCTCGAGTATGAGTGCCAGGCCTATCTCGAGATGAGCCGCAATCAATAGCTGCGAGCGAGCCCGCCTAACGCAATAGGCGGGCTAGCGGCTTGGATCTACAACTGGATTGGTCAGCGTGCCGATGCCTTCGATCGAGCACACCGCCGTGTCACCGTGTTGCATATACACGGGCGTCTCGCGCGCCGTACCGACCCCAGAGGGGCTGCCCATCGCGAAGACATCCCCCGGTTGCATCGTGATGATGTTGGAGATATAGGCCAGCATCTCGAAGCTGTTATGGGTCATATGACCCGTGTTCGAGTCCTGCATCAGCTGCCCGCTCAACGTCAGCGTTTGCTTCAGATTATGCGGGTCGCCGACGAATTCCTTCGGCACGATGAACGGTCCGAGCGGCGCGAACGTATCATGGTTTTTTTGCAGGAACCAGTCGGTTCCCATCCGGCGATCGGCCCGGCCACCGCGGTCGGATACGTCGTTCTCGAGCGTATAGCCAAAGATGTAGTCCGCGGCCCGTTCGACCGGCACGCGGCTCGCCGGCGTGCCGATCACTGCGGCAAGCTCGCATTCCCAATCGAGCTCCTCCCGCATCGGCGGAATCCGGATCTGCTCGCCGTCTGCGATGACGGTGCTCGCGGCTTTTAGAAAGATGTACGGGTTTTGGCGCGTGTCCCCCGCCTCGCGCTCCCAGATACCGGGAATCGGCTCCGGCACGGGCGTCTGCTCAGCAGCGGGCGTCGCGCCGCCACGCCGCGCCATTTCCGCTGCATGCAAGGCGTAGTTCGATGCGGCATTGTAGATGATGTTCGGGTTCAGCGGCGGCAGGATCTGCACCGACCGCACGTCCTTTACATAGGCCGCCTGCGCCGTCCTCGACGCGACCGCCTGGGCGATCGCATAAAGCCGCGGCCGCAGCTCCTCATAACGCACGATTAGATCGGTCATCGCGCGCGGAATCGAGGGCTTGACGCCCGGCAGCGCATTATTCGCCTGCGCGATATTCACGACACGCGTGTCATCGAGCACTAAGCCGAGATAGGTGTCCCCACCATCCGCAAACGTGCCGAGCTTGAAACTCTGCTGCTGGGCCAGCAGTGCCGAAGGTATAAGCAGGGTGAAGGCGAGCGCGAGCGTCAAACGTTTCATCGGAGCCCCTTAACTGTTGTCGTTATTCTCGCCCGCGGCTGACCGCCGGGCACGGTTCGAAAGTAGCCCTGCCCAGTACGACTGTCAACTGAGCGCAGACATTCCGGCTCCAGAACCGCGAGCACCGTCGGCTGGTAGCCGTGGCGCGAAGGCGTCCCGCAAGGCTGCACTTGCTTTCGCTGCACGGGCTTCCAATAATTAACTCGGTCAAAACCAAACGGGGGAGGTGGGGACATGAGGCGAGCGGCAACTGTCCCGGGCGGCATCGCCGTCGGTCTTGCGACGCTCGCGCTGCCCACCTGGGGCCACCACTCCCATGCCAACTACCGCACGACGGAGTGGGCCTACCTCGAAGGGACCGTCACCGAAGTCCACTGGATGAATCCCCATACGTGGATCTTCCTCGAGGTCATCGACGCCGACGGCGAGGCGCACATATGGGCATTGGAGGGTGCGAGCCCCACGGAACTCAGAGCCGACGGCTGGGCGCGCGACGACGTCAAAGTCGGCGACCACATCAAGGCCAGATGCCATCGGCTATTCGATGGCTCCAACGGCTGCCTACTCGGCTTTCTAACGCCCCAAGACGGCGTGGAGAAGGAGTACGATTAGACCAACTGGCCCCAGTTCGACGGAGATTACTCGACGATGCGCCCTGCTAGCCTGATCCCGGTCTTGATACTACAGCTCCTGGCCGCAAGCGCATTCGGCCAGAATTGGCTCGAGTACATCAACCGCGGGGACCGGTTCATCGTCAATTTTCCAGGCACCCCCGAGATCAGCACCACCACCCACATCTCGGCATTTGCAGTGACCTACCCGGCCCGCGTCTATTCGGTCGAAAAAGGCGCGAGCCGCTACGCCATGACCGTTGTCGACTACACCGAGGCTGTGCGCAGGCACCGCGAGCGCACGGATGGAACGGAGGCGAATGCCGGATCAACGGTGCCGACCATGGATGTGCGCGCATCAGTCGCCCATGCGGCGAACGGCTTTCGCACGCGCGGCGGCACGGTCACCTATGACGCGTGGCTCGACATCGACAAGGTCGAAGGCCATCAGCTGCAGATTACCAATCCCGATCAGTCTCGTAGCTTCATCGCGATCCTCTTGAACGCGGCCCGGCTCTACATTCTCGAGGCGACCGTGCCGCGCGGCTACCCGCCGCCCGTGCTGTTCCAGTCGTCGCTGGGATTTCTCGACGAGAACGGCCGGCGAATTCGCTATCAAGTCGACGCCGATGGCCAGCGAACCCGCATCGATGTGCGCTATGAGTGGATCGGCGCAGATCCCGACACCGTGGAACAGGTAGTGGAATAATCTTGAACCATCACTTCGGGCCTTGGGCATCAGTGATTGTCGCGGCACTAACTAGTTCAGCGTTGGCGCATCACAGCACGCCCGGCTTCTTCGACTAAGGACGAATCATCGAGATTGAAGGCAAGCTCGCCTCGCTGTCCAACGGCTCACCGAGCGATACGCGCTGAACGAGGATGGCTCGCAGCTCACGCTCGAGTACGCACCGGAAGACCCGGAGTATCTAGCAACCCCCCGTAGTCCACTCGACAATTTGGCGCTACTCGCCGCAAACGGATTTCGTACCGCACGACTGCGATCCCGAGGTGGCAAGACAGTATTTGAGCGAGGATTAGCTGCTGCCGCGTACTGCGCGCCCGCCGGCGGACTAGAAGTGTGGCGCTAGCGGCGCCAGTTCGGATCGGGTTCGGGCGGGTCCGCGCTCAAGCCGGCGGCATTGATTCCCGCGATCGCGGCGAACTCGTCTTTCTCCGAGGTGTCGCCCGAAATGCCGACGGCGCCGATCACCGCTCCCGCCGCGCCTTTGATCAGCACGCCGCCAGCGGCCGTTGCCAATCGGCCGTCCGAGATCACGCTCAATGACGTCGCGAAAATCGGCCGTTGCCCGAGCCGCTCGCCGATCGCCCGGCTCGACAAACCCATGCCGAGCGCCCCGTAGGCTTTGGCACGCGCAATCTCGACACGAATGATGCCGCTGCCGTCCTCGCGCTTGAGCGCCACTTCGTGCCCGCCGGCATCGAGAACGACGACCGTGAGCGGTTCGAGATCGTGCTCACGTGCCGCGCCGAGCGCTGCATCGACTATGACGCTGGCCTGATCGAGGCGTAGGCTGACGTGCAGCGAGTTAACGGTTGACGGCATGGGTCATTCTCCGGAATCTGCGGCAATGAAAATGCCGTGTAGGAGGCCCTAGCGTGAGCCGGCCCGGGTGACACCGGGATTTTCCCCGGTAATCTCGGCGACATCCCCGTTGACGAACTCAGCACGATCCAGGCGCATGAAATTCGATCCGCTGCGCGCCGGCGAACCGCTCACGACCGCAAGCTTGTCACCAGGCTTGAACAACTCGCCGCCCAATCCTCTGCGACGAACATTATTGGCACTCGGTAATTCTGCCGACCACTCCACTTCGTTGCCGGCTTCGTCGATAAACACGTAGGCGAGGCGGCCGTGGGGATTGACGATGGCATACGAAACGACGGTGACATTTTTGTGCTCGACAGAAGCGTCGTAATCGAAGTACGTTCGTCCATTGTGATGCGCGGCGGCTGACAAGCCCAATAACAATCCGGCAAAGACCCATGCAAAACGTAGCGCGAGCTTTTTCATGATTTCCCCAGTGATCACTGAATACCACCGAATTCCGGAATACACTCGTACTCCCAGATTTCGCCGTCCGGGGCGAAGTTCCAACGCCCATTCACAACATAGGGTGCCTCATAGTACGTCGGATCATGAACCTCGCCCGTGAAAGTCAGTACTTCCCCATCACGAGACCAACGCTCGATGACGTAAGTGTTCTCGTCACCCGAAAACGGCAGTCCGGAGGTCCACATATAATTATCGGGTGACAGGTGGGTGGTTCTGATTACCAGCGTTTCACCCTCCCAGCGTCCGGTCGAATAACCGATGAGTGAGGGTTCCCAATGCTCAGGCGGTTGGCGGCCATCCACGAAGATGCGGCGCACCTGGTGGAAATGCTCGTACAGAATGAGAATCTGGTGCTCCTGCTGCACGATCTCGATGGGATAAGGATCGACGAGCCCCAACGGGATACCCGGCATGAGACACTTTAGCGTCGGGTCTTTCTCAGGGCTAAACGCTTCGAATTCGGCGCGCCCTGCTGCCGTGAGCCTAACTGTACTTTCCGCCGGCTGCCCCATGCGGGGCGGGTGATCGGGTTCCCAGATACCCTCGAAATCTGCCTGTGCCGTTGCCGTACTGCCGACTAAGGCCATAGCAACGACTATTGACATTCTTCTGGTACCCATCGCTGACCCTTCTGCTGCAAGGCTACTGCGAAATGGTACTCCAGCCCGGTCGGCTGCGCCAAACACACAGCGTGAGTTGCTTAGCGGCGTAGCTGTGGTCGCGTCATCGAAAAAATTTCGTCGACGACGACGTAGTCCGTATAGCCGAGCCGGCCGATCGGCTTAATGCGCGCGGTATCGATGCGGCCGTCGGTGAGCGCGTCGTCGGCAATGTGCACACCGACGACTTCGCCGATGACCATCGAGTTGGAACTGCCGTCGGGCATCGGCGGTAGCTCGATGATTTTCCATGTGCGGCACTCGAGCGCGACGGGCGACTCGCCGACGCGCGGTGGCTTAACGATGCGCGATGGCGCCTTCGTCAGGCCGGCAAACTCAAACTCATCGACGTCGTGCGGCAATGCGGCCGACGTCAGGTTCATTTGCTCGCGCAGATCCCAAGTCGCCATATTGAAAACGAACTCGCCGCTCCCCGCCGCGTTGCGTTCGCTATCCTTGACGCCGCCGTGCGCATGCGGCCCGTTGTTGCAAAACATAAGCATTGGCGGTGCCATGCTTACGGCGTTAAAGAAACTGAATGGGGCGAGATTGATATGGCCGTCAGCGCTCAGGGACGAAATCCAGCCGATCGGCCGCGGCACGATGCAGGCATACAGCGGGTTGTGCGGCAGCCCGTGAAGGTCCTTCGGCTCGTAGAACATCGTAACGTTTCTCGCGTGGTGATCTCAGCGGGCCGCGCCTAAATACGACCCATCACTTCGAGTAAGCCAACCCAACAAAAGAACGCGAGGATGGCGACCAACGTAACAACGCCGGCTGGCCGGGACCGGAACGCCGAGCCGATCCAGGTCTTGCGGGTGCACATGACCAGGAGCGCCAGAGCGAGAAACGGGAAAAACAGCGCGCCGGTGACGGTATAAAGCCGCTGCACATCGCGAAAACTCCAGAACAGACCGATCATCGGCACAATGCCGAGCACTGCGAGATAGATCCGATACGGCAACGCCCCGGTGTCCACGCGGATCGGTTCGCCCTGCGCGTCGCGACTGCGCCGGCGAATGAGCGCCCAACAATCTGCGAACAGGTAAGGCACCGACTGCCACACGCCGAGCAAGCTGCTGAACACGGCGCCGAACGCGCCGAGCAAGAACAGCCATTTGCCGACCGGCCCGATGAGGTCGCCGAGCGCGTCCGACAGCGTCACAAGCAGCGTTGTACCTTGTCCCGTGATTTGGATCGTGCTGCCGACGATGACCATCGCGATACCGAAGATCGCGGTCATTGTGTAACCCGCGCCGAGATCGACTCGACAGATCCAAAGATCCTCCGGGCTGGTGCGGCCTTCTTCCCGCAACCAATAACCGTAGCTGAGCACGGTTAGCGTGCCGCCGATCCCGCCGATCAGGGCAACGGTCCACGTCAGGCCAATGCCGCCCGCCTCCGGAATTCTCGGGATGAGCAACCCCGCAAGCACTTGGCCGGTACCGGGCCACAGCATGATGGCCGTGAGTACCACCGTTACGAACATGATGCCGATGCACACGCGCATGACCTGTTCGAAGAGGCGGTAACCGCCTTTGAGCACGAGCGCGACGCCGATCACGCTCGAGGCCATGCCGAAGACGATCTTGCCGCGCTCCGGGGTCTCGAAGAACGGAAAAATCGCGTGCAGCGCGATGCCGCAGGCACTCATCTGCGCGGAACCGACAAAGAAGGACCACAGCAACAAGAACGGAATAAAGACGAGGATGACGCCCGGGCCGAGGCGGTGCATGACGCCTTCCAAAAAAGTCTCGCCGGTTGCGAGCTGCCAGCGGGCAAGACCTTCGGTCACGACGTACTTGAGAAACGCGCCGACGACGACCGCCCAGAGCACGGCTGTGCCGAGCAGGCTGCCAACGATGCTGCCCGTCGCCAGATCGCCGCCGCCAACGCCCGTCGCCGCGAGCAGCAAGCCGGGTCCCGCGATCGCGATCATGCCGAGACGCGGCTTGGCCGGCGTGTCCGTATTGTTCTTGTTGTCCAGCGACATCGAGACCTCCCCGGCTCCCGAAACTGGAGTCGAACCGTGATATTCCGACCCCGCCCGAAGAGGAGGCTAGCAGAACCGCGCGAAGATGTGCGGTTCGAACGCGAATTGCTGCTGTTAGAGGCCCGTGGTGACTTTCACGTTCTCGGGCTCGAGTTCGAGGCCGGATTTCTTGGCCTGCTCGAGAAGCAGCACGCCAAAGTCCTTACCCTCGTACTCCGCTTTGACCGTCGCATCGACAAGCGCGCGCGTCAGTTCTGTAACGGGCAACGGCACGCCAAGCTTCTCACCCGCTTTGAGGCCGAGGTCGAGATCCTTGCGCAATAGCTCGGGCGTGAACGTGGGCGTCATGTCGAGCGTGACGAAAGCGGGCGTCTTGTATTGGGAAAACATCGAACCCATCACGCTATTGTTGATGAAGTCGAGCGTCGCATGCCGCGGCACACCGCCCTTCTCAGCCAATACGACGATCTCGGCCAAACACTGTGTTACGACGCCGAGCAGCAGGTTGTGGCAAATCTTGACCATGCGCGCGAGCTCGCCTTCGCCGACGTAGGTCGCGCCGCGGCCAAGCGTTTGCAGATACGGCTCAGCTTGATCGAAAGATGCCTTCGGTCCGGAAGCGACGATCGTCAGCTTGCCGGATTTTACGACCTTCGCGTTGCCGCTGACCGGCGCGGCGAGCATCGCCACGCCAAGTTCCTTGGCTTGGGCGCGGACCTGCGCGGAGGCTTCAGTGGACACACTCGAGCAGTCGATGAGCAATTTCGGCTTATTGGCGCCGGTCAGGACGCCATTGGCACCGAAGCACACGGCAATGAGGTCATCGGATGCCGAGACCATCGTGAACACGATATCCCGGTCACTCAAGTCCTTCGGCGTATCGACGACTTTTCCGCCCGACTCGGTCAAGGGCTCGGCTTTGCCGCGCGTGCGATTGTAGATCGACACGTCGGCCCCGGCGTCGAGCAGGCGCTTGGCCATCGAGAAACCCATGCGGCCAGCGCCGATCCAGCCAACCGTCAGGCCGGCCAATGAACCTTTAGGAGTAGTCACTAGTCTCGCTCCAAACCCTTGTTTTGACACAATGCAAACGATTGCATACCCTAACTGCTGAGCTGCGGGTTTGCAACCCGATGCCGCGTTATTTCGGCGCCCCGGCAGTTAGACTCCGCGGGCGTTGGAGCTTCCTGGACGAGGTCTACAGGCCGCCATTTCGGACTCGCTAAGCCACTATGAAGACCCGCGCAAACATTAAAGACGTCGCCCGCCAGGCCGGGGTTCACGCGTCTACCGTCTCGCGGGTACTCAACCCGGCCACGCGGCCCATGGTCTCCGAAGCGCTGGCGCAGAAAATTACTCGCATCGCCGCGGAACTCGGCTACCGGCGCAACCCGATTGCCTCAGGCCTGCGCACCCGCAAAACCTACACCGTCGGTATCGTCATCCCGGACCTAACCAATCCCGTCTTTCCGCCAATCGTGCGTAGCGCCGAGCTCACGCTCGATGGCGCCGGCTACAGCGCGATCCTCGCGGATTCAGGCAGCCAACAACGCAGCGAGCGCGAAATCATCGACAACATGCGCGCGCGCCAGGTCGACGGCCTGATTCTCGCAACGGCCAAGCGCAGCGACCCAGCCATCGATGCCTGCGTCGAACAAGGCATTCCGTTCGTGCTCGTGAACCGAACCGTGAGCCGCCACAACGTTGCAGCAGTCATTAACGACGATGAACTCGGCATCGAGCTGGCGCTCGCGCATCTCGCGCAGCATGGACACCGGCACATCGCCTATATCGGCGGGCCGCAGAGCACGTCCACGGGCTACGTGCGCTACCACGCGTTCTTGAGGGGCACGAAGAAACTCGGGCTCAAGATCGACCGCAAGCTCATCGCCAACGCGAAGGCGTTCACCGAGCCGGCGGGCGCCGCAGCCCTAGAGAGGCTATTCGATAGCGGCAAGCGCTTCACGGCCGTGCTGACTGCCAACGATCTGCTCGCATTGGGCTGCTACGACGCCCTGAAAGAACGCGGCTTGAGCTGCCCGGACGACCTCTCGATTACCGGCTTCAATGACATGCCCTACGTCGATCGCTTAGATCCCCCGCTGACCACTTTGCACATTCCGCAGGACGCGCTAGGAGTACAGGCTGCGCGGCTGTTGCTCGAGCGCATCGAAAACCCGGAGGCACCGGCCAAGCAGCTGCGCTTGGAGCCGCGGATGATCGTTCGCGGTTCGACGGCACGCCGGCAACGTTAGATTCGGGGCGTCAGCGGCGCCAGCTCGCCGGTGCGTATGCGGCCGTCACAATGGCCAGCGCGACGACCGCCCAAACGATGATCGCCCCGGTCGGCAGGTCGAACTGCGCCGACAGCATGAGCCCCGCGAGATAACCGAACAGCCCCACGCCATACCCGACGACGAGCGCAAAGCGCTTAAAGGTGTAAACCGCCAGCGCGGGCGCGATCAAGCTCGCAAAAACCAGGAAAATTCCGATGAGCTGCACCGAGATTGTCACGCTCAGTGCGAACAGGACGTAGAAACCGGGACGTCCCAACCACTGGCGGCCCTTGAGCCACAGCGCGACGACCGCCGCCGAGATCAGCGCCGCCGGCCACAGTGTATGCAAGTCCACCCAGAGAATTTGGCCGACAAGCAGATCCTTGAGTTCCTCGCCGCCGCGCGGATTACCGGCAAGCAACAGAATGCCGCCCGTTGCCGCCAGAACGAATAGCAAACCGATCAGCGCTTCCTGCAGCTGCTCAAACCGCGATTCAGTCCAGGTCAATAGAAACGCGGCACCGAGCGCCGCGCCGAAAGCTGCGAGCTGTGCCGCCACACCATGCACATCCCAGCCCATCAGATTTGCGGCGACGACACCCACCCCGGCCGTCTGTGCGACAGCCAAATCGATAAAAATAATGCCGCGGCGCAGCACCTCCCGGCCGAGCGGCACATGAGTACTCAACACGATCGCCCCGGCGAGCAGGGCCGGGCCGACGATACTCAAGTCCAACGCGGCCCAATTCATCTCGCATTCGCCAACAAACGTTCAATCATGACGTCGAACATTGCGAATAAATCGTCTGTGCCTTCGACACTGCCGACTGTGTGTGGCAACACCTCGGCAGTGACGCCGGTACGCTCGGCCAACCAATGCGAGCCGCGGCTGTTCTCGTAGGCCGAACGCACTATGAGCCGCACGTTTTCGCCCTCGAGCTGCCCCAAGAGCGTGGCGAGATGGCTCGTGCTCGGCGGCACGCCGGGCTTGGGCTCGAGCGTGCCGACCTCGCGCAAACCGAGCCAGCTGATCATATAGACCCAGCTCTTGTGGTGAGTAACGACAGCGGTGCCGCGGAGGGGCTCGGCCGCTTCCGTCCAGCGGTCGATTGCCGCGCGCCACCGCCCGTCGAATTCCGCATGGCGCATGGCGTAGTAGTCGGCGAACTCGGGGTCCAGTGCCTGCAATCGTTCGGCCATGGCGGCGGCGACTTTCGCAATGTTACGGGGGTCGGTTTGGATGTGCGGATTTCCATAAGGATGAATGTCGCCGAGTGAACGGTCGATGACTGCGGGCACTTCGAGCAAGTCGACATAGTCCGACGCCGCCATGAACCCGGGGTTACCGGGCTGCACAGCCGGGTTGTTCGCTTGGCGCAGCAGTAACGGCAGCCAGCCGACTTCCAGCTCGGCGCCCGTACAGACGATCAGATCGGCGCTGCGGACTTTCGCGATCAAGCTCGGGCGCGCCTGCAGAAAATGCATGTCTTGCATGCCCGAGACCGCCGCCTCGGCTCGAACGTGGTCCCCACCGAGCTCGCTAGCTAGCGATGCCCATTCGGCTTCGCAGGTGAATACGGAGAGATCCGCGTACGCTGGCGCCTGCGCTAGCCCCAAGCCGAAGCCCAAGATTGCCAAATAGCGAAACGGCTGCATGCGGTTCGACCTCGCTAAAACGCGTGGGCCCCGTGGGACCCGATGCTCATGACATACTGCAGATAGATGGCGGTTGTCGACCCCGTGCCCGACTCGTAGCCGCTCAGTTGCAGCCGTAAGCGGCTGAATTCGCTGTTGGACCAGTCCACCATGACACTTAGGCGCTCTGGATCCGTACCGACCGGACCGACTCCCGGGATCGCGGCGAGACTCGCTGCCGCCGCATAGCCGTCGTAGCGCGCGCCGATTCGCCAGCGCGGTCGAAACTGATAAGTGCCGGCAACATAGAAACCGGTCTGGCTTTCATCAATGCCTAACGCGGGACCAAATTGTCCGGCGACCGCGCCTTGTTCACTGCGCTTGAGGTATTCCGCGATGACCGTGAAGTTGCGGTCGCGCGGATTGCCATTGCGCGCCCACTTCCAGACAAAGTCCACGATGCTGACATCGGTATCCCCGTCGAACGACACGGCCGCGGTGTCGAGCATGGACTCACGCGCGACGGACTCCCCCTGCAGCAAAGAGATTCCAATCCGCCAGCTATGGGCAATGCCGAGGTCACCACCGAGCCTGGCAAAAACTGTACTCGCGCCAGTACCGTCATCGGCAGCACCGGCAGCCGGAAACGCATCGCCGCGCAACAGTTCTGCGCCAAGCTCGACGAATAACGCCGTGGGTGCAAGCCAGCGCAGCTGCACGCCGGTATCGGCAACCCGCGTGCCGAGCAGCGCTGCATAGGGCAGTGGCGCGTCGACGAAGTCCCAGGTGTGAGGATGACGGCTGTTTTGATAACCGATGCCGGAAAAGAACTTGCCAGCCTTGATGCCCAACCCCCCCGGCAACGTCAGGGTCTGCAGCCAGGCTTCCTCGAGTTCGAGCTCTGTCGCGTTGTCGTCGAGGTGCGCGGCGAGCACGACGAAGCCATAGAATTTGTCGTCGACATTCGCGCTGGCGACGAGCTCACTTTCACTCAGAGAGAATCCGGCCGCGACCGCTTCGGACTCCCCGCCCGCAAGGACACCCGTGAGTTCCGGCGCTAGATTGCTGTAATGCGCGTATTTACCGTCGAGTATGAAACTGATCGCGGGATTAAACGCCGTGCTGCTTATCGTACCCTGTGCGGCTGCAAAGCCCGCAAAGGCAAAATACCCAAGGATCCCGATGATCCACCATCGACTCATGATGCGGTCACTCCAATTCTTTGCGTCCCAGCTCGGCGGAGAGTGGCGGCTGCTACCACTCGACGCCGATGTACTTTTTCTCCATGTACTCCATCATGCCGTCGTGCGATCCTTCCCGGCCGAGGCCGCTTTGTTTCACGCCGCCGAACGGCGCTGCGGGATCGGAGACCAGGCCACGATTGACGCCGATCATGCCGGCGTCGAGCCGCCCGGCGACGGCCATCCCGCGCGCGAGGTTGCCGCTGAATAGATACGCGATCAGCCCGTATTCAGTATCGTTGGCAGCCGCGATGGCCTCATCGTCGTCAGTGAACGTGACAATCGGCGCGACAGGACCGAAGATCTCTTCCTTGAGTATCGTTGCGTCTTTCGGCACGCAGCTCAAAATTGTCGGCGGGTAGAAGAACCCGGTGCCGGCCAGCGGCGCGCCGCCGGTTACGACTTGCGATCCCCGGCCGCTCGCATCCTGCACGAGACGGTCGATGTCCTCGATCGCAGTCTTATTGACCATCGGACCGAGCGCAACGTCCGGATCGAGCCCCGAACCGATCTTCATAGCCTGCATGGCAGCAGAAAATTTCTCCGTAAACTCATCGCTGACGCGCTCATGCACATAGAAACGGTTCGCGGCCGTGCACGCCTCGCCGCCATTGCGCATCTTGGCGACCATCGCACCGGCGACAGCGGCATCGATATCGGCGTCATCGAAGACTAAGAACGGCGCATTTCCGCCAAGTTCCATCGAAGTGTTGAGCACGCAGTCCGCGGCTTCCTTGAGCAATATGCGGCCGACCTCGGTGGAGCCGGTAAAGGACAGCTTGCGCACTAACGGGTGGTGCAACATGGCGCCTACGACTTTGCCCGAGCTTCGCGAGGGCACGACGTTGACGACGCCGTCTGGCACGCCGGCTTCTTTGAGAATCTCGGCGATCAGCAGAGCCGTGAGCGGCGTATCCGACGCCGGTTTCAGAATGACGGAGCAGCCGGCCGCCAGTGCCGGGGCTATCTTGCGGGTTGCCATCGCCGCAGGGAAATTCCAGGGCGTCACGAGCACGCTGACGCCGATTGGCTGCTGGATCACGACGATGCGCTTGTCCCCACCCGGCGCCGTCAGTATCTCGCCGTAATTGCGCACCGCTTCTTCCGCGTACCAGCGAAAGAACTCGAGCGCATAAGCCGTTTCACCGCGGGCATCCGGCATCGCCTTGCCGTTCTCGCGGATAATGTATTCGGTGATCTCGTCCTGGCGCTTGCCGAGAAGCTCCCAGCACTTACGCAAGATCTCAGCGCGATCGCGCGGTGCACGGTGCGCCCACTGAAGGCCCGCTGCATGCGCGACTTCGACGGCTTCGATGACATCATCGACAGTTGCGCTGGCAACTTCGGCGATCGTTTTCTCGGTGGCCGGATCCGTCACGGGAAATGTGCTGCCATCAGCAGCGGGCCGCCATTGGCCGCCTATGAATAGTTGTGTTTGCATCCTTAAGTTTCCATTTGCCGCGGCGTTTCAGCCAGCGCTGCTGCCGAAATGTCACTCGCAGCGGTTCTTACGTGGGGTGCCGCAACTGCGGCACGCGAAAAATCCAATCCGTTGTCGACTAGCGCATGTCGCCCCAGGACGCCGAACTCAATTCCGCCAAGTTGCACTGCCATCGGCCCAGACGTCGCGCGCGGCGATCTCGACGTCAGCGGCGGGTGAACTCTTGGCGGTCTCGGTTGCCTGCTCGACTTCCACTTCGACTTCTGCCTCGATCGCGGCCAACGTGGATTCTTCGATGCCGAGCTTGAGCAGTCGCCGACGATAGCGTGGCAAAGGATCACGCTCAAGCCAGGCCCGGACCTCCGGGTCGGGCCGGTATTTACCCGGATCGGCTCGCGAATGACCGCCGTGCCGATAGGTCTTGGCCTCGATTAAGCTTGGCCCGCCGCCTTCGCGCGCTCGGGCGAGCACCTCGGCAGCCGTTTCGTACACGAGCTCGACATCGTTACCGTCGATCAGCACCGGCTCGAGGCCGTAAGCGCCGGCTCGGTCGGCGGCCGGGTTCTCAACCGCGGTCACTTCGCTAATTGCCGTGTACTCCATGTACAGATTGTTCTCACATACGAATACGACCGGCAGCTTCCAGATGACGGCAAAATTCAATGCTTCGTGGAACGCGCCGATATTCGTCGTGCCGTCACCGAAAAAGCACACGGCGACCTGGCCCGAATTGCGATATTGCGCCGACCATGCGGCACCGGCGGCAACCGGCAGATGCGCCCCGATAATGGCGTAGGAACCCATCGCGCCGTGTTCGACGCTGGTCAGATGCATCGAGCCGCCCTTGCCCCGCATGAGGCCGCAAGACCGGCCCATGAGCTCACCCAGAATGCCGGTCATCGAGGCACCGCGCAGCAGGGTATGGTGATGCCCCCGATACGTACAGAAGGTGTAATCGTCGGCGCGCATCGCGGCGGCGAATCCCGTTGACACGGCCTCCTGGCCGAGCGCGAGGTGGCTCGTACCCTTGACGAGATTTTGCATGAACAGATCGTAGGCGCGCTGCTCCATCTGCCGGGCCCGCGACATCATCGTATACAGCTTGAGGCGCAGATCGGGGTCGATGGCCGCGAAGTCGTGACCGGTGGCGCCGCTCAGCGTCCGGGTCAACATACTTTGCTCCAACTCCTTTGCCATGCGCCGTTCAGTACTCGTTGGCGATAAACAGCTCTTGCGCGGGGAACAAGGTGATGACGCGGCAACCGTCCTTAGTCACCACGACCTCTTCTTCGATCCGCGCCGCGCCGTTGCCGTCCGCTGCCGGGCAATAGGTTTCGAGGGCGAACACCATGCCCTCCTTGATTTCGAACGGGTTATCCAAAGACACGAGCCGGCTGATGATCGGGCGCTCGTGCAAAGCCAATCCTAGGCCGTGGCCAAACTGCAAACCGAAGGCCTCCATCTCGTTGGCGAAACCGAAGTCGTTGGCTTCCGGCCAGCGCGCGGCAATCTTATCGGTCGTCATTCCCGGCCTGACGAGGTCGATCGCGACGTCGATCCACTCGCGCGCGCGCCGGTAGGCGTCGTGTTGCGCAGGCGTCGCCGAACCGACGTTCAGCGTTCGATAATAGCAAGTCCGGTAACCCATGTACGCCTGAATGACGTCGAAGAACGCTTGATCACCGGGCCGATAGATCCGATCCGTAAAGTTATGGGGATGCGGGCTGCAACGCTCGCCGGAAACGGCGTTGATCGCCTCGACGTCGTCGGAGCCGGCCTCATACAGCTGGTAGTTCGCGAGCGCGACGAGCTCGTTCTCGCGGGCGCCAGGCTTGAGCGCCTCGGAGATCGTTTGGTAAGTGCCGTCGACCATGGCCGCGGCCATGTTCAGCAGCACGATCTCATCCATGCTCTTGATCTCGCGCGCATCGAGCATGACTTGCTGACCGTCGCGAATTTCGAGCCCCGCTGCCTGCAGCGCCTCGAGCATTGGCGGCTCGGTGACATCGACGCCGACCGGCATATCGGCAACGCCGTCGAGCTTGAGCAGACGCGCGATCTCCTCTGCGGCTCGTTTAAACAACCCCGCATCGGGCGCGACCGCGCCACGCAGGCCGAGCATGCCTGCCTTGCAGCGATCTGGGTCGAGCCACGGCGCGAACATCCGGTGATGCGTGGCGGCCGAACCGAAATCCCAGAGATAGGGTTCGGAGTTGCCGGTCAGCATCGCATAGCGGCAGATCTTGTCGCGCGACCACTCGCCGATCACGCTGCCGGTGATATAGCGGACGTTGTTGTTATCGAAGCAGAGCACCGCGCCGAGCCCCGATTTCTTGAGCGCCGCGCGCGTTCGCGCCAGCCGGTAATCGCGTAAGCGATCGAAGTTGACGCGTTCCTCAAAGTCCACCGCCATATGACCCGGCGCCGGAATCGGCCGGTTCCAATTCCAGTTCGGTGCGAGTGCGTTGTGATCGGTGGCGGGCACTTGAGTTTTCGTTGGCATGAATGTGGCTCTCCCGATTCGACTGAGCTATCTTCGTGGCTATCCCGAATGCCGCTGCCGC
>Ga0326597_10003945_pt1 | contig 21046 bp, 18 predicted proteins | sample RVTome_12_FD_203789 | JGI IMG/M metagenome (GOLD analysis project Ga0326597, IMG submission 203789) | Soil microbial communities from uranium-contaminated site in the Upper Colorado River Basin, Wyoming, United States - RVT100D185 | ecosystem: Environmental > Terrestrial > Soil > Contaminated >...
ACTACGTGCGGGCCGAGCTCCTGGAAGCGGCGGTCACCGAGGACATCAAGGCGATGTTCCGGGACGAGCAGTTCATGGCCCGCATCTGGGCGGAGGCGAACAAGCGGCTCGGCACCGAGAAGCCGATCCTGGAGAAGGAGATCGGGAAGCTCGAGGCGCAGGCCGCCAAGGCCCAGGCGGCCATGGACCGCTACTTCGAGGCCTTCGAAGCGGGGACGCTGCAGGCCGAGCTCTGCAACGAGAAGGTCCGCGACCTGCGCGCCCGCCTGGAGGAGCTGGAGGGCGAGAAGCGGGACCTCGAGGCCCGGCGGGAGAGGCTGGAGTTGCCGGCCGTCGACCGGGGGATGCTCGCGTCCCTCGTGGAGAACTTCGAGCGGGTCATGGCCGAAGGCCCGGCCCCTCAAAAGAAGCACCTCCTCCATCGGCTAGTGAAGAAGGTGCTGGTCCAGGATCGACGAACCGTGGAGGTCTGGTACGGGTTACCAAACCCCCAACGGTTCGAAGACTGGAACAAATGGCTCCCCAAACGTAACAGTTCTCGACACCGCCGCCGGCCCGGATGGGCCCGGCCCGAGGTCTGGTTCCGGATCGTCCATATCGCCCAGGAAGGCGCGGATAGGGCCCCTGTGGCCGCCTACCGCGAACAGACGGTGGAAATCGCCCTGGGGCCCAAGGGGGCGTTCCAGACCGGGATCGTGGGCGCCCTGAAGCGACGGGTGGCGCCTGACCAGACCGTCAACGCCCTCTCGGCCAAGGCTCGGAACCGGAAGCCGCCCAAGCCTCCCCGGACCCCGAAAGTGGTCGAGCTACTCAGGACAGCCCAGGAGTGGCGGAGGCAGCTCGACGCGGGCGAAGTTGAAAACCAAGCCGCTATCGCCCGTCGAGAAGGGATCACGCGCGCCCGGGTGACCCAGATCATGGCTCTCACTCGCCTTGCCCCCGAGATCCAGGACCACGTCCTGTCCCTCCCCGCAATGGCCTACCGATCGGTGTTCACAGAGCGGGCGTTGAGGCCGATCGCGCAACTGGGAAGCCAAGCGGACCAGAAGGCCCAATTCCACGAGCTTGGCGACATGCCCATCCCTGGCACTGCCGAGTGAACTTCAACATCCCCACCAAACGCAAAGATACCCGCGAATCAGTACTTCCACTCCTCATGGGCCAAAGGCGCCCTGTTCAGTTCCTCCCGGTGAAGACGCCAGGTCGGCATCAGCGAATCCAGCAAGTCCCGGAATCGGTCGTTATGGTGCCGCTCGAGCAGGTGAACCATCTCATGGACTAGGATGTACTCCAGGCACGACGCCGGCTTTTTTGCCAGTTCCAGATTCAACCAGATACGCCCGGCCTCTGCATTGCAGCTGCCCCAGAGCGTCTTCATCTTCTTGATGCGCACTTCGGAAACAGTCACCCCGACTTCCGGCTCCCATTTGGCCAGGAGGGATGGAATCTGCTTCCGGAGGTGCTTCCGGTACCAGCGTTGCAGAACCGCCTCTCGCTCGTCACGAGTAGACTCCGGACGCGCACGCAGCACCATTGTGGAGTTGTTCGGGAGGGTCACCGAAGCCGGCCCGGAATCCGTAACCACATCGAGGCGATATCGCTGGCCCTGGAAGTAGTGACTCTCGCCCGTCACGAGCTCCCGCTCGGACTGTCGCACCTGCTGCTTGAAGGTCCCCTGCTGTCTGCGAATCCACCCGAGTCGCGAAATGACTGCGAGCCGCACAGTGTCATCGTCGAAGCTGATAGGCGCTGCGACTCGAACTCGCCCGTCCGGCGGATATACCCCGACGTGGAGATTTTTGATGTCCTTGCGGACGATCTCGACGGGTACTCCGCGAATCTCGATGATATGCCGCTCAGTATTCACGTTGGTTCTTCACGATTTCGAAGAGCGTGTCGACCAGTCCACCATCCGCCCCGACGACATTCTGGATGGCATTCCTAACCTCGCGCTCCTTGAACCGGTTTCCTCGCCAATCGGCCTTCTTGACGTCTCGAATGGCTCGATCGATCGATAGAGCCAAGGCTTCCCTGGGGTCCTCGTTGCTGTCCGTCTTATATGGATCAGGGCGCTCACGCACTACCAGCGCATCGACACCTTCCAGGTTGTCGTAAAGAGCTCTCAGCGCCGCGTTGTTGATCCTCGTCGGATACTCGGCTTGGTTCTCGGGCGCGGCCACCCTCCGCGCCAGCTCCACGATCCTCTCCAGATAGGCCCGATAGTCCAGCGCCTCCTGACGGCGCTGGGTGATCAACGCATCCAGCAATTCGGACATCCTGTCGTAGTACTTCGGGTTCACGGCCATCTCGTCGATGATCAGACGGCGAACGTTGTTCTCGATCGCCTCCGCCATCGCCTCTTGGTTTTCCCGAAGCCCTCTCGGCAGCGCCTCCACGGCCCCTGCACCTCGCTCCACGATCAGCTGCACGAGCGTCAAATTGTCGAAGGCGGAGAGTTGCTCGCTGTCCTCAGCCCGGATATAGGTGTCGAGCAGGTGTCGCATCGCCGGCTCGTACATCTTCATGTCGACGTAGTCGCCACTGGCAAGCTTGACCTCTTCGCGCACCTTTTCGTAGTGGCCCACCTCACCCTTGATCTCCTTGGCCTCCTCCTCGGAGTAGCCAGCGTCGCCCATTTCATTGGCAAGGTTGGCGTAGGCCCGCAGAAACGCTGCAGTGAGCCGATATAATGCGACCCGCCTGGGTTCATTGTCCTTCAACTGCGCGGCGTTGCCACTCTCGACGGCACAGAAGTAGCGCAGATAGGCCGCAGTATCGTGCGGCGGTTCGACGGGCTCACACAGCGCTTTCACTGCTTCGCGCGCTTCTTCCAAACGTTCGCGCCCTTGTTGCAGGCGGTCCTTCAACAGTCCTTCCACGTCGGCCTTGTCATAGCCGGCGAAGGCTTCGCCGGTGTAGTCCTGAATGGACTGTTCCAGCGAACGAAAGAGGTCCTTGTAGTCGATGATGTAGCCGTATTCCTTGTCCTCTCCATCCAGTCGATTGACGCGACAGATGGCCTGGAACAGGCCGTGGTCCTGCATGTTCTTGTCGATGTAAAGGTAGGTGGCGGGCGGTGCGTCAAAGCCCGTGAGCAGCTTGTCCACCACGATCAGGAGCTTCATCTGGCCCGGTTCCTCAATGAAGCGCTTCTTCACCTCCTGCTCGAACTGCTCGACCTTGTACATCGCCGCATCTTCTGGCTCGTCGAAGTGGCTGCTGAGCATCTTGCGGTAGATCTCGTACTGGCGCAGCTTCTCGGTCAGCCCCTCGCCGGTCTCCTCCCCCTTGATATCCGCCAGCTGCGGCCGGTACGAGGTGACGATGGCGCACTTGCCCGCGAGATCGGTCTGCTGAAACAACTCGAAAAAACGGCAGGCCGAGTAGATGCTGCCAGAGACCAGTATCGCATTGCCGTGCCCGCTCTGCAGCCGGTCGCGAGTGGCCATGTCCATCATGATGTCGGCGACGATGGTTTCAAGCCGGCTACGCGCGGAGAGCACCTTCTGCATCGTGCCCCAGCGCTGCTTGAGTTGCGCTTTGGCGATTTCGGTGAGCCCCTGGGTCTTCAACTCGAACCACTGGTCTACCTTCGCCTGCGAGGTGATGCGCTGGTCGATGTCGCGGGCCTCATAGCGCAGATCGAGCACCACACCGTCGCGCACCGCCTCGTCATACTTGTAGGTGTGGATGTAGGGCCCGAAGGTCTCGATGCTGCGGCGCTTGTCGCTCTTCAAAAGGGGCGTGCCGGTAAAGCCGATCAGCATACCGTCGGGCAAGAGTGCTTTCATCGCCTCGTGCAGCTTGCCCGACTGGGTGCGGTGGCACTCGTCCACGAACACGAATAGCTCGCCCTTGGCGCGGAATCCCCTGGGCAGATGCTTCTTGATGTCGTCGAGGAAGGCATCGACGTCGCCTTCCTCCGAGGCCCCGAACTTGTGGATCAGTGAGCAGATCAGCCATTCCTCGCTGGCGTTCAGCTTCTGCACCAGGTCCGCGCCGCTCTTCGTGCGGTAAATTTCCTCGCTGACGCCCTTGAAGACCTTTTCGATCTGTTCGTCCAACTCGGTGCGGTCGGTGAGGATCAGCACCCGGCTGTCCGGCACGTGCTCGCGGGTCCACTTGGCCAGCCAGACCATGATCAGGCTCTTGCCGCTGCCCTGGGTGTGCCAGACGATGCCACCCTCGCGACTCGCCACGCGCTCTTGAGCCGCACGTACGCCAAAGTACTGGTTGTGGCGGCAGGTCTTCTTGATCCCCGCATCGAAGACCATGAAGTCATGCACGATCTCCAGCAACCGCGCCTTGTTGCACACCTGGCTCAACTCACGCAACAACGGGTTGTCGCCGGCATCGGCATGGGCCTCGGCTTCCTTCCAGCGCAGCCAGTACTTCTCCGGCGTTTCGATCACGCCGTAACGCAGCCCCTCGGTGTCGTTTCCCGCCATCACGAGCTGCACCGTAGTGTAGAAGGGCCGGATGAACTCCTTCTTCTGGCTGTCTAGGTTCTGGCGGATGCCCTCGCTCACCGCCACCGTGGAGCGCTTCAGCTCCAACACGCTGAGCGCGATGCCGTTGACGTAGAGCACCAGGTCGGGCCGTTTGGTGTTGACTCCGAATACGGTGACCTCCTCCGCAACACCGAAGTCGTTGTTCGCCGGGTTCTCCCAGTCGACCAGCCACACCGTCTCGGTCTGTGCGCCCGCCTCCGGTCGGACCTTCACTCCATAGCGCAAAAGGCCGTAGACCTCGCGGTTGGCATCGTAGAGGGTCTTGCTACCACCCAGTGCCACCGCTTTCCCGAGCTCAAACAGAACCTTGCCGATAGTCTTCTCGCTGTGGCCTTGGCGCTTCAGCCAGTCCGTGAGCAGCGCCTTTTCGAGGTTGCTATTGCCCTCGCGGCCCTTCCAGTGGCCCAGATAGGTGTAACCCAGATCGTCTCTCAAGAACGCGAGCACGCGCGCCTGGGTCTGGATCTCGCGTTCACCGACGCTACTCATCCCGGTCCTCATACTCTCCGCCCTCGGGCACCTGGACAACTGGCTTTCCCATTGCCAACTCCACCAGCAGACTCAACCTGCGGCGACGATCCTCCAGGAACTCGTCGAACGCGTCTTGTCGCAGCAGCTCAGGTGCGAGCGCGTGGCTGGCCAGCAGATCATCCATCTCGGTGTCGGCCAGCGCGACCTGTTTCTCCTGCTGGATCTTCGGCAAGTAACGCGACGGGGCGTCGCCACCCACTTTGCGGTTGGTTTTGTAGGAGATTGGCGTCTTGTTGAGAATGCTGTCGTAGCGATCTCTGCCGATGCCCTGTTTCTCGCACCAGTCTCGCGGGAAGATGTGATGGATGTCGAGAGCGATTTCGTCCGCGTCCAGCTCCTTGATCGTTGCCTTCCAGAACCAGTCTTTGGAGCCCTCACGCAGCACCAGCACGTTGATCGCTTTGTAGGCCGCGCTCAGGCGCGAGCGCAGCGTGTCGAAGCGCTCCGGCTGGAAGTTGGCATCGCGCACCGTGCGCGGGAGCGCATCGTCATCCTCGAACCAGCGCAGCAGCTCCTCGTAGTCGTTGGCCATGCGGGTCTCCACCGCACCGCCGTAGAGCTCACCCAGCACGCCAGACCAGAACCAGCGCGCCAGCTTGTCGTAAATGCGGGGCTCAAGCCAGCGATCGTCCAGGCGCGTCAGCACTGCAGCCAGCGGTACGAGCTGGGTGCTGTAGGGCAACTCGCGGCGGTTGTAGAAGCACTCCTTGCGCAGGAAGCGCGCGACGTTGCGGAATCCCGTCTCCAGATCGTCGGCCCACTGCCGCCAGGCCGAGAGCGGCAACTGCAGCACGTCGGCGCGCTTGGCACTGACCGGGCGCACCTGCTTGCCGGTCTTCCCGCTGGCCAGGTCCGCCTGACGCCGCTCGTGCGTGTGCAGCAGGCTGATGGCCTGCAGGAACTCCGTCGCCTCAATCCCCTTGAGAAGCGCGTCCTGCTCCAACCGCTCCTTGCGCGATTCGACCTTGCGGGCCTTCGAACCGAACCAGTCGTCGCGCAAATTGTAGCCGTCCGCGGCATAGCTGGCGGTGATCAACTCAAACACCGAGAGCTGCACGCCGCCGGTATTCACCTTCTCGAAGACCAGGCAGACCGCCTCCTTTGATGTCTCCTTCTTGAGCTGGATGACGGGGAGCTGGTAGCCGCGGAAAGGGGCGAGCACCTGCGCCCGAAACGCCATGTAAGTACCGAACTGTTCAGGCGCCACCTGGTGCAGGGTGGCCTCCCAGTCGTCAGAGCTCATGACCTGGTTGCAGGGGAAGTGGAGTTGCCGGCATTCGAACTCGGTGGTGGACAAGTCCAGGTCGACCTTTCGGCCGAAGTCGCTGCGCAGTTGCCTCTTCTCATCTACCGCGACCACGGCCTCGTCCAGCGCGTGCGGGGCGTCCACCGCCTTGCGGATGTCGAAGTAGTAGTGGCGCCTGATCTTCTTGCCTTTGGCGGTACTCGTGCGTACCGGCTCATCCAGGGCAAGCGCTTGGGTAAGCGTCGTCAGACGTTGCTGTCCATCAAGGATCAGTTTCTCCGGCGCCCGGTCCCTGGGCACCATCTCTTCCAGTCCTTCAACAGGCCGGGTCTCAAAGCGTACCTCGCCGCCCGCTTCGAGCAGCATCACCGCGCCGATGGGAAATGACCGCGCGATGCTGACGAGCAGGTCGCGGATGTGGTCGTCGTCCCAGACCCAGCCGCGCTGGAAGTCGGGCAACTGGATCTTGCCCTCCTTGATCTCGCGGAGCAGGTCGTTCAGCGAGGCCTTGGTGCTGTCGAAGGTGGTCATATTTCCTTCCTACGCAATGGAAAAACCAATCCCCTTCAGGACGAATCTACTAATTCGCTTGTCGAGCTTCTTCGCTCTGCCGGCGAACCCCTTGAGGTTGCCGAAGGGCTTCAGCCCATGCTTCTTGCTAAGTTGCTGGTTGATCTCCGTCGCGTACTCAAGCACTCGTGCGATTGCGTTTCGGATATTGTCCTCGCTTGTCTGCTTGCCGTGCATGACGTTGTCTCTGGTTTCCTCGGCGCTCTTCAGGTCAGCGTGCGCCGCCTTCGGCAGTTCCAGATCGAAGACGGTCTTGTAGAGTTCGATGAAGCTCTTCCGCGTCAGGTGGTGTGTACCGATTACGTTCCTCGCAACCTCCCCGTTCACCTTGTGAATCTTGACCACACCGCAGTATAGCGCCATGTTCTGGGCTAGCTCCAAGCGGGCGAAGACATACGCCAAGCACACCTCCATCGGATAGTCATCAAGGAGCGTTGGCAAGTGCTTGAAGTACTGGCGCACCTCATCGGAGCAACCGGTGTAGGCCCTCTTCAAGCCCGCCTTCGTCTTGATCTGAGTCGCCATCAGCGTTGCCCTCCATCGCCGAACAGTTCGCTGGCTCGTTCTATCGCTCGGCCGATGTTAGCATCGGAGAAAGTGGTGCGATCCAGCTTCGCCTCCCACTCCGGGTGGCTACCGATCACGCCCTTCACGGTGGCGACATCCACGGTTCTTCCCGACGCGCGCAGTTCTTCCACCGCCATGTCCACCGTGGCAAGCAATTCCAGCTCGTCGTTTCCTTGGAAGCGGAACTGTTCGAGCCACTGGAGGGCTTCGGCACCGTACCATCTCTCAAAGTAGATCTCGGCCTGGTCGACGTTGTCGGCGGCGACGAAGCCCGTATAGCGACCATGCTTGTGTTTTCGGGCATAGCTGCGCTCCATGGCGATGCGCTCCGGACCCCCATACTTGGTCTTGGGGTTGTAGGGTCCGGCGGCCTTCTTGAGGTAGCCTTCTGCCTGGCGCTCGACTTGGCGGTGGAGCAAGTACGAGAGCTTTGTGTACCGCTTGCGTCCGAGCGGGAATTCTTCTTTTCCAAAGTGCTTGGCCAGCGTCGCGATGACGACCGCCTCGTTGAAAGCCCAACTGTGGGAACTGCTCGCTCTCTCTGTCACCGTGGCCTGAGTTCCAACCTCCTCAGATTCGAACTCTACCAGCCGCACCCGCCCGGTTAGTAGCTGCTGCATCATGCCGTGCTTGATGGCGCGGGTCTTGTTGTGGCGGCGCTTCAGTGCCGCGATCTCGGCGTCCATGTCGGAGAGGACGGTAGCGATGGCGGTTTGTTCGTCGAGGGATAGGCTCGGAAAGGGAAGAGCGGCCAACTGACCTATCGAGATGCCTTTGACCGTACTGCCACTGCCGAGATCGTCGATCATCCTGGCGTTGCACTCGAACCAGTAGAAGAGGAATCTGACGCTCGCGCTTGGTCTCAGGAACACCGCCTTCAAATCCTGATTGATGGCGACATCAACCTCGAAGACCACAGCCTTGCCGAGTGCCATCCGGGTTGAAGTGATCAGCGTACCAGCAGGGATCACGTGCGATGCGCTGTTGTTCAGTCCCAGCCTGGTAATTGACTCCTGAGTACCCTGTGGGTTGAAAGTTGCGAAGTCCTTTACGGTGACCCACGGAATATCGTCACCCCAAAACGCTGGGTTGCTGCGGCTCGGTGTTCCGCCTCCCACCAGCCTGTCGACGACGTCTCCCAGCCGCTTCGTCTCCCACGCCCCGCTAAACCCCGGCAGGCGAGTCTTGCCGGTGAGGAGTTGCTGCATGGCTGCCTGCTTGATGGCCCGCTTCTTGGCGATCAGCGCCTCCAACGTCCCGAGCAACCCATCCACATCCGACAACGCCTCGGCGATGGTGCGTTGTTCGGAGAGAGGGGGAAGCGGAATCGGCAATCCCGATAGCGCCGCCTGGTTGAGGTTTACCATCGTCGAACCGACAGAGGCATCCTCAATCGAGTTGATGGAACGCTCGCTCGTTAGAACACGCTGAAGAAAGCTAGGATCAACCCGATCCGAAGGCCTGATGATCAGAGATCCAGTTCCACACAGCCAACCGACCTGCCGATCCTGAACGACAGCGCAGCGCCCCATGTCACCACGCCGCCCGATCACGATATCATTGAATCTCAGTCGAAATACCGCTAGACGATGGGCCGCCTGCTCCGACACTGACGTTTCCGCTTCCGGTACTAAATGTCCATTTACAATGTGCATCGGGTTGATGAGCGGTATACCGCCATCGATATAGTCCGCCTTGTGCAACGCACTTCCAAAGGGGCCGGTTCTGAAGGTCGCCAGATCTCCGAGCTTCACCGCGCTCCATTCCTCCGGAATGACCCCCACCTGGGTCCGCTTGCAGCCTGGCAGCATCGCCAAATCACCCGCAGCCGGCCCTGACGCCCGCCGATTCGTCTCCACACTCATGACCACGCCAGCCCAATCTTCTTGAGGTGCCCCTCGACCTTCGCGCTGAACACCGCCACTTCCTGCTCCAACGCCGGGAGCGACTTCTCGTAGCGCTCCTCCAGCTCCTTCACGCGCGCCGCCAGGCGCTGGGTCAGCCGTTCCACCTCGCCCTCGATAGCCGCCCGGATGCTGGCAAGCCACTTGTCCTCGACGATGCCGCGCGGCCGTGCCGCCTCGACCCAACCGTCGGCGGCGATAAGGTAGACGTCGTCTTGCATCGTCTCGGCCCAGTAGTCCATCAGACGCTGGTAGACGTCGTAGCGGCTTAGGAGCGGCAGGCCGGCGAACCGGGCGAGCAGATCTTCCGATAGGGCGTGGATGACAGTCTTCGGGAGGTCGCCGGCCTTGAGGCCCATCAACCGCGGTTCGTGAGCCTTGCGCCAGCCCTCGAAAACGCCGGCGATTCGTCCGGCGTACCCGGCAAACTCGGGATGCTCGAGGATGGTGGCCTTGACCTCCCGGGTCTCGACGCGGGCCTCACTGTAGCCTGCGCGGCCGTTGCTCTCGAAAAGCGCCTCACGCAGGGACGGGAAGACTTCCCAGTAGTCCGCGAGCGCGTCGATGTCGCGGTCGGGGATCCCACCGTTCAGGTGGGCGTCGAGGTCGTGCAGGTCCTCGGGCTCGCTGGAGTCGATGTAGCGCGGGAGGTTGAGATTGTAGTCGTTGGCCGGGCTCGCGATCTCGGCCAGCGGCACCCGGCGCGCGTAGCGCGGCAGGTCGCGCTGGTGTTTGAACACGTCGACGATCTTGTGGATGTCCTGGCTACGCAGGCGGTTCTTGTTGCCGTCCTTGAGGAAGCCCTTGCTGGCGTCGATCATGAAGATGCCGCCGGTCTCGAGATCGCGGCGCGCATCGGCGTGCTCCTTGTCGATGACCACGATACAGGCGGGGATACCGGTGCCATAGAAGAGGTTAGCGGGCAGACCGATGATCCCCTTGATGAGGCCGCGTTGGATGAGCGTCCTGCGGATATCGGCCTCCTTGTTGCCGCGGAAGAGCACGCCGTGGGGCAGGATGATCGCGCCCTTGCCCTTGCTCTTTAGCGAGGCGACCAAGTGCAGCAGGAAGGCGTAGTCGCCGTTCTTGGCCGGGGGGATGCCGTAGGCAAAACGGCCAAACTCGTCGTTGGCCGGGTCAAGACCACTCGACCACGACTTGGCAGAGAAGGGCGGATTGGCGACGGCGAAGTCGAAGGTCTTGAGGCTGCCGTCCTTGTTCTTGAAGTACGGCGCGGCCAGCGTGTTTCCGCGCCACAGCTCGGCGGTCGGGTGGCCGTGCAGGATCATGTTCATGCGCGCCAGCGCCCAGGTGGCGACATCCATCTCTTGGCCATAGACGGTGATGCCGCGCGGCGCCTCGTCGGCGGCCTTGAGCAGGAGCGAACCGGAACCGCAAGTGGGGTCGTAGATGGTCTGGTCCTGACGGGTGTCGGGACCGATACCCACCACCTTGGCCAGGATGCGCGATACCTCGGCGGGCGTGTAGAACTGGCCCTTGCTCTTGCCGCTCTCGGTGGCGAAGTGGCGCATCAGGTATTCGTAGGCGTCGCCAAGCAGGTCGTCGCCCTCGGCCCGGTTGGCGCGGAAGTCGAGCCCATCGAAGATCGCCACCAGCTTCGAGAGCCGGTCCTGCATCTCCTTGCCGCTGCCGAGCTTGCCCTCGTCGTTGAAGTCGGCCTGATCGATGACGCCCTTGAGATCGTTCGCCTCGGCCAACCGACCGATGATCTTGTTGATTTTGTCGCCGATCTCCTTGTCGCCCCTGAGCTTCACCATGTCGGCGAAGCCGCCGCCTTTCGGCACCTCGATCAGTGCGCCAGGCGCGCCTGCGTACTTGTCCGACACGTACTTCATGAACAGCAGCGTCAGGACGTAGTCCTTGTACTGCGAGGCGTCCATGCCGCCGCGCAGCTCGTCGCAGGACTGCCAGAGGGAGCTGTAGAGCTGGGATTTCTTCAGGGCCATGGGCTAGTCCTCGTGTCTGAATTGCAGAACCACCGGCGCGTGGCGCGATTCGCAGGGTGCGATCAGGTACCGACCAACCAGAAGCTGAGGATTGGTGGCAACGGGCACACGCTCCTGCGGTGGTTGGGTCATGTGTCGCTGCCCTCTGAATCCTTCGTGTCGGCCTCAGGTGCAGCTGCCCCTCGACGAACCCAAGCATCAACTTCTGAAATCTTGAACTTCCAGAATTTCCCGATTCGGTGGGCAGGCAATTCACGCTGGTCGATCCATCGATAGACCGTCTCGCGCCCAATCCCCAGGTGGGTCGCAACCTCATCTACCGAGTACCAGCGTTCTGTCATGGGGACGAAACCCTACCGCCTGGGGCCGCGCATTATCGGTCAATGTGGGACAATAGGGGCGAGGGTAGGTGACCGGAGGGCTCGTGTCAATTGGGATCCGGAAGGGCGAAACTCCGGACCATATTGATCCGAAAGCAGTTATGGCATTCCGCCGGACTGTACCTTCAGCTCTTGTTCAACGATTGGACGATCCCGGGCAGGATCTTCTCCGCCGACCGTCCAATCACATACCCACCGAGTCCGATCTCGACGATGTCCCAGAGCTTCAGGACCTCGGCTTCGCCCAGGTTCGGGGCAGACCACCCGAGCCATCGGGCCACGATCAGCCCGACGAAGACGAGCATTGTGATCGGCCGCCAGGTCCGCTGGAGCCAACTCTGACCCTGGGCCTCCGCCTTGACGACCTCGGCGGCCGCCCGCTCGATCTCCGAGGTCCGCTCCAGGACGGCCGCCTGTAGAGCCTGCTGCAGTTCGATCCGCTTCAGTTCCTGCTCGGGGTCCGGGAAGATGCGGTCGGCAACTCCGCCGGCGACTTTCCCCAGAATGCCCAGGATTTCTCCAACCATTGTGCTCTCCTCTCATGCGTACGCGCGGTTGAGCCACCCGCCCTGGAACACGATCTGATCCGCGCTCCGGGCCACGCGGAGCCGGTATTCGCCGGCGGCTTCGGATCTCAGGGCCGCCATCAACGCCTTCTGGTCGGCTTGCTCTGCAGCCCCACAGGTCTCGGTGCCGAGAAACCCGTCGATCACGACCCGCAGGCTACAAGCCTGCAAGGCGCGCTGGAGGCAGGTCACCGCCGTCTTGTTGCCGAGGTTGACGGCCAGATCGAACACCTTGATGGCGATCGCCTCGGGAAGGAACTCGTACCGATGTCCGCGCCAGTAGCGCTCCCAGTAGACCTCGATCGCCTGCTCTCGGGTGAGGCTTGCCACGTCCAGATCCGGGTTCCAGCGTTGGGCGATCCCGAACTTGGTCGGCCCACCCCGGTCGGCCGGGTTGTCGGTGTAGGTGTCGCCCTCGTGCTCGAGGACGACTTCGATCGCCAGTTCGAAGAGTTTTCTGCTGGTCATGTCACGCCTCCCTTCGGGCCAACTCGAGGCGCAGCGCCCCGAGGATGTCGCACAACCGCTGGCTGCGGTCCTTCATGTCCGTCTCAATCTCCTTCTGGGTCTCGTTGAGCCGCTCCATGCCCGACTGGATCTGGACGAGGACCTCGTGGACGTCGTCCAGGGAGTGGCGTCCCGGGGCCAACGGGCAGACGACCTTCAGTTCGTCGAAGGCGACCATCTGGCCATTCCTGCCGTTGCTGCCATTGCGCCGCCACAACTGGTTTCGCGCGAGGTCGACCGTCTGGATGGCTAACCTCACGGCCAACATCGTCGCCATCAGCCCGAGCCCACCAAGCCCCAAGCTGCGTGCTACCTCGAGTGTCTGTTCCATCGGCTGCCTTTCATCCCTGCAAGTCGTAGTCAAAGGGGGGATCGTCCTTGCTCGGCTGGACATACGAGGCGACCAACGTGGCCCATGGCACACTCAGCCATGCGGCAGTCAGGGCCTCGAGTTCGACCTCGACGCGGTATGTGGTTCCGACCACCAACCCGGCAATGGTCACTCGATTCGTCAACGTGCTCGTCCAGGCGCTCGTCGCAACAACCGCAGAATCGCTGAGGCGGATGATCCGAATCCTCGCTCTGGCCTCGGACAACAGGGCATTTAAGTACAAGTAGGCAAAGGCATTTGAGCCGCCGGCCGTGTACGACGTCTGAGGCAAGAGGGCGAGGAGGATCGGCACCGGCGCAATCGTCGCCAAACGCGGCGGCAGGAGCACCCCCGTCCCGTTGGCCCAGCCACCGTTGTGCACCGCTCCGCCGAACTGAGCCGACACCGCCGTGGGCATGGCCACCGCGACCAATAGGAGGATGACCACCAGGAGAGTCCGTAACTTCATGACCGCCTACTCCCACATCATGTCTGCACGGCCGTCGCCCGAGAGAAAGGCCGCGTCCGGAGCGTTCGGCTCGAAGATGAAGCGCACGGGCAGACCCTCTCTCAGGGTGAAGACCGAGTCACCGAGGGCTGCCTTAGGCTTGAGCCGCGACCAGGTATGCGCCGCGTCGTCGTAGACCCAGAACGACATGTGGACTGTCCCCAGGTCGGGCAACGCGTACATGTCGAGGATGTGCGCCTTCTTCGATCCTACCGGGCCGGTGCCGTAGAACGGCACCCAGCCGGTGGCTTCGGCGACCGCACCGTCCTGTGCGGCTAGGCCCAGCAGAGGAAGCCAGGCCGCAGCGGCGACCAGCAGTACCAAGCAGATGATCTTCGTTCTCACGTTCCCACCTCTCCGTTCCGCCCCTCGACTGGGGCACCTTTCGGGCTACGCAGCTTCGGCAGCGCGATTCCTACACGCCCACCTCGTCCTCGAGGTCGGCCTGGTCCTCGGCCTTCTCATCCTCCGGTTCCTCGGAGTCCTTGGGCTGCTCTTCCGTGGGTTCCTCCGCCGCCACCGGCTCCCCGGAGATCGACAAGCCGTACTCCTTGGCCAGCGCCTGCTCGCGCGCCAACTCGGCGAAGACGTCCTCGATGTCCTCGCCCTTCTCAGCCAGGAACCCGGTTCTGGTCCCCAGTCCGTTCTGGATCGAAAGCACAGCGGCCTTGGCTTCCTTCTCGGGGTCGATCCACTGCCAGCCGCGGGGGCGATGGCGGACGGACATGTAGCGTGAGGGATCGCGGGAGGAGAGCTTGAGGCTGCCCGTGAGCAGGGCCATTCCGAGCCAGGCCGAGTACAACGGCCTGCGCCACATGTCGATGAAGTCCTGCTGGATAGACCGCCAGTCGTCCCGCTCGACCAGCGCGAAGCTGCGCATGGTGGAGTAGCTGACGCCCTCGGCGTCGTTGGCGAGCACGTTGTAGAAGACGCTGAACCCCGAAGCGATCTTCCGGAGCATCTGCTTGATGAATGCCGGAAACTGCGCGGTCGGGTGGTCGGGCTCCCACGCCTTGAACTCGTAGCCGTCAGGGACGATCTCGAACGTGCCCGGGTTGGCTTCCATGGTGGCAGGCCGAGGATCGCTTGTCAGGTCGCCGGCGAGTGAATCGGCGCGCTTCTCGAACAACCCCATCTTCGAGGCGCCGATCCGTGCCGCGACGGCCTCCGACTCCTCGTAAGCGTTGAGCATGTGAGCCGGGACCATAACCGAGTGGACCCAGGTGACGCCCCTTGTCTGGTTTACGCGGTCGGGATCGTAGAGGTGGAGCATCTCCGCGGCCGGGATGAAGTACCGCTCCCGCATCAGGTCCGAGCCGACTGCATCCCACACCCAGTAGCCCATCGGCCGCCCGATGGCGTCGATCTCCACACCCATGCGGATCTCGTTCTGGGTGCCGCGACGAGGGCGATTGAACATCTCGTCGATCAAGTCGGCGTCGATCGCTTGCAAAGCCAGGCCGTGAGCGTTCCCCTCGAACCCACGCCATAGGCGGACGAAGGCCTCGCCATCGCAGGCCACGGTCTTGAGGATCAGCTTCTCGAAGCGGCGCAACGTGAGCCGGCCGTCGACCGTCACCGGCGCGTTGGCCCAGGCGTTCCACGCCTCTTCGATGGCGGCGTTGGCCTTGGAATCCGGCTGATCCCCGGCCCAGACCTGGGCCTGGAGCTTGATCCCCATGGGGCCGATGACGTTGGTCACCAGCAGACGGAAGTAGCGTTTGACGTAGCTGTTGTTGCGGCCGAGCTCGCGGGCGCGGGCTCGCAGCATGCGGATGTCGCCGCGGACCTCCTCGTCCGCGGACCGGGTCTGGGCGATCCAGTCCAGGAGCAGGCGGTGGACGCCGGCCCCGTCAAAGACCCCGCGCTGGCCGCGGAGCTCCCGCCAGGCGGAGCGGAACGCGCGGCCGAAGCGCTTGTGCAGCGGCCGCTTCATCGGTCGAACCCTGGCCCCGTGAACGACACGAGAACAGGTCGCGTGAACGACCCAGGGTTTTTGAGGCCCGCCAGACGGGACTCAAGGCTCGCCAGGAGGCTCATAGCCTCCTTGATCGGCATCTTCGCCACCACGCGCCCGGCGATCTGGTAGCTCTCCATCCCGGCGGGTAGGCGACCCTCGATGTGGGCGCGCAGTGTCGTGATCGCCCGCTCGATCCACTCCTGCTCGCTGCCCTCGGAGGCCTCGGCCAGGTTGGAGAGGACCGTGACGGTGCCGCGGCCGACCTCGTAGACCTCCCCACCAGCGCTGCTAACCCGCTCGACCCACTTGTACAGGCCGGCTGTGAAGTCGCCCCCGGTGTCGGTAGCCTCGATAGTGACCAGGAAGTCGTCGCCATCGACGGCCGCAGTCTTGTCAAGCACGCTCGCGCCGGCCAGGTGGAGCCGGAGCGTCCAACCGGCAGAGGCCGGGTAATCCGTCAACCGCCTGCGGTAGCTGACGGTCGTGCCGGCGGCGAACTGATCGGGGAGATTTGTGAGTTCCTGTGCCATGCGCCCACGGTGACACCGCGCTCAGAAGCCGACCAATCTAAATGACATTTAGATTGGTCGGCCTTTCGCGGATGAATCACTACTGGGTGCATGGACACACCGACTGCCATCAAGACGCGCACCGTGAAGGTGCCGCGCATCCAGTACCGGGACTTCGAGGTCGAAGTCGAGACCCGCGCCGGCGACGGTGAGGGCCAGATCCGCCTCTACCCGGTGTCGTTCTCCAGCGAGGCCCCCGTCCGCCGGTACTCCTGGGATACCTGGGAGGAGTACGACGAGGTCCTGTCCCACGTCTCGGGCGACATGGACCTCACCAGGGCGAAGAACGGCCTGCCGCTGATCAAGTCCCACCAGCGCCTCCTGCACTTCGGCTCGGTGAACGACATCGAGCTCGACGAGAAGCGGGGCCGTCTGCGCGGCATGGCGAGCTTCTCGTCCATCCCGCTGGGCCAGGAGCAGGAGACCATGCTCCGCGAGGGGCACATCAAGACCGTCTCGGTGGGCTACCAGGTCCTGTCGATGGACATGGTGTCCAAGGACAAGAAGTCCGGTCTTGCGACCTACCGCTGCCGCTGGATGCCCTACGAGGTCTCCACCGAACCCATCCCCGCTGACCACAAGGTCGGCTTTGGACGCACGCGTGACGTGCCCGAGGCCGATCTGGTCGAGTTCACGATCGAAGAGCCTGCTTCCGAAGGAGAACGAACCATGAGTGTCGACGCAGGAACCCCCCAGCCCACCGCGGCCATCGCGCCTGTGCCGGGCTCCGAGACCCCGGTCGGGCCGGCGGCGCCTGCGCCGGCTCCCAAGGTGACCGAGATCCGCGATCGCGGCGCCGAAGCGGCCGAGATCATGGACATGGCCCAAGCCCACGGCGTGACCGACAAGGCCGCCGCCTGGATCCTTGCCCGCAGATCCGCCTTGGAGCCGGAGTGCGGCAGGTTGACCGCACGGAAGAACTCCTGGAGATGCACCTTCTTCAGCGAGAGGAGGAAGTCTATCAGGGCGCGCTTCTCGTCGTCCGTGTACTGCGGTGGGGGGAGTGTTCTTACCGACACGATGAACCCTTCCTTATCGCTGCGATAATCAGCGTCCAGCCGCCATGCGCCTACCCAGTCCTAAACCGCGCTGGCGCTCTCTCGCTCCAGCGCCTCGATCTCGGCTAGATCCTGCGTAAAGTCGAAGACCATCTGAATTGGGTCTACCTTGCACCTGTTGTCGTTGAAGCTATCGACGTCTCGCTTGAGCTGCGCACAGTCGCCGACGATTTGCTGACGCCGCTGCTGAAAGGCGATCTCCATGTGGTGTCGGTCCGCGTTACGAATGTCAGCCCAAAGCGTAATCTGGCGATCGTGCCGCCGGACGCGCGCAGCGTGTTTGGCTCTCATTCGTCTTCCTTGCGGATCGGTGATGTACTCCTCACGCAGCGCCCTCGCAATCTGGTCAGCACACATGCCGACCATCGATGAGTGAGGCGGCTCCCATCGCTTCGTGCGGATTTCCCACGCAGCAATCTCGTGGGTCGATGCCGGCCACGTCTCCCCAGCGTCGATGTACTGGGTGACGATCGCCTGCATCTGCTCGGCGTATGTCTTCATTCTCGTACCTCACTCATGATCTGAGCTGCGGAGTATGCCCCCACCCATCAGCGAGCGCGGCATCGCAAAGTACGTCACGGATTTTCTCGAGCATGTTGCGGCTGTGCGAAAAGGGAATCTCGCCCCGATGCTGCAATTGCCCCACGACGATGCCCGGGTGGACTTCGGCCGCGGCGGCAAACGCCCTGATCTTCTTTTTCGAGTAGAGCGGCCGCACGCGCGCAATGAAGTTCTCCAGTCGTTCCTGTGGCACCAGAAACTCAACAGCGTCCTTGTCTGCGCGCTGCTCGAAATCGGGTCGGTGGTGGGTGCCTGCGGATCCTTCGCCGATCAGGTCGATGTCGACGAGCGGCTCGGCACTCGGTGCCACGTCCTTGTGTACAAGGTGCATCAGATCATGAATCAGCGTATGCCAGAAGCCATCCACTCGATCGTAGCGCAGGGACAGAGCGATAACGGGGGACTTCGCATCAAGCCAGAAGGCAGCGCCATCGATCTTGCTTCCCGGAAGCGCCTCCACAAGAACAAGACGGACACCCGCCTCTGCAAGCACCCTCGGAACATGGCGAGTCTCTTCCCTGTCCTTGAGAAAACTGCGGAGCTGAACCATCCCGTCGCGCAGTCGACGGTCGGTGTAGGGCACAGCTGATACTGCCTTCGCGAGACCCCGCGCACGGATGAGCCAGGCGCACTGCGCCATTGTCGTTGAATCATAAGACGTGGACTTGCGCGCAGCATGGGGGAAGACAGATGGCGTGTCGTCGAGGCTCTCGATCTCAAAGAACGTCTTCACCCGGTCCTCAAGAACATCGATATTGGGAGAATGCTCAATCCAACTTCGCTTGATCATCTCCTTGATCGGGGCCATTCCGTAGAGCTTCGCGCGTCGCGCAACCATGTCGTCCCGCGGCTTCACCTGTGAAAGACGGTAGGCGCTCTCGAGGTTCATCCAAACAGTCGGGCCGGTATCGAAGGCCTCTCCGAGTGCCCGCGCCGTTGCCGGCGTAATGGCACGTCTCCCGGTGATGATCTCATTCACAAGGCGGAGAGAGGTGCCGAGCACCTCCGCCAGGACTTCCTGAGTCCAGCTACGCTCCTCCAGCTCCTCGCGGATGAAGTCGCCGGGCGGGAAGACCTCCACAGGCATTCTCTGGCTCATCGCGTTCCCTCCTGGCTAGTGGTAGTCCTCGATGGCGACGATCCAAACGATTCGCTCAGGTCCATCTCCCTCATACTCCAAGATCAGCCTCCACTGATCGTTCAGCTTCATGGACCGTTGGTGTTTGCGGTTCCCTTTCAGCTTTTCGTAATGCAGTGATTTGAGACCGTAAAACACCCGTTCGTCGTCGGCCGCACGGATCATCGCGATCCGTTTCCGGTATGCCTTTACAACCCCTGGAGGCCACCCTGCGTCTCCAGGTTCGGTTTCCAGGCTATCCAGCGAGGCATCCCGAAAGCGGACTCCCATGGGGACAAGGTAGCATGCAGATCGGGATGCTGTCAATGACGTTTTTACGCCTAGTGTAATACAGTGGTTACAGATATTCGAAATGTCCCCATCGGCCCGGTCTTCCCCCCCTTTTCTCTTTCGGGGAGGCGCGTCCCGCAGTCCGCGGGATTGCCTTGATGCAGGGGGCGTTCAGAGGTAGGACTGAATGTGGCCACGTCTCCGCAACTCACATGATTACAAGAGGTTGCATTCACCACATGCCTGCGAAACGAGAATCCCCAACCCGGGTCGCCTTCTACACCCGGATCTCCACCGACGAGGACCACCAGAAGTACTCGCTCGGTGTCCAATCCGAGCGCCTCGAGGCCTTCTGCAAGGCCCAGTGGGGCGACGACTGGCGACTCCACAAGGTCTACCGCGACACCGAGAGCGGTACCCACATGAACCGGCCCGGTCTCGAGGAGATGCTCTTCGACGCCGAGGCCGAGGCATTCGACACCCTGCTGGTCTTCCGCGTCGACCGCCTGTCACGCAAGGTTCGCGAGCTCGCCCTGATGGTAGACGAGCTCACGAAGTACAGCGTCGTGCTGAAGTCCATTACCGAGCCGTTCGACACCGCCAACGCCGCCGGCAAGATGATGCTCCAGATGCTCGGGGTCTTCGCCGAGTTCGAGCACGCCACCATCGTCGAGCGCACCAAGGTCGGCATGGAGAAGAAGGCGAAGACCGGCGCCTGGGTCGGGGGCGTCGTGCCCTACGGCTATCAGCTCGACCCGGAGCGGGGCATGATCGTCAATGAGGAGGAGGCGCTCATTGTCCGGAAGATGTTCCGCATGTACGCCATCGGGAAGGAGGGGTCATCGGCGATCTGCAAGCAGCTCAACGAGGCGGGCCATCGGAACCGGAACGGCAAGAAGTGGGGCCGGCGCGTCGTCCTCTACATGCTCAAGAACCCCACCTACCTGGGCAAGATCCGCTGGCGAGAGATCCTGTACGAAGGCCAGCATGATCCGCTCGTGTCCGATGTCCTCTTCGAGAAGGCGAACGAGGTCCTCCAGGAACGAAACGAGGAGTCCGCCGGTCGCCGGTGGCACAACGGCGACGACAGACTCCTGACCGGCATCATCAAGTGCGCGCGATGCAAGAGCCACATGTTCGGGGGCGGAGGACACAAGAACGGCGTCCACGTGCCCTACTACGTCTGCTCGAAGCGAACCAATGATCACGAATGCATTCAGGACTACGTGCGAGCCGAGCTCCTGGAGTCGGCCATCGTCCAGGACCTCAAGGCCATGTTCCGAGACGAGCAGTTCCTCGCCCGGGTCTGGACGGAGGCGAACAAGCAGCTGGGAGCGGAGAAGCCGAACCTGGAGCTGGAGATCGCGAAGGTCGAGGCGCAGGCCACCAAGTCCCGGGCCGCCATCGACCGCTACTTCGAGGCCTTCGAAGCCGGCACGCTGGACGCGGGCTTGTGCAACGAGAAGGTCCGCGATCTGCGGGCGCGACTGGAAGAACTGGACGGAGAGAAAGCGGACCTGGAGGCCCGACGCGAGCGATTGGAACTCCCCGCGATCGACCGGGAGATGATGGCGACACTCGTCGACCAATTCGACCGGGTCATGGCCGAGGGGCCGAACCCCAAAAAGAAGGACCTTCTCCGCCGTTTGGTGAAGAAGGTCCTGGTCCATGACCGTCGCACGATTGAGATCTGGTACGGCTTACCAAACCCGCAAGGGTGCGAGGACTGGAACAATTGGCTCCCCGGGTAGGACTCGAACCTACAACCCTGCGGTTAACAGCCGCATGCTCTACCATTGAGCTACCGAGGAGTGAGCTCGTTGGCGTCAGACCGGCCCGGCGGCAATTCACCGGCCAGACCGT
>Ga0326597_10003947_pt1 | contig 21043 bp, 20 predicted proteins | sample RVTome_12_FD_203789 | JGI IMG/M metagenome (GOLD analysis project Ga0326597, IMG submission 203789) | Soil microbial communities from uranium-contaminated site in the Upper Colorado River Basin, Wyoming, United States - RVT100D185 | ecosystem: Environmental > Terrestrial > Soil > Contaminated >...
GGTTCTCGGGCGCGTCCACGTCACGTAGCGCGAAGTCCAGTTCACCGTTCTTGAACCGCTCGGCGACCCAGCTGCGAACCTCCTCGTCGGTCGTGCAGCCTGCCTCCCTTGCCTCGCGCAGGACGTCGATCGGGTTGCGCTTGTCGAACTGCGGTTGGAACGGTAGCCAGCCGGCGCGGACCGCCATCAGGTTCATGTCGGCCGAGTGCCGCGCCTTGCCGGGGTAGGTCTTGGCGTCGGGCGACCAGAGCGGGTCGAGGGTCATCCCGTCGTAGCGCCACTGGTCGGTATGGAAGTAGAAGTACGAGGTCGAGTTCATCTGCCGGCCGACCACGTCCCAATCGGCCGCGCCACCCAGCGTGCCGATCGCGGCGAACGGCCGGATCTTCTCGGTGCCCACGTAGTTGTGGAAGCCGCCGCCGTTGACGCCCATGCAGCCGGTGAGGATGCCCATCACCGCCATCGAGCGGTGGATCAGCGGGCCGCCCTGGTACCAGTGCAGGATCCCCGAGCCGCTGATGAACATGCACTTGCCACAGGTCTTGTTGGCGGTGTCGGCCCATTCGCGGGCGACGCGCAGCACCAGCGCCCGGTCGACGCCGGTCTCCTGTTCCTGCCAGGCCGGCGTGAACGGTTGCGCCGCATCGTCGTAACCGCTGGGGTAGTCGCCCGAGAGGCCGCGGCCGACGCCGTACTGCGCCAGCAGCAGGTCGAACGCCGTGACAACCCGGACCGGACCGTCGCGGGTCTCGATCAGCCGGGTCGGCACGGCCCGCAGGCGCGAGGTGGCCTTGCGGCCACGGCCCTCGGTATTGCCGAACTCGACGTCGAAGGTGTCGGTGAAGTCGGGGAAGGCGACCATCGCCTCCTCGTACTCGCCGTCCATCAGCGTGAGCGCCGGGTCGAACGTCTCACCGTCGGTGACGTCCTCGTTCTTCAAGTTCCAGCGGCCGGTGGCGCCCTCCTCCCAGCGGAAGCCGACAGAGCCGCCCGGTAGCCGCAGCCGACCGGACGTGTCCAGCATCGGCAGTTTCCAGTCGGCGTGCTCCTCGCCAGCGAACGAATCCACGTCGGAGGCGCGCACGAAGCGGCCGGCGGCCAGGCGACCGTCGTCGTTCTCCTCGAGCCGGACTAGGAACGGCAGGTTGGTGTACTTCGCGATGTAGTCGAGGAAGTACGGCGTCTTCTCGGCGACGTGGAACTCGCTCAGGATCACGTGCGTGCAGGCCAGCAGGAAGGCCGCGTCGGTCCCCGGTCGGGTCGGCACCCACAGGTCGGCGAACTTGGTGATGTCGGCGTAGTCGGGCGAGAGGTTGACGATCTTGCCGCCGTTGTACTTGTGCTCGGACGCGAAATGAGCGTCGGGCGTGCGCGTCATCGGCAGGTTCGTGCCCATCACGATCCAGTAGGCGCTCTGGTACCAGTCGGCCGCCTCGGCGACGTCGGTCTGATCGCCCCAAATCATCGGCATGATGTGCGGCAGGTCGTGGTACCACTCGTAGAAACTGAGCATGGTCCCCCCCAGCAGGTTGCTGAGGCGGTGGCCGGACAGGAAGCTGACCATGCTCATCGCCGGGATCGGCGAGAACGAGGCCAGGTGGTCCGGCCCGAACTCTCGGATGGTGTAGAGCTTGGCAGCGGCGATCATCTCGGTGCATTCGTCCCAGCTGGCGCGGCGCCAGCCGGCCTTGCCACGCGCGCGTTTGTACGCCTTGGAGCGCTCGGGATCCTCGACGATCGCGGCCCAGGCATCGACCGGGTTCTTACCGGCGGCGCGCTCCGAGCGGTACTCCTGGAGCAGCACGCTGCGGACGTAGGGGTACTTCGGCCGGACCGGGCTGTACGGGTACCAGGATGAGGAGATGCCGCGCTGGCAGCCGCGAGGCTCGTAGTTGGGGGTTTCTGCGTTGATCTGGGGCCAGTCGGTCTTCTGCAGCTCCCAGGCGATCATGCCGTCCTTGACGAACACCTCCCACGAGCACGAGCCGGAGCAGTTCACCCCATGGCTGGTACGCACCGACTTGTCGTACTGCCAGCGGCGGCGGTAGAAGTCCTCCCACTGCCGCGGCTCGTCCTTCACCCGGAACCAGCGCGAGCCTTGCACCCTCGCGCCAACCGGGGAACCGTTGCCGTTTCCGCCCTGCGCCATCCTCACTCCCTCCCGGCGGCCGCGACGGCCACCGGCGGCTGGGTTTCGTCTGCGCCGACCACCGCTTCGTCGGCGGGGCGGTAGGCCTTGCGGAACGCTTCGATGAACGGCCTGAAGTCCCGCACGGTGCCGTAGATCGCCACCACGCCACAGCGCGCCTCGTCGAAGACCAGGTTCACAGCCTCGGTGCGACCGATCGGATGCGGGCGGGCCTCGCCGTCACGCTCGACCCGGTCGGGCCTGGTGGCTTGCAGCGAGGCGTAGACCAGCCGTTGCCGCTCGAGCGCCTGCCACCAGACCCTGAACTCCCAGTCGGCCTCCAGCACGACCGTCTCGGCGCTCGGGGCGGTCTCGTCTTCGGGATCGACCAGCCACTGGAACACCGGCATCTCGCCCCGGTACTCGGGGTCGGACCCGGCGCTGGGGCCCTCGTGCGGCTCGGGCGGCGTCCAGTCGCCCAGCGGCGAGCCGGCGCCAACGGAGCCGCCCATGTCGCGGGCGAGCAGGTCGGGTTGCGGCTCGATGCCCTGCTCGAGCAGTTCCGCCTGTAGCGGGTTGATGCTGCCGCGACCCAGCAGCATGGCGTCGTCGTCGAATGGGGCTTCGGTCTTGATCTGCACTAGCGCGAACGCCTCTGCGTAAAGTGTGTCGCGGATGCCGTCCTCCATGGCGGCGACCTTGGCGGCGTCGGTGGTGTTCGGTGCGAACCGCACCGTCACGGCCGCCCGGTCTACCTCGACGCCGCGCACGAACCCGAAACTCACGATGTCGCGCGACAGGCCGGGGAAGGGGACCTTCCTCAGCAACTCGCGCACACCATCTGCGGTCCAGTCGTGCATCTCGAACCCTCCTCGGCCCGCATCACTCAACGCGGGGGTGGCGCCTCGGCCTCCTCGCTCACGTAGGCGAGCAGGTCGGGCAAGCGACGGAAGTAGCGCGGTTCGCCGCCGGTCGGGTCGGACACGCGCCAACGCCACTCCGGCTCGGCCACAGGTTCGCTGGGCTCGAGCCAAAGGGTGATGACGAACGTCGGACGCGACGCTCCGGGTCGGGCGGATCCCGGCCCGGCCGGCGGTGCGGACTGCGCCATGCCGGCAGTATCGAACCGCCGGCTTTCACCAGGCTTTCAGGGATTCACGGATTGTGGGTTCGTGCGTTCAGGACGTGCTTAGGGATTCTCTTCCAGGCGCCGCGTCGCTGCCATTGCGGGAGAGGATCTCGTCGCGGACGTGCTCGACCACGTCGTCGAGCGTGGCTACCGGATCGTCGACCGCGCACAGGCCCGCAAGCAGCGCTCGCAACGGTACCAGGGTCGCGACCTCGTGGCGCGACGCGCTGCGGCGGTCGGCGCCGTGCCGCGCCAGCACGTCGAGAACGCCAGGGTGATCGTCTAGCAGCCCGGCCAGCGTCCGCCGCACCAGCTGACGACGAAGCTTGTCGCGGTCCGGGGCGCCTTTGGCGTGCAGCGCCCGCCGTCGGATCTCGTGCGCCAACAGTGCCGCCCACGCGTCGGTGCGTGCGTCGCGGGTCTGGTCGTCTTCGGCGTCGTCCAGCAGCAGTCCGGCGAGATGCTCGCCGTCCGATGCCTGACTGCCGCTCACGTCGCTGACGGCGAAGCCGAGCTCGGTCGCGGCCACCCGTCCGAACGGCTCGGCGCCGGCGGCGCTGGCGCGGTCCCGGAGGATGCCCAGCGCGTCGCCGAACGTCTCGGGGTAGCCCGCCAAATCGCCACAACCGAACACCGCTACCCGGCGCCCGCGCAGATCGTGAGCTACGAACCGGTCGACCGCCGCCTCCCAATCCGCCTGCAGCTGGCCGTGATCCCAGGTCGACGAGCCAAGGATCATCACGTCGTGCAAAGCGATCTCGCCCGGTTCGGTCCAGGCGACGTCGGCAAGCGTGACGGTCCGCCCTAGTTCCACCTCGAGGGTCGCCGCCAGTCGCTGGGCGACCGCCTCGGTGGTGCCGTAGGTGCTTCCGTACGCGACGACGACGCGCGGAGGAACGGTCGCCGCCGCCCCTCCGCCGTTCGCTTGATCGTGCTCGCTCAGTTCTTTCCGATCCGCACGCGCCACACGTCGGGGCCTTCCTCGCGGTAGGTCCAGGCGAGCTGGCCGGGCCGCTCCGCCATGAACTGGTAGTACAGCGGCTTGGGGTCGTGATCGTTGACGAGCTCGTACGCGTCGCCCGACGCCAGCGCGTCGAACTTCTCGAACAGCAGCGGGTGCCGGTCGCGAGGGGCGATGGTGCGGACGTCGATGGACTCGAGCGTGGATTCGGACATGGTTCGCTCCAATCTTCGGCGTCGCCTTGGGCGACGCCACGACCGGAACGATCGCGCGACCGCCGCAACGTCGCCATGACCGAGGTCATGTTTCAGGATTGCGGCGCAGGGCGGCCACACGGGGAGGTGACGCCAAACGGTCACGTCACCAAGACGTACGCCACCATCTCGTCCAGCCCGCACACGACACAGATCAAGCGGTAGGCGCCGGGTTCGGACGGTACCCAGTCGATCGTGGCATGTTCGCCGGCGTGCAGGATCTGCGGCTGTCCCCCGACGATCATGGTGCCGTCAGCCGGGACGATGAGGATGACGTGCACGTGATAGCGGCTGACGCTGGTGACGACGAAGCGAACGTGCGTCCCCGCCAAGAACGTGAACTGCGCAGGAGCGAAGAAGTGGGTGCCGACGGTGAGGTAGCGCACGTCTTCGCGCGCCGTCGCTTCGCCGCTGCCTTGTGCGAACGCAGGCGTCGTGAGTCCTGCGACTACTACTAAGGTGCCGATCGCCAGCGCCGCACGCTGCAAGCGGCCGTGGAGATTCATGCTCAGGCCTCCGTTTCACTGCAGCCAGTCAGGCGTCGCTAAGGTTGCGTGGCAGGGCGAGTCGATCGAACGGCGAAGCCGGGAGGCTAGGGACCTCCTTTCCTCCCGAACTTGGGGAAGGCTCACGGACCATGGTGCGATTTCATCTCAGCGTTAGCAGACGGGGGCCGAATCGTCCAGGGGCGAACGTCCCGCGGCCGGCGCAGGGCTTGTGCAGGACGTGGTTGTAGTAGATGTCGAGCCCGTGCAGATCGAGCTTGACCGCGCCCCAGGAGTGGGACGCCAGGAGGTCGTTGAAGCAGTCGGTCCACTGCTGCTCGGAGAGGTCGCTATCCGATGGTCGAAATGCCCGCTGATTTCATAGTCACGTAGCCTCACGACGCGTGGCGGTGACCCCTCGTGCGCGAGGCGGCAATCAACGCCGTGGCGCACGCTGACTACGCCCAGCGCGGCGCCCTAGGACGGGTCGAGGTGGAACCAGCTTACCCAACTCAATATCCTGAGTAGAACTACTCATCATGCTGAGTGTTCCGTCAAACCACGACCGGCGGCGCCAGGCCGCCGAGCCACGTCGGAAAGACCATGAAAAATCCGCATTCTATGCGGGATTTTCATGGTATCATCGCTCCCATGATTGCCCGCACCGGATTGCTGCACCGCATTCGAGCCGCGCTCGCCCGTAGCCCTGTCGTCGTGCTCACGGGCCCGCGTCAGGCCGGCAAGACCACCCTCGCGCGTGAGTTCCTCTCCGAGGACTCCCCCAACTACTTCGACCTGGAGGATCCTCTGAGCCTCGCGCGACTGGAGGAGCCGAGAACTGCCTTGGATCCACTGCGGGATCTGGTGGTCATCGACGAGGTCCAGCGCCGCCCGGACCTGTTCCCGGTGCTTCGGGTTCTTGCCGATCGCCGGAAGCGCCCGGCGCGCTTTCTGATCCTGGGCAGTGCCTCGGGCGATCTGCTGCGCCAGAGTTCTGAGAGCCTGGCCGGGCGCATGGAGCGGATCGAGATCGGTGGATTCGCACTGGTCGAGCTCGGATCACGCTCCGCGGCCAGGCTCTGGCGCCGAGGCGGTTTGCCGCTTGCCTTTCTCGCTCGCTCCGAGGCGGACAGCGTGGGCTGGCGGAAGGAGTTGATTCGTACGCTGCTCGAGCGTGACCTGCCGCAGTGGGGCGTGCGTGTCCCGGCGACCGCCCTGCTGCGCTTCTGGACCATGGTCGCGCACTATCACGGCCAGACCTGGAACGCCGCCCAACCGGCGCGTGCATTGGGCGTAAATCCATCCACCACCCGGCGCTACCTCGACCTGCTGACGGACGTCCTCATGGTTCGCCAGCTTCAGCCCTGGTACGCCAATCTGCGCAAACGGCAGGTGAAGTCGCCCAAGGTGTACGTGCGTGACAGCGGACTGCTGCACCAGCTCCTTGGTCTAGAGACCGAGAAGGCCCTGCTCTCGCACCCCAAGGTCGGCGCCTCGTGGGAGGGTTTCGTGATCGAGCAGGTCTTGGCCACGCAGAAGCATGACGAGGCCTTCTTCTGGGCGACGCATCAAGGGGCTGAGATCGACCTCATCCTCCGCCGCGGTGATCGGCTCTACGGGGTCGAGTGCAAGTGCGCCGACGCGCCGCGCGTGACGGCATCCATCAGGATCGCGATCGAAGGCCTGCGCCTCGATCGCGTGGCGGTGATCTATCCTGGGACGAAGCGCTTCACGATGGCCGACCGGGTGGAGGCCGTGCCACTTGGCGCGCTGGCGGAACCGGGCCGGCTGTTCGAGGGGGATGCCGCGTGACGTCACCCTTCATCGAATCCGTCGTCGAGCAGACCCCCCGCGCCAGGGCCCGGAGGGCCGGCTGATGGCTGAGATTCCGCACGGCGAGATCCTTGTCTACCAGGCCGCCGACGGCGAGGTCCGGGTCGACGTCCGGCTGGAGCACGAGACGGTCTGGCTCTCGCTGACCCAGATGGCTGAGCTGTTCGGGCGCGACAAGTCGGTGATTTCCAGGCACTTGCACCACGTCTTCCGGTCCGGGGAGCTGGAGCGGGAGGCAGTTGTTGCAAAAAATGCAACAACTGCGGCCGATGGGAAGACCTACCAAGTCGAGTTCTTCAACCTCGACGCCATCCTCTCGGTCGGCTACCGGGTGAACTCGAAGCTGGGCACCCAGTTCCGCATCTGGGCCACGCGCACCCTGCGGGACCACCTGCTCCGCGGCTACACGGTCAACGAGCGTCGGCTGGCCGAGCGTGGGCTCGGAGAGATCGAGCAGGCCGTTGGGCTCCTGGCCCGTACCCTGGCCGCGCATGCGCTGGTCACGGACGAGGGCCAGGCCGTGCTCGATGTGGTCAAGCGCTACACACGGTCCTGGCGGCTCTTGCTCGAGTACGACGAGCAGCGGTTGGCAGAGCGGCCGGCGAAGCCGGTGGCTCCGGCCTCGAGCCTGAGCCTGGAGGAGGCACGAGCCGCCGCCGCCAGCCTTCGCGACGATCTCGCATCGCGCGGCGAGTCCGGGAGACTCTTCGGCCATGAGCGGGGCGACGCCCTGGCTGGGATTCTGGGCGCGATCGAGCAGACCTTCGGCGGCGAGCGGCTCTACCCGAGCGCGCAGGACCGGGCCGCCCACCTGCTCTACTTCGTGATCAAGGACCACCCCTTCGGCGACGGCAACAAGCGCATCGGAACGCTGCTCTTCCTCGAGTATCTCCGGCGCAACGACTTGCTATTGCGTGCGAACGGCGCGCCGCGCCTCGCGGACAACGCGATGGTGGCGTTGGCGCTCTTGATCGCCGAGAGCGAGCCGTCGCAGAAAGAGCTTATGATCCGGCTCGTCCTCAACCTGCTGGAGGACGAAGAATGAGCGGACGCGGAGTCACCGAATCCGTCTTCGAGCAGACCGCCCTCGCCTGGCTGGAGAGCTTCGCCGAGGTCGTGCTCGAGCGCCGGCTGCGCGACGCGCTGGCGCGGCTCAACCCCGACCTTCCCGCCGAGGCGCTGGTGGAAGCCTTCCGCAAGATCACCCGCGTCGAAGGCCCGGACATCGTGCTGTTCGTGAACGGCCTGCCGCTGGCGGTGCTGGAGCTCAAGAACGCCGCGAGCGAGGACGCCCCGATCTGGACCGCCTTCCAATGGTCCTTGTCCAGCTCTGGGATGCGGCCGATCCCGAGACGGGTGAGCGGTACCCGGCCAAACGCTACAAGAGCGAGAAGGTCGGTTCCGACGACGGCTCCAAGCCGGGCACATCGTCCGCGAGCCGGCCATGGGGAACCCGACGCGGGTCGTGATCGCCGACGAGGCACACCGCACAGGCGCACCGTAGCCAGTACGACTTCATCGACGGCTACGCGCGGCACATGCGAGACGCCTTGCCGTACGCCTCGTTCGTCGGCTTCACCGGCACGTCGATCGAGCTACAGGACGCCAACACCCGCGCGATCCTCGGCGACTACATCAGCGTCTACGACATCCAGCGGGCGGTCAAGGACGGCGCCACGGTGCCGATCTACTACGAGCGCCGGCTGGCCAAGCTCGCGCTCGCTGAGGCCGTGGTCGGCTCGAAGCAGCGCTGGAAGCTCGCGGCGGCGGATCTAGTCGCGCACTTCGATATGCGCCTCGAGGCGATGGACGGCAAGGCCATGACAACCTCCTCTGGAGCCTGGCGATGCCACGCCAAAACCCATCGGTGGATCACTCAAAAGAATGCCCAACCGTAGGTTGGGGGATGGCACCGTGCGCGAGAGACAGGTCGATGTCGTTATCGGTACCGCGCCCTGTCGAGCCGGGGCGGACCGCAGATCGGTCCGCCCCGGAGAATGTGGCAACTTGCGACGAGGTTCAGTAGATGTCGTTCGCCGTGTTGTAGACGTTGAACTTGCCGGTCGGCGTGCGCACCCAGTCGCCTTCGATCCGGTCGACCTCCTCGAGCGTCACGGCGTCGTAGACGGCAACGAAGGTTGGCGTGTCCCTCGGACCCCAGGCGGAAACCCAGAAGGTCTCGCCGCTGGCGTCGAACTCGGTGTGCACCATGCGTGCGCCCAACTCCTGCGCACCGGGCACCTCCCAGCACTTCTCGACCTCGAGCGACTCCTTGCCGATGGCGCAGAGCGAGGCGGCGCCGACCGGGTTCATGCTCATGGTGAAGTCGATGATGATGTAGGGGCTGTTCGGGTGGGTCTTGTTGAACAGCGTGCCGGAGTAGGGCAGCTCGACCTGGCTGATGACCTCCCAGGCGTACTCGGGGTGGCCTTCCGGATCGACGCCGGCGACGGTCATCTGCGGACTGCCGAGGTTGCCGGTAGCCCACAGCGGACCGTACTCGGAGTGCACCCAGTTGGCGCCGCGTCCGGGGTGTGGCCGCACGCCGGCCTCGATCTCGGCGGCGATGTTGCGCTCGTGGCTGTCGATGACGATCAGCTTGTCGAGGGCGTTGGCGGCGACGATGAAGTAGCGCCCGTTGGCCCAACCTCCATCGTGCAGATAGAGGTCGGTGTCCAGCATGGTGATCGGCAGCGGGCGGCCTTCCTGGTCGAGGCGGCTATAGTCCACCAGCCAGGTCTGGCCGGACTCCTTGATGTTGACGATCCACTCGGGGTTGGCTTCGGACGCGACGATGGCGGCGACGCGGGCCTCTTCGACGAACTCGCCGGCGCCGCGCTGGTAGCTCATCGTCGGAACGATCTTGATCGGCTCGAGCGTCTCGCCGTCCAGCACGGCGAACATCGGTGGCCAGTAGCAGCCGACGATGGCGTATTCGTTCTCGAAGCCTTCGAACTTGCTGGATTCGATGCTGCGGGCGTCGTTACACGGTTTTACCTCGGCGACAACTTGCGGCGTCTCGATCCACAGGTCGATCAGCGAAGCCTTGCCGTCGCGCCCGATGGCGGTGAAGTAGCGGCCGTCGGCGCTGGACCGCAGGATGTGAATGGCGTAACCGGTGTCGACCAGCGTGACCAGCTCGCGGCTGGTTCCGTCGACGATGGCGACCTGTCCCATGTCCCGCAGGATGATGCCGAAGAAGTTCTGCCAGTCGTAGTCGTGCTGCGGCTCGGTGGGACGCTCCTCGGGTGGCACGTGCACCGTCCAGGTGTCGAGGATGGCGTCGAACGACCCTTGCGGCGGCTGGGGTGGTTCCTCGATCAGGAAGCGGGCCATCAGCGAGGTCTCCTCGGCAGTGAGGATCCCCTGACGGCCCCAGTCCGGCATGCCGCCGGGAAGCCCGCCGAAGATGACCGCTTCTAGGTAGGGGATGCCGCGCTGGCGGGTGACCTCGGGTTCGAGCGAAGGGCCGGTCGCGCCCTTGCGGAGGACGCCGTGACAGCCGGCGCAGCGGTCGAAGAAGATCGAGGCTGCCTGCGCCCGCTCCTCTTCGGTGAGCGGCTCACTCGTGGCCTGCGCGAAGGCCGCAGCGACGAGCGCCAGCGTAGCAACGGTGGCGACGGCGAGAAGAATGCGCTGGAGGGGATTTCTCATGCGTACTTCCTTTCCTAGCAGGACCGACGGGGTGGGGCGGCGCGAGGACCGGAACGCACGACAACGGCGACGTGTACGTCGTAGTTTCGACGTCCCGAAGGGGCCGGAGCAAGGACAAACGTCCCGTTGCGCTACGCCATTACGGCCCGGAACGCGCACGCGACCGCGCTGAGCGCTCAGCGCCTTGACGGTTCCAGCTCCAGAGGGTAGGTTCAAGCTCGTTGAGTGAACACTCAACATCACTACCCGGATCTCCGTCTCGAAGCGATCCGCCATGAAGGAGCACGCCGTGAGCGAAACACCGACACCGCGCCGCATGCAGGCCGAAGAGCGCCGGCGCCAGATCCTCGACGCGGCTCGGTCCCTGTTTGCACGGCACGGCTACGCCGGAACCACCACCAAGGCGATCGCCGCGCAGCTGGGCATCGCCGAAGGGCTGATCTTCCACTACTTCGGCGGCAAGGCCGAGCTGCTCGCCGAGCTGGCGATGCAGCGCGGCGGCCTGCTGATCGCCGTGCGCTCGCTACTCGCCCAGGCGGAAGGGACGCCCGCCGCCGCCACCATGCCGAGAATCGCGCGCGGCTGGGTAGAGCTGGTGCGCGGCCAAGGCGACCTGGTGGTCATGCTGGTCAGCGAGTCGCACTCGCACCCCGAGGTCGGCCGCGCATTCCGCAGCCTGCTCGACGAGATTTCCGGTGCGCTGGGAGGGTACCTAGCCGGCCGCGTCGCCGCCGGCGAGCTGCGCGCCGACCTGCCCACCCGCACAGCCGCAACCTCGTTCCTGTCATCATTGATGATGTTCTTCTACACTCACCGCCACCTCACCGACGAGCACTGGACCGGCCTGGCCGCCAGCTTCACCGACGAGCTGCTCGACCTCTGGTTCGCCGGCGCTGCCGCGCCTCCGGACTAAAGCCGAGCCGCCGCCATCCGCCTCCACGCCAGCGGGCCCTACGATCGTTCGTATTGAGTGAGCGTTCACTCAGCACCATTCCGGCGCCACTGCTTCCCTCGCCCTCTTGCCACTCGCACCCCCGGAGGTTCTCCATGCAGATCCCGCCTACGCCCCACCTCCAATCAGGGGCCCCGCCGCGAGCCCTGCTAGGAGTCCGACCGTGCGCCTGCTGATCTCGCTGGCGCTGCGCCGCAGCGCACTTGTCGTGGCCGTGTTCGCGCTGCTTACCGGGTTCCTCGCCTACCGCGCCAGCAACACCCGCAGCGACGGCCGTACCGATGCGCTCTACCCGCCAGAGGCGGAAGCGGCCCTGCTCGACGATCAGCTGGCCACCGAGTTCGGTCAGGGCGAGCGGCTACTGCTGGTCGTCGAAGGCGACATCTGGACCGCCGACGCCCTCTCCGCGCTGCAAGGCCTCACCGGCGCCATCGCGAGACTGGACGGCAGCCAGGACGTCTCCTCGCTGGCCAGCGCCAAGCGGCTCGACGACGATGACGGCTTCCTCGTGGTCGGCGACCTGATCCCGGCTGATCCAACCGACGCGGCGGCCGTCGCTGACGCCAGGGCCTACCTGGCCCAGGCCGGCATGTACCAAGACGTCAGCTTCGTCACGGCCAACGGCTTCAAGGCCAGCCTGATCGTCGAGTACCAATCCGAGATCGACGCGGCCGACTTCGCCCGCCGCGTCTCCGAGACCACCGAGCGGCTCTGGCCCGGCGAGCACGCCCTGGCCGGCGCGGCGTTCACCACCATGGAGCTACGCAACATCATCGCGCGCGACCTGCCGGTTCTCGGTGCCATCGCGTTGGCGCTCATCGTTACGATGCTTTGGCTCAACTTCCGCAGCGCCCGACGCACCGTGCTGGCGCTGGTCCAGATCCTCATCGGCGTGATTTGGGGCATGGGCCTGTTCGAGCTGCTCGGCCAGCAACTGATGGCGCTCACGGTGATCGGCCCTATCGCGGTGATGGCGGTCGGCGCCTCGTTCTCTATGCACCTGCTGGGCCGTTACGACTACGAGCTGGCGCGCGGCACCGAGAAACTCGAGGCGCTGAGGCGCACCTTCCAGCGCACCGGCCTCGGCGTCGCGGTTTCCGGCCTGGCGATCTCGGCCGCGATGAGCACCTTCCTGCTCTCGGACCTGGCGATGGTGCGCGGCCTCGGCCTGATCGCGGCGCTGGGCGTGCTGTCGTCGCTGGCCGCGGCGCTTCTTCTATTGCCAGCACTGCTGAAACTCCTGTCCGACCCGGTCAAGGTACCGGACCCCGAGGCGCCCGGTGGGATCCAAGGCCTGCTTGCCGGCCTGTCCCGACTGGTCACCCGCCGCACCCGCGCGGTTCTGATCATCGCAGCTCTGCTGATCGCCGGCGCCCTCGCCGGACTTCCGCGCATCGAAGCTGACACCTCGATCCTGGCGTTCTTCCCCGAGGACGGCCCCACCCGCAATAGCGTCCGCACCGTCGAGGAAACGCTCGGCGGCAGCTCAGTGGTTCAGCTGCGCATAGACGGCGACATCTTAGACCCCGCCACCCTCGCCGCGATGGAAGCGTTCCAAGCCGAAGCGAAGGCCCTGCCCGAGATCGGCGGAGCGCAGTCGGTCACCCACGTGCTGCGCGCCATCCACGAGACTCTCACCGGCGAGGACGCGCTGCCCGGGTCACGGCCGGCAGCAGCGCAGGAGCTACTGCTCTACACCTCGAGTGGCGGCGCCTCGGAGCTTGGCAAGCTACTCACCTGGGACGAGCGCAGCGCGCTGGTGAACCTGACCGCCACCTCGACCAGCACCACCCGCGGCCGCGAGTTGGTCGCCGAGCTCGAGCGCATCGCCGACGAGACGCTCGGCGAGGTCGCCGTCGTCGGCCTGACCGGTCAAGCGGTGCTGGAGTTGGCCGTCGAGGACGCCATGCGCCACGACTTCCTGATCAGCGTCACGCTGGCCATCGCGCTGGTGCTGATGATCGACTCGCTGGTCCGCTCGTTCCGCGCCGCCGCCGTCACCATCCTGGCTCTGGTCGCGACCATCGCGCTGCAGTACGGCCTGCTCGGCTGGGCCGGCATCCCGCTCAACCTGGCGACGATGCTGATGGGCGCGCTGGCGATCGGTGTGGGCGACTACGCGATCCACCTGACCGTCCGCTACATGGAGGAGCGCGACTCCGGCCGAACGCCTGAAGGCGCCGTGGCGCACGCAATCGTCACCTCCGGCCGGCAGATCCTGTTCACCGCCGCCACCCTCGGCCTCGGCTTCTTCGCGCTGACCTACGCCAACTTCGTGCCGGTCGCGACCCTCGGCTGGCTGATGGTGCTCACCGTCGTACTGGTCGGCCTGGCCACCCTCACGCTGCTGCCCGCCGTCGCGCTGGTCGCGTTCCGGAACCCCCACCCTGGCCTCACCGGCCCCGCTTCCGAAGGAGACCAAGCATGAACCGAACCGTTCCCCCTGCCCGTCCCCGAGTCCGTCCTCTCCGCCGTCGCCCCATGCTGGCCACCGGTCTGGTGACCGTGCTGGCGCTATTGTGCGCACCCGCCACCGCCCAACGCTACGCCGACGCAGAGGAGTTGATGGCTGCGGTCGAGGCCCTGCCCGAGCCGGAGACCCTGCAAGCCACCCTGCAGATGACACTGACCGGTGCGTCCGGCCAGACCCTCACCCGCGAGATGCGCACCTGGGCCCGCGGCGACCAGATGCGGGTGCTCAAGTTCACCGCACCCGCCGACATCGCCGGCTCGGGTTTCCTCTCCATCGACGACGGCACCGTCAGCGAAACGATGGTCTACCTACCCGCCCTCGACCGGGTGCGACGCGTCGCCGGGGGGCAGCGCGGCGAGTCGTTCTTCGGCTCGGACTTCTCCTACGAGGACTTAGGAGGCATCGACCCGGCCGACTATCGCCACGTGCTGCTCGAGGTTCGAGACGGGCCTGTCTACATCCTCGAAGCCTCAGCGCTCCCCGAGGCAGGCTCCGTCTACGACCGGCTGGTGCTCGAGGTGCCCGAAGCGACCCTGATCCCCACGCGCGTCACGTACTACCGGGGCGGCCAGGCGGTCAAGGAGCTGACCGTGCGGGAGGTGACCGAGGTGGGCGGCTACCTGCTGCCGCTCGAACGTCGGATGGAGACGCTGGAGCGTGGAACGTTCACGGTGATCCGGCAGAGCGACCTGACGCTCGACGAAACACTTCCCGACGAACTCTTCAGCGAACGCTTCCTGAGGCGCTGAGGTGCGAGTCGAACGTGCCCTCGTAACCGTTCTCGGCCTCACGCTCGCCGTCTCCCTTTCCTTCAGCGCCTTCGCGCAGTTGCGGACGGACGTCAGCGGCAGCGCCGAGCTGCGCCTCGGCCTCGACGCCAGCGGCACCTTCCACGCCGCTGGAGCGCACTTCGACCTGACCGTCGAAGGGGAGGTCGGCTCCGAGTACTTCCCCAGCGCCTCCTTCCGGGTCCAAGCGAAGGCGGAGGCGGACGCGGCGACCGGCCACACTACGCTGGTACTGGGCGACGCTTGGGCCCGCCTCTATCTGGACGACGGCACGATCGAGGCGACCCTCGGTAACCAGACCGTGTTCTGGGGTTCGACCGACGGGGTCAACCCGGTCGACCGGCTCAACCCGCGCGACCGGACCGTGCCGATCGACTCCGAGAAGCTGCCGGTCCCGATGCTGCACCTGCGCGCCTACCTCGCTAGCGACACCTCGCTCGAAGCCGCCCTGCTACCCGCCTTCGTCCCATCCGTCCCGCCCGGCGAAGCGTGGCGCACCGCGCCTACCCTGGCGCCTCCGCCCGGCGTGACGGTCACCGAGGTCTTGCCGCTACGCGACGAGCGACCCGAAGCGACGCTCGAAAACGTGCAGCTCGCCACCCGCGTTCAGTGGCGGCCGGCCGGCTTCGACCTGGCGGCAAGCTACCTGTACCTGTTCCGTGACGTGCCCACGCGCTCAGCCGAGGTCGTGCCGACCGGCGCGCCCAGCGAGGTTGCCCTGCAGCCGGTGGCGCGCTACGGCCGCCTACATGTCATTGGTGTCGACGGCTCGGTCGCGCTGGGTGACGTGGTGCTGCGCGGCGAGGCGGCGTACGGTCTCACTGCCGACCCGGGCGGGACCGACCCCACCGTCGGCAATCCGTCGTTCCAGGTCGTGGTCGGCGCCGAAATACCGGTCCCAGACGGCCCACGCCTGGTCGCGCAGGCGATCCTCGACGGCGAGACGCGGGACGCCTCACCGACCGGCGAGGCCGGCGGGATCGAGCTGGGGCTGCGGACGATGCTGATCGCGGCCTACGCCGTCGACACCCGCACCGATCTGAAGGCGGTCTGGGTGCACGACTTCGGCGGCAGCGGGATGCTCAGGCCTGCACTGTCGTACACCTTCGCCGACGGGGTGACCGGCACACTTGCGGGCTTCGTCGCCTATGGGCCGGCCGGCACCCGTTTCGGAGACTGGCGCGAGCGCAGCGGCGCGACAGCGTCGCTGCGCGTCGACTTCTAGCCCGGCGGCACCGGTGACGGGGACGACTAGCGCCCGCCCCGGTCGCCGCCCTCGGGCGCCCACAGCGAGACCGAGCCCGGCCCGCACGGGAACGCGCCCCAGCCGTGCTCGTCGGTCACTACAGACGTCCGCACGTGATCGGTGTGGTCGTAGTAGGTGGTGTTCGCTGCGCCGGTCTCCATCCATTTGCTCCCGCCGCCTGCGTTGCTCAGCACGACGGCCAGGCCCCCGGGATGCGCCTCGTCGCCAAGACGGGTCCAGCCGACCAGATCCGGATCGTCGAAGTAGTCGTACTGATCGCCGTAGGCGTTGCGACGCCGCACCTCCAGGAAGCGGTCGATCATCCAGCGGTGGCTGGCGATGTGGACGTCGTACTGGCCACCGTCGCGGCCGACGTCACGGTAGGAGGCGCCGAAGTAGTCGGCCGCGAACACGCACGGGTAGCCGCCCCGCCGCAGCAGGATCAGCGCGTAGGCGAGCGGCGTGAACCACGGCTCGACCACCGCCTCGAGCGCCTGCAACGGTTGCGTGTCGTGATTGGCGACGAAGGTAACGGCCATGGTGGGATCGTGCGCGACTAAGCTGCCGTCGAAGATGGTGCGCAAGTCGAACGCGTCGCCCGCCCGCGCCGCCTGGGCGAACGCGCGCTGCAGTCCGGTATCGAACAGCATGATCTGGCGGCCGGTCCGCTCGATGAAGTGCTCGAGCGCGGCACCCTGGTGCGACCAGTACTCGCCGACAGCGAACAGGTCGCGGCCGACGTGGTCGCGGACGTGTTCGAGCCAAGCCAGAAAGAAATCGGCAGGGACGTGCTTGACCGCGTCAAAACGCACACCGTCGACGCCGGTTAGGTCCAGGTACCACTCACCCCAATAGAACAGCTCCTCGCGGACGTCGGGATTCGCGACGTCCAGGTTGCAACCCATCAGATAGTCGTAGTTGCCCTTCTCTAGATCGACGTCGTCGGCGAAGCGCTTGCCCTCGAACAGGTAGACGGCGTCACCGTGACCGTCGCCGTCGGCGTCGGTCGCGCTGGCGTCGACGGCGTTGAAGTGCCACCAGTGCCATTCGAGCGTCGAGTACCGCCCGCCGCGGCCCGAAAAGTCGAAGTGCGTCCACGCCTCGATTTCGCGCGGCTCGCCGATCGCCTCGCGTCGGTTCTCGGGGTGGAACGGGGTGGCGGTGACGCGCTCGCGGTGATCGCCGCCCAGCTTGTGGTTGAACACGATGTCGGCGTAGACCCGGATCCCGGCGCCCTGCGCGGCGCTGATCGCCGCGAGGTACTCGTCGCGGGTGCCGTACTTGGTGCGCGTCGAGCCCTTCTGATCGAACTCGCCGAGGTCGAACAGGTCGTACACGCCGTAGCCGCTGTCGAGCCCGCCGGCGGCCCCCTTGTACGCCGGCGGCAGCCAGAGCGAGGTGAACCCCGCCTCGGCCAGCGCCGGCGCTTCAGCCGCCAGCCGCGTCCACAGCGACCCGTCCGCCTCCGTATACCAGTGGAAGAACTGCAGCATCGCGCCGTTGTGCTCGTCCATCGCCCCCCCTTGAGCCCCGCTCCGGGGCGTCGGCCTCGAGCGCGGACCTCGGGCGACCGTGCGCGGGCGCCTCGAAGGGGCCGCCTAGAACACGACCACCTTGTCCGCCTCCAGCGTCCAGGCGCCGAGCTCCTCCATGGTACTGCGGTGCACCCCGTCGAGAAGCTCCTCCTCCGTGAGGCCGCGCGCGTCCATGCAGGTGCCGCAGGCGCCCGCATCGCCGCCCTTGCGGACCACCGAGCGGACCATCCGGCCGATGTTGTAGTAGCCGTTCGGCGTCGTCTGGCCGTCCTTGGCGCAGGCGACGGCGTCGGCCATCAGGAACAGGCGCAACTCGACGCCATCGTCCTGGGTCAGCTGCCGCGCGAGGCGCAGCCCGTTGTAGGAGCGCTCGGTGCCGTAGGGCGGGTCGTTGAGGATGATCAGCACGTTCATGACGTACCTCCTTGCGTGAGGATGGCTCACGGGGCCACGGGATCGTCAGGGGGCTTCGTCCCAGCCAGGGTCGCCCAGGCGAGCAGCGCCAGCGGCGCGAACGCCGGGCGAAACGGACCGGGCGGCGTCAGCCACGCTCGGCCCCCGACGCCACCGCGAGATGGGCGGCGCGCCACTCCGGCACGCCATCGCGCAGGCGCCGTGCGTCAACGCCGCGGGCGCGCAGCGCCTCGACGGCGCGGTCGGCGAACACGCAGTACGGTCCACGGCAGTAGGCGACCACGGCGGCGTCCTCCGGAAGCTCGGCCAGGCGGGCCTCGAGCTCGTCGATCGGCAGCGAGCGCGCGCCGGGAATGTGCCCGGCCACGTACTCGTCGGCGGGACGAACGTCGAGCAGCCACGCGTCGCCGGCCGCGAGCCGCTCGCGCAGCTCGGCCAGACCGACGGGCTCGGCGTCGCCGGCGTGCAGCTCGCCGAGGGCGCGCTCCATCTCCGCCGACCGGGCCTCCGCTACCGTGCGCACCGCCTGCACCAGGCGCTGCACGTCGTCGCCGGCGATGCGGTACCAGGCGTGGCGGCCTTCGCGTCGGACCGCGGCGAGCCCGGCACGCTGAAGGACCTGCAGGTGCCGGCTGGCGTTGGCGACGCTCAGGCCGGCCTGCCGCGCGAGGGTGTCTACCGACTTCTCGCTCTGTGCGAGCAGGTCGAGCAGCTCGAGGCGGGGACCGCTGGCGATCGCCTTGGGGATCTGCGCGAGCTGATCGTAGACGCGGCGCTTGGGAAGGCGGGGGTCGATCTCGTTCACATATTCAATAGACCATTTGAGAGACGAGGCGTCAAGTCGGGCGGCTGTCGGGGGACGCCTCCCGTCCGGCGTCGATCGGCGCCTTCGGACCAAAGCGATCGAGCTCCGATATCGAAGTTCGATATGATGACGCGTGCTCCGCAGCGTCGTCCTCGGATTCGTGAAGCTCCACGTGCTGCACCACGCCGGCCTCGAGCCGGTCCACGGCGCGGCGCTCATGCGCGAGCTCGCGCGGCATGGCCACGAGATCGGCCCCGGCACGCTCTACCCGCTCCTGCACACGCTCGAGCGCGAGGGCTTGCTCGAGAGCCAGGAGCGCGTCGTCGACCGGCGTCGCCGCCGCGAGTACCGCCTCACGCCGGAGGGCGCGCGCATCCTCGAGGCCGCGCGCGCCCTTCTCGCGGAGGTCGCCGACGAGCTCCTCCACGGCGCGGGCCCCGCCACGATCCTCGGGCGCCAGGATGGAAGCGAGCGTGACTGAAGCGGAAACGACCCCTGGCCGCCTCCGCCGCCAGCTCGGCACCTTCGGCTCCGTGATGATGGGCCTCGGCAGCATCGTCGGCACCGGCGTGTTCGTCTCGATCGGCGTCGCCGCCGGCATCACCGGACCGTCGGTGGTGCTGGCGATCGCGATCGGCGCGGCGGTGGCCACGTTCAACGGCCTCTCCAGCGCCCAGCTCGCCGCCGCCCACCCGGTCTCGGGCGGCACGTACGAGTACGGCTACCGGTTGCTCACGCCCCGCATGGGCTTCACCGCCGGCTGGACGTTCCTGCTGGCGAAGAGCGCGTCCGCCGCGACGGCGGCGCTCGGCTTCGCCGGGTACGCCCTGGGCGCGTTCGGGGTCGAGGCCCGCGCACCGCTGGTGCCGCTGGCGCTGCTGCTGGTGGCCGCCCTGACCGGCGTGGTGCTGGCCGGCATCCGCCGCTCCAACGCCACGAACATTGCGATCGTGACGGTCACGCTCGCCAGCCTGGCGTTCTTCGTCCTCGCTGGCGTGCCGACGCTGATGGAGCGGGGCGGCGCGAGCTTCGTTCCGTTCTTCGACCCGGAGCCGGGCAGCAGCGGCGTCTCCGCGCTGCTGTACGCCTCGGCGCTGATGTTCGTCGCCTACACCGGCTACGGCCGCATCGCCACGCTGGGCGAGGAGGTGCGCGCGCCCGAGATCACCATTCCGCGCGCCATCATCGCGACGCTGGTGGTGGTGATGGCCCTGTACGCGGCGGTCGCGGTGGTCGGCGTCGGAACCACCGGCGCGGCGGCCCTGGCAGACGTCGGCGCCCGAACCGCTCCGCTCGAGGCGGCCGCCGCCGGGTTCGGCGTGCCGGGCGCGCCGCAGGTGCTGGCCGTCGGCGCGGTCACCGCCATGGTCGGCGTGCTGCTCAACCTGATCCTCGGCCTCTCGCGGGTGCTGCTGGCGATGGGCCGGCGCGGCGACGTGCCACGCCTATTCTCCCGACTTAACGCCTCCGGCACCACGCCGGTCCCCGCCGTGCTCGCCGTCGGCACCTTGATCGCCGGTCTGGCGCTGCTGGGCGACGTGCGGACCACCTGGTCGTTCAGCGCCTTCACCGTGCTGGTCTACTACGCAATCACCAACCTGGCGGCGCTCCGCCTCCCGGCCGATTCGCGCCGTTGGCCGCGCTGGGTGTCGGTCTGCGGCCTGGCGTCCTGCCTGGGGCTGGCGTTCTTCGTGGAGCCGGCCATCTGGGGGGTTGGCCTGGCGTTGGTCGCGGCGGGCCTGGCGTGGCATGCCCTGCGCACGCGCCTGTCCTCCTCATGACCGGACCGTGGCGCCCCGCATCCGCATCCGTGCGGGACCCGCGCCAGCAAGGCGAACGCGTCCCGGCTGCTTTGCGGCACGCCCAGCGACGCCTTCCGCACGGCGTGCATCGCGAGGTCGATCGCCGTCTCGCACGCACGGAGCAGGTTCAGCACCAGCGCATCTTGGCGTCGCAGGTCGGACTCGAGCCCGCTTCCGTCGCCGTACTCCTCGCGCACCCGGGCGAGACAGCGCTCGATCGTCGCGGACTTGTTCACGACGACGTCATCCACCGAGGACGCTCCCTCGTTCGCGGACGTCGCGCAGGATGTCCCGGCGCTCCTCATTGAGCCGCGCGTAGTCCGAAAGGACGAAGTCCAGGAACTGCTCGCTGTCGGAATCGCCGGACGCGAACAGCACCTCGGCGTCCGCCACGACCTGGCTGCGAAGAACGGTCGATGCGTTCCGCAGGTCGATCAGATGCACGTCGCGTCCGAGGGCGATCTCGAGATCGCTACGAAGGGCTCGCAACCGTTCCGTGGCGATCGGTGCGCCTGCGAGGACCGCCACGTCGACGTCGCTGTCGCGCGTCGCGTCGCCACGAGCCGTCGAGCCGAACACCGCGA
>Ga0326597_10003948_pt1 | contig 21041 bp, 33 predicted proteins | sample RVTome_12_FD_203789 | JGI IMG/M metagenome (GOLD analysis project Ga0326597, IMG submission 203789) | Soil microbial communities from uranium-contaminated site in the Upper Colorado River Basin, Wyoming, United States - RVT100D185 | ecosystem: Environmental > Terrestrial > Soil > Contaminated >...
CTGGCTAAAAATTGGGTTGCGACTGCTGCCATACATCTGGGGCGCGGTCGAGGCAGTGGAGCGATTCGTCACGTCGGTGAAGGGCGCGCCGAAGGAGGATGCGGCGGTCGGGATGGTCCACGCAATCCTGCAGACGGTCGAAGCAGGCGTCGACAAGGATCTGTTGAGCGACGATGACGTGAACCGGGCGACGCGCAGCGTGGTCCAGGCGGTCGTCGCCCTGCAGAATGTCATCGCGCGGAAGCGCGGATGACGACCGGCGTTCTTGATCCGTCGGCCGTTCCGACGTGCCCACGCTGCGGCTGCCCGACGCTCACGATGCTCGTGCGGCGAGTTGCCCTGGCGGACGGCGGGCAGCTGCTGGAATGGTCGTGCGACGCCTGCGGCGCGGGCTGGATCGAACGCGTTGCCAGCGTCACGGCCGGCGAACCACGCGACGTAACGGGCTTCGTGGGCGGGAGCGAGCACTAGACCGGCGCCTCGTTTTGTCCCTCTTTGAAGGTCGGGGCGGGGAGGGTTCCGGCCTCCCCAACCCGGCGGGCCATGTCTCTGGCACCGCATGCGCGCGTCAGAATTTTGACACTTGATACTCTTTGTGTCAACCTTGTGACGCTTTTTTTTGCTTTCCATTCAAGCGGAAAGGCTACGACGAGGCCAGACCGAGCAAGCCGCGGGTCGTCGCGCGGAAGGCGTGGGAACGCCCGCACTACGCCGGCGAGGTCAAGATGATCCGCGAGACCGTCTACGACACCCATTGCCGTGCATGCGACCAGCGAATCATCTGGAGCATGCGTCCAGCTTGGGCTGGCAGCCGGCAACGAATTTTTTCCTGGAATAAGCCGTGACTGACGCACAAGTTCGCTCCGAACTTCGCCGGCAAGTGGCGGCGCTCGGCACACAGACGGCACTTGCCCGGCGCATGGGCTGCTCGTTGCCCTATCTCAATGACGTGCTGGCCGGCAAGCGGGCGCCGGGGCCGAAGATTCTGCGGGCGCTGGGCCTGAAAAAGACGACCGCGTATCTACTGATTTCCCCTTGACACGATATACACGCGGGTATATCGTGTGAGCATGAACGACCCGACACCGCTTCCTCGACGCTCCTGTCTGCGCTGTGGCTATCGCTGGATTCCTCGGACCGATGCGCCGTCGATGACCTGCCCGAAATGTCGGTCGCCGTACTGGGCAAGGCCGCGGCTAGCGCCCACGCGGAAACCGAAGCGCGTCAGTGTGGCGAGGTAAAAGTGAGGGGGGAAACCCATGCGCGTCGATGAGATCCGCAGTCGTCAGGAACGTCAACTGCAGCAACGCATCGCTGAGTCTCGCCGGGCTGTGCCAGAGCGCAGCGACGAACAGTTTGCGGCGGCGCTGATTATAGCCGTCGTCGCGGTCGCGGTCCTCATCGTCCTGGGGGCCATCGCTTGGCGCCTCTGGGGGCCCGCATGACGCTCGCCGAATGGTCGGCCGCGACGGTCGTTGGTGGGCTGATCGGCTTGGCGATCTGGTCGCTTTGGCAGGACCGCCGACCGCTGGGCATGGGCAAGACCTGGCTTGAGACCCAGGCGGACCGCGAGAGCAAGGCTGGCTGGGAGGGACCGTACTGGCCCCTCCGGGGAGAACAGCGCGACCGCACGCGGCGGGAACGTTTCGCGCGGATGGCGGAGAGTCGCCGGCAACTGCGGGACGTGAAGCGACGGAAGGATGTGAGCGCATGACGAACTTCCTCCATCGTTGGGTGCGGACCCAGGACGCTCTGGCCCAGCTCGTCATTGGGATCTGGTGCGCGCCCCTGGTTGGCCTCCTGGTCGCTGGTCTGCTGCATTATTCGGCGGAGGCGGCATTGACCCCCGCGCGAGCCTGGGTGCTCGTGGTCATCGTCGGTGCCGACGGCGAGTACGAGGTCTGGCCTGGCGCGACGTACTTCCTGCTGGGCCGCGATGCACAAAGCTTCGCGACCGAACCGCTCTGCGCGACCGCGCGAGCCCAGGCGTTGGCACGGAGTCGCGAACCTGACTTCTATACGACACGGCACCTCTCTGGCATCGGGGGCGGGTACACCTTGTCCGAGTACTACCGGCCGGTGCTCATCACCTGTCTCCCGATTCACGACCCGACCCCGGAGCCGCAATGACCGAGTCGATGAATGGCCACGGCTACGAATGGAAGGGGTGAGCAATGGGGACGATCAGCCAACGGGAAGCCCGGCGACTGCGGCGACGGGTGGAAGTCCTTGAAAAAGCCGAGCGTCAGCGTCGGCGCGTGTGGGCCAGCGAGTGGCCCAGTGGCACCTATCTCGGGTACGAACCGTGCGGCGTGACCACCTACGCGGCGGCGCTCACCGCTCGCAAGTTGGACCACGCCGTCATCGTCTTGACCGACAAGGAGAACGTTTTGCGGCTCGTGGCGTTGCCGCTCGCTCAGATTGGGGAATGACATGCCGAAAAGCCATATACACGGCTGTCCCGACTGCGACACCGTCACGATCCACTTTTGCTTCGGCGGTGTGGATGAGCACGGGCGCTGCGAGTACGAGGACGGGCCGAATGAGATCATCAATCGGCTGTGCGAAACCTGCTACGCGGCGAGAGAGCAGGAGCAGATGTGGGAGCACATCAGCCCCACGCAGGCCGTCGTCATGATGACGCGGGAGAAGGTGTCATGACGGATCACTGCCTCGCGGAGGACATCGCCCGGCTGCTGCTCGGGCCGGACTGGGCGCAGCGAGAGAACGTCGCGCGGATCGCGGCGCTGGCCATCGCGTTCGACGCTGTGAAGCGGGCGCACGAGACGGGCGTGCGGCCGACAGTGGCCGTGGTGCCGATGCGAAGGAGAAGCCATGACGACGCAGCCTGAGACACCACCGCAGATTTACGCGCTGCTCGCCAAGGTGGCGGGCGACCTCGCGCCCGTCGGCAAGGAGGGGCGCAACGCGCAGCAGAACTATTCGTTCCGCGCCATCGACGACTTCATGAACGCGGCGCACCCGGCGCTCGTGAAGCACGGCGTCAGCATCGTGCCGGAAGTGCTCGACCGCCAGCAGACCGAGCGCACGACGGCGAAAGGTAGCGTCTCACTCCATGTCGTGCTCCGCATGGCATTTCACTTTGTCGCGCCGGACGGGTCGGAGATCCGGGCCGTGACGGAAGGCGAAGCGGCCGACTTCAGCGACAAGGCGACGAACAAGGCCATGAGCGCCGCATTCAAGTACGCGCTGATGCAGACGTTCTGCATCCCACTCAAGGACATGGCCGAGGGCGACAAGGATTCGCCCGAGCTGGGCAAGGCGACCCCGCCGAGCGTGGACCGTAAGACTGGAGAGATTCGGACGATTTCCACCGGCCAGCAGAAGCGGCTGTTCGCCATCGGCAAGTCGCACGGCTGGACGCCGGAGGGGATGCGCGCGTTCCTGTCGCGATCGGGGTTCACGAAGTCGGCCGAAGTCATGGTGGACGTGTACGACGACATCTGCGCGGCGCTGGAGGAAGGGCCGACGGCGAAGCGCGAGCCTGGCAGCGATGACGAGCCGCCGATGACGAGCGAGATTTTCTAAAGGGGGTGGGCAGTGTTTGTGTTTGACGTGGAAACCGCGCCGCTGCCTGACGCGGCGGACTACGTCGAGCCTGGCGAACCGCCGGGCAACTACAAGAATCCCGAGGCCATCGCCAAATGGCACGCAGAGGACCGGGCGAAGCAGCTCCAGCGGGCGGCGCTCGACGTGGATCTTTGCCGCGTGGTGGCGTATGCGACCAAGACACACGCGAACGGGGCATGGGTCGCCAATGGGTGGATGCTCGCTGAAGCGTCAGCGTTGAAATTCCTGTGGCAGATGGTCGCGGACAATTTGCCGGTGCTGGGATTCAACATTCTCGCGTTTGATCTGCCCGTCCTTTACCGGCGTTCGCTCTACCTCGGCCTCGAACCGGTGAAGCTGCAGCGAGAGAAGTATCGACACAACGACGTCATCGACCTTGCGGACATTCTGAGCGAGTCCGGTCGGCTGCGGTTGCGCTCGCTGGACTTCTACTGCCGGCGATTCGGGATCGACATTCCTGCGGCTGGCGATGGAGCGGACGTGCCGGGCTGGGTTGAGGCGGGAGAATGGGACAAGGTCGAGGCGCACGTCCGGGTCGACGTCGCGCGAACGGCGGCGCTGGCGAAGCGGCTGGGCGTGCTGTAGCGAGGTTGGGGCCGCGTGTACGCAGAGGAACGGCACCGCGCCTGGATGGGCTGGGCGCGGATTCGGCGGCGCGGCCCCACGATGTTTCTGCGCGGGCCTCTGAGCTGAGGCTGTCAGGATGGCAAGGCCCGGCAGGATCGGACGGGGCGAGCTGGGACGCCGCCCCACCGTCCGGCCCCGCGCAGAATTGAGAAGGCCCGAGCGGATTGACCGAGCGCGTGCCCCGGCACAGGGGCCAAGATTACCGCGCGCTTGCTTCAGACCGCTCGGGCCGATGAGGTTGCGGCGGCGCGGAGGATGGCATTCCTGGTTGGAACCGATAGGCCGATGCCAGGCCAACGCGTAGCAGGATCGGAGTCGGGGAGCCGGGTGGGGAATCCGGCCCGCGCCGCTCGCAACGTGAGAGAAGACAGCCATGAAGATACAGACAAACACGATGGGCGGGCATTACGTGTCCGTCCGCGACATGCACGAATGGCTACTGCGGATTGAGGATGACATCAGGGCTGAATGTGCCAGTGCCCCGGATGGCTGCACCGAGACGCGGGCGTACCTCTACGGCGAAATCTGTGCGCTGCGGATGCTGCGGATACAGGTTGCGAACTGGGTGCCGGCGGACGAACCGGCGTCGGCTGACACGCCATGACCCAACTGGTGCCCATCTTTGCCGGCCGCGTGGATGCGACAGGCGCGCATCTGACACTAGAGCAGCCGCCGCGCTTCCTGCGCTGGCTGTCCCGGCTGGCCGGCGAGCGCGTGGACCTCACCGTCCGCAAGCATCGGAGCCAGCGCAGTCTCGACCAGAATCGCTACTGGTTTTGGGCGATGGGGTTTCTGGCGCGAGAGGCCTGGGGTGAGGATGACGCCGAGGCCAAGGAACGGATGCACTACTGGCTGCTGATTCGTCACTTCGGCGCGGTGGAGTTCGACGGCTTCACGATTCCGGCTCGCACTAGTCGCCGTTTGAGCACGGCCGAGTTCTCCGCGATGATCGAGTGGATGGTGATGTTCGCGGCGCGAGACTTGGGCGTGGTGGTGCCGCTGCCGAATGAGATCACTTTGGACGCCTACGACGAGGGGGCCGCGTGATGTTCCATGTTCCAGAAGCGGCTCGTAATACGACGCACCCACAACTGTGTTCGACAAGTACCAACGGGAACAACGGAGCCTTCGACCTCGACTCGCCTGAGCCTGGATGGCTATTGGCGTTGATTTGCTCTGACAGCACGGAGCCGGACGGAGCCGATTACGAGAAGTGGGAACACGTGAGCGTTCACGCCTACCGTGGCAGGCAGACGCGAACGCCGACGTGGAAAGAAATGTGCTACGTGAAGCGGCTTTTTTGGGATGCGGAGGATGTAGTAATGCAATTGCATCCGCGTGAGTCGGCGTACGTGAATTGCCATCCGCATGTACTCCACTTGTGGCGTCCAATCAGCGCAGAAATCCCGACTCCACCGGGGTGTTTCGTGTGAACTACGACGGCATGGCGCTGGCGAAGCCGAGGCCCCGCGCGCCGGAGAAGGCCGCACGGAATCGCCGCAAGGCGAAGGCGCGGGCGGTGTGCGTGGCTGTGGTCTGGCAGCGGGCCGGTGGCCGGTGCGAGTGGTGCGGGGCGAACGTCTATCGACTGGCTGACGCGCCGAATGCGCTCCTGATCGGCCATGTGCATGAGCCGGGGAAGCGGAGCCAAGGGGCCGATCCGACCGATCCCGAGCAATGCGTGTTGACGTGCCTGCCCTGTCACGACGCGGCCCACGGGCGGCGCGGTCGAAGAGCAAGAATGGGTGAGCGATGAGAGAAAACACCACCAAGGAGGTCAACTTCGAGGACTTGGCCACCCAACAGGCGAACGCGTGCGACGTGTGCGATGAATTCCGTCCCTGCGTAAAACGCTGTGACTCCTGTGTCGGCGAGACGTGGGCGTGCCACCGGTGCCGTAGCCTGCCGGACAACGAGTGTGAGGATTGCACTGAGGTTATCGAGCGCGGGGAGGAGTGAGCATGGCGAAGAAATCCGTACAAGCCTGGGCGGTGCTGTTCGGCGATGAGCTTGTGTCCTGGAGCAATGGGGCAGAGTTTCAGTACCCGATTTTCTACTCTCAGCACGAAGCGAAGGCGTGGAAGCTTCGGCACAGAAACACGCGAGATGATGGTCAAGTGGTGCGCGTGGAAGTGCGGGAGATACGGCATGACTGACGACCTGACGGCAGCAATTGCGTTGCTGAGAGGAATGAGCTGTGCCGTCGATCTCTGGTACCCACCCCACGACGGCAGGGCCATTGCTCTGCTTGCTGCGCGAGATGCCGTGTGTGTCGCGCTGGAGCAGGCGCAGCAGGAGAACAAGGAACTGGCGCGCGAGGCGCTTCAACTCGCCGGGGAACGTACGTTCATTCTCGGGAATGATATTCCTGAGACGGTGGAGCGGGCGCGGGCTGTACTGGTGCAGCGCGCGAGAGATACAGAGACCGCGCTAGCCGAGGCGCAGCAGGACATCAACCACTGGCACGCTCACTATGACGCGGCACAGGCCATGTGGGACCAAGCGCAGCGGGAGAACGCGCGGGTGGAAGCCAGCCTAGCTGAGTGCATGGAGCAGCTGAACGCGGCCGGGCTGGCTGAGGAGCGAGCCGAAGCCCTCGCCCGCACGTTGGCACGGGAGCTGTCTTGTCATGAGCGGTTAGGTCCTACGCCGGAGTATGCCCACGTCTGTTACCTGTGTGGCTACGGCGACCCGAGAAACTGTAAGACCGGGTGGTTGCTCGCGCTCCCCGCCGTCCAGGCGCTCCTCAAGGATTCGTCCGATTCGTCAACCGCCAACGCAGAAGGAGATCCGCATGTCGAACCCGAGAACCCCAAAACCGAAGGACGCTGAAGTCACCGCGATGCAGACGGTCGCCCTGGTCCTCGCGCCGCTCAGCCAGGTCGAGCAGGAGCGCGTCGCGCGCTGGGCCTACGACCGCTACGTCGTCGTGCCGGCGAGCGGATTGCGGCTGACAAGCAGCGAGCCCGCGTAAGGGGCGCGAAGGGCTGAGGCTATCTCCCTAGTTAGCAAGAGAGGAGAAAAGCGTTGCAAAGCGTTATAGCGTCCCCACATGGCGGTATTCTCTGCGCGGGCTGCGGGGGATCGTTCCAGCCGTCGCGCCCGAACCAGCGGCATTGCCGGCCGTCGTGTCGCGTGCTGGCTCTGACGCGCCGCCGGCTCGTGGCGGACACGCTCCCCTGGGATGCGCCAGCGCCGCAGACGCAGACCGAGCGTGTGGCGGCCTATTTCCTCGCCCGACCTGGGCGCTGGATTCCAGGCCCGGAGCTCGTCAAACTGGGCTACGGCGGCTGGCGGACGGAAATTTCGCGCTTACGGCATCCGCCGTGGAACCTGCCGATCGGGCCGCCGCGGTATGTCACAGTGGTGCTGGCGAGCGGGAAGCGCGTGCGGATTACCGAGTATCGGCTGACGAGGGCGGAGTAACCCGGATGGCGCTCGACCGCGGGCGGGTGGAGTAGTAAATCTGTTTACGTTTGTTGACGGGTGTGATACATTATGCTATCGATGGCCGGCTACACAAAGCTGTTTAATTCCATCCTGGCCTCTACGATTTGGGAGGCCGACATGGCCACGCGGATTGTCTGGATCACCCTCCTGGCAATGGCGGACAAAGACGGGGTCGCTGAGGCGTCTGTCCCTGGCTTGGCCACGTTTGCCCGTGTGAGCCGTCAGGAATGCGAGCGGGCGCTGTCGCATCTGATGGCCCCGGACAAGGACTCCCGCTCGAAAGAGTACGAGGGCCGCCGGATTGAAGCCATCGATGGCGGCTGGCGACTCCTGAATCACGCGAAATACCGGGCCAAGCTGAACGCTGACGAGCGGCGCGAGTACCTCCGCGTGAAGCAGCAGGAATACCGGCGGAAGCAAAAGCCGTCAACAAATGTCAACAATGTATCCGACAAGTCTACAGTGTTGACACAAGCAGAAGCAGAAGCAGAAGCAGATACAAAGATCAAAAGCAAGGGTGAGACGTCTGACGACTTCGAGAAGTTCTGGTCCGCCTATCCGCGCAAGGTCGGGAAGAAAGCGGCGTGGACGAAATGGCGATTGCTGAATCCTGACGATGGGCTGGTCGAGACAATCCTCTCGGCCGTGGCGAAGCAAGCTGAGAGTTCGCAGTGGCACAAGGACGGCGGTGCGTTTATCCCGCATCCGACGACGTGGCTGAATCAGGGGCGCTGGGAGGACGAGCCGTTGAACGTGGCGTCGACGCCCGCGGTTGACCCCGTTCTGGCAAAGCGGGCCGCGGACCTGAAGCGGATTTACGGGTGAGCGTGCGGCTACTGGAGCCTGGTGAGATAAATGAACGGCTACGAAAGTTTTCTAGAATCGAAACGCATTGAAGCGAAGCTATCTGGTGTCGATGTCTGCCTTGACGACATCAACCCGATCCTGTTCGAGTTCCAGCGGGACGTGGTCGCATGGGCGCTCCGTAAGGGCCGTGCGGCTGTGTTTCTGGAATGCGGCCTCGGGAAGACGTTCATTCAACTCGAATGGGCGCGGATCTTGGCTGTCCCGTCGCTCATTGTCGCGCCGCTGTCGGTAGCGCGTCAGACGGTGCGCGAAGCGAAGAAACTAGGAACGAGCGTCCATTACACACGGACCGGAGCGGACATTATCGCGGGTATCAACATCACCAATTACGAGATGCTGTCGCATTTCGACGCGTCAGCATTTGGGGCAGTCGTGCTCGACGAAAGTTCCATTCTCAAGGCGCTTGCTGGTCACACGCGCCGGCTCGTGACAACGATGTTCGCGGCAACCCCGTATCGGCTCTGCTGCACAGCGACGCCAGCCCCGAACGACCACGTCGAACTCGGCACGCATGCTGAATTTCTCGGGATTTGTACAGAAGCTGAGATGCGTTCGATGTTCTTCATCAACGCGAATAAGGAGCACACGTTCTTCATCAATGATGTGGCCTATCGCAAAAAGGGTAGTAACAAATCCGGCCAGGAATGGCGGTTGAAGCATTCGGCAGAAGTACCATTCTTCCACTGGCTCGCGTCGTGGGCCGTGAGTGGTACGACACCATCGGACCTCGGCTATCAGGACGACGGGTTTGTGCTGCCCCCAATGAACATCCGGCCGCAGTTTATCACGACGGATGACGGCCCGATGGACGGACAGCTGTTCTTCACGAAACTGCGCGGCATCGCGAATCGGTCGAGCGTGAGACGTGCCACGCTTGAGACTCGGCTTGATGCGCTTAAGGCGCTTGTGTTGAACAGCTCTGACCAGTGGGTTATTTGGTGCGGATTGGACGCCGAAAGCAAGGCGGCGACCGCGGCAATTCCCGGCGCGGTTGAAGTGTGTGGAAGCGACTCGCCCGAGTACAAGGCCGAGACATTCGAGGCGTTTCAAGATGGGAAGTTCCGCGTGATGGTCACGAAGGGCCGCATTGCTGGGTTTGGCTTAAACTTCCAGCAGGCCCACAAGATGGTTTTTCTTGGCCTCAATGACTCGTGGGAGCTGTGGTATCAGTGTTGTCGGCGGATGTGGCGGTTTGGCCAGCAATCCCCTGTAGATGTTCACGTCATCCTGTCCGAGCACGAGTCCGAGATTTACCAGAACATTATGCGGAAGGATGCGATGGCCAGGCGACTGCGCGCCCGGCTCATTGAACAGGTCCGCACGTACGAGGAGGACGAGTTGCAGAACAGAACAGCGCAGGCTCATGCGATTGAATCGCGCACAGAACAAGGGGGGACATGGACGGCGATGCAAGGGGATTCGTGTGAGCGATTGCGCGAATTATCGGATGCGTCGATTGACCTGAGCGTGTATTCCCCGCCGTTCGCTGACTTATTTACCTACACGGATTCTCCGCGCGACCTCGGGAACTCGCGCGGATGGGACGAGTTCTTCCAACACTACGCCTTCCTTGTGCGCGAGGTTTTGCGCGTGACAAAGCCGGGCCGGATTACGTGTGTACATACAAGTGACATTCCGGCCATGCAATCCCGAGATGGGTTCATTGGTGTTCGGGATTTCCCCGGCGAAGTCATTCGGTGCTATGAGCGGGAAGGGTGGCAGTTTATCGGCCGAGCGTTCGTGCAAAAGAATCCGCAAGCGCAGGCGATTCGCGTCAAGAGCAAGGCGCTGCTGTTTGTGCAGCTCCGGAAGGACTCGACCGATTCTCGCCCGGCGCTCATTGACCAGGTGTTGTTGTTTAAGGCTCCGGGAGAGAACACCCGGCCAGTCATGCCGGTGGCGAACGGCGAAATTGACAACGAGACCTGGATCGAATGGGCGCATGGGATTTGGTTGGGTATTCGGGAAACAGACACGCTTCAGGTGGCCGAAGGTCGCAGCGCTGATGACGAGAAGCATGTGTGCCCCCTCCAACTTGGGACCATCGACCGATGTATCAAGCTCTACTCAAATCCAGGGGAAACCGTGCTCTCGCCGTTTATGGGGATTGGTAGTGAAGGCTATCAAAGCGTGAAGCTCGGCCGTCGGTTTATCGGGTGCGAATTGAAGGCGAGTTACTTCCGGCTTGCCGTGAGAAACCTTCAACGCGCGGAACAAGATGCGGCCGGAGGGTTATTTCGGGCGGCCTCTATGGGAACGTGATGGCGGTTCTCCATTGTTGGATCTGTGCCGACGAGCCCGTGTTGGTGCTTCGTGTTCACGCGATTGAGCGGCGCGAAGGTCATGAGGTGCGTGTAGTGGCGTGGACGTGTCCCGTGTGCGGCGCGTCGTATCCCCGAGGGCACGCCGATGCTCGCGCGCTACGTCGCCGAGGCGCGAATCCGTAAGCCGCGCTGTCCCGTCTGCGCCGACCAGCCGGTGAACCACGCCGAGATGGACGCCGCCCCGAGCCCGCCGTCGCGCGAGGTCCCGACACAGGACTGGGATCTGACCATGCGCCGCCGGGGGCGCGTCCGCCCACCCTCTTCAGCGGTGCCGCTCGCTGACCTTGCGAAGGACCTGCCGTTCGACGGGCGGATGGCCGCGGCGGGGCCCGATCGGGACGACGAGATTTTCTCTCGGTTGGGGGCGAGCGAGTTGCCGGCCGCGCCTGGGCGCGTCCGCGAACCCGGGGAGGACGATGAGTAAGCGCCGCCAGCCTGAGCGCGCCGAGCAAGCGCACATCGTCCGACTCCTGCGGACGCTCGGTAGCGACGTGTGGACGCTCGGCACGACGCGCCGCCGCTCCGACTACCAGGGTACAAACCAGGCGCCAGGGCTCCCCGATCTTCTGGCGTTTCTCCCGGCCTCCGACGGCGGACGCGTGCTCCTCGTCGTCGAAGTCAAGGCCTCCGGCGGCCGGCTCCGTCCCGATCAGGTTCGCTTCCGCGACTGCTGCCGCGCCGCCGGCATCGCTCACGTCACGGGTGGGGTGGACGCCGTTATCGCCTGGTTGCTCGACCACGGTTACCTCAAGCCCGAACACGTCGCGCACTATCGACTTCCCCAGGAGGCTCCACATGCCGTTTCTCACCCGTGACGTGGGCGATGACTGCCCGGGCGCGCCGGATATGGAGGCGTGAAATGCCATGCGTGCCTACTACAACGACACCCCAAGCTGTCGAACTGGCTGATGGGATACCCGATGACGTGGATTGGCTGCGGAATAGCCTTGGCGCTTTTGGTAATGCCATCGTCCCGCAAGTCGCGGCGGCGTTCATCGAAGCCTATCGCGGCTGACAACGCTCGAACCGAGCAAGGAGTAACACCATAGCGAAGAAATTCAAAATTGCTTCCGGGTTGAAGCGGCATGGCGATCCCTTGCCACGCACGTTTCAGGAACACCACCCCGACGAACCGATCATCGTCAGCGCCCGGCCCGACCCGCCGGCCTCAAGCTGGTGGGCCGGCTGCCGCGACGACGAGTTTACCGCCCGGGCGCGCCGCGAGGCCAGCCGAATGAGGACAGAGAGGCTGCCTCAGAAGCTCGAGCATGGGCTCAACCGGATGGACGCCGAGCGGAGGCTGCGGCAACTGGAGACGTAGATGGGCTGGCGCGATCCGATTGTGAAGCAACCCCTGTGGTGGATCTGGCTGAGCGTGTTCGCGGACATCTACGCGCACGGGAACGACTACTACGGCATTGCCTCGTGGCGATGGGGGAAGGCGTGGTTCGTGGCGACGGAGATTGCGCGCACCTGTGGTGAGATCCGCCGTGGCGAGTAGTAGACGATCGACGAGGCAACTATGAGTCGCACCGACGAAGTCCAGCGCGTCCTCGCGGCGCTCATCGACGCGCGCCGGGCCGAGATTGACACCGCCGACGATCTCGCGCGGCTCGAAGTGCAGCTCTACTTCCGGCCGGGCGCGGGCGGGCCAGTCGATGCGGAAGTGAACATCAAGCGGAAACAGCGGTTGCGCGTGCGCCGCGCGGAGGCGGTTCCCATGCGCTAACGTCGTCAGTCGTGTTATAGTTACGCGGAAACGAGGCGCTCACGCTGGCCGAGGGATGAGGAGCCGGCACCCCGCACGAGACCATCAGGTCCTGCGGCGTGCCGGCTCTTTTCGTTTCGGGGCCAGCCCAGGAAAATCCACCGGGTTTCGTCTCAAGATAAGATTGGCCATGGCGAAGACCAACGCCGTCGCCGTCGTCGTCAATCCACTCAGAGAAGCCGGTGCGCAGGCACGAGCTTCCTTGACAGTGTTGCTCCGCAGCGTCGAGAGAGTCCAAATGCCCGACGCGCCCCTTCGCCCCTGCCGTGAGCCCGGCTGTCCCGCCCTCGTCTCTGGCGGGAGCCGCTGCGAGGCGCACGCGCGCCGCTACGACCAGCGACGGGGGAGCGCCGCCTCTCGCGGCTATGACGCCCGCTGGGCCGCGCACCGGGCCGGGTACTTCGACAAGCTCATCGCCCTCGACATCTTGCCGGCGTGCGGGGCCAGGCTCCCCGGCGCGCCCCTGACGACGGACAGCCAGTGCCAGGCCGACGGCCGGCTCATAACGGACAGGCTCGAGCGGGATCACATCAAGCCTCACCGCGGCGATGCCGCGTGCTTCTGGGATCCGCTCAACCTCCAACTGCTGTGCCGCTCGTGCCACAGCGCGAAGACCATGCGTGAGCAGCAGCGAGCGGGAAGCGTGTGAATGTGCCGACTGGCGATGTGAGATGGGTATATTGGGTCTAGATTGTTGCGCCAGCGGCCGGAAAAAACCGCATAGGCCTCGGGAACGCGTGAGCACCGTTTCATAGCTCTGAAATTTTAAATTCAAACAGTCCATGACAACAGAGCCGACCTACTACGAACGCAACCGAAAACAAATCCTCGCGAAGTGTGCCGCGCAGCGAAGGGCGCGAGGCGCCCCAATTCGTCGCGGCGGGGCTGGACGAAAGAAGGTTCCGGCTCGCTTGATCGAATTGGGATGTGCTCGTTGTCACCATGGGTTTTTGTGGCTTCGAAAGGCAGGGCGCTCATCAAAGCGACAGCCTCGTTTCTGTGTCGGTTGCCGCCAACCGCTGTTACCGCGGAAGTCCTGCGATTGGTGTGGCACTCAGCTAAAGAGACGCAAGGGCAGGTTCTGCAGCTTCGCCTGCGCCGTTGAGTGGATTCGGGTGACGCAGAAGAATCCATTTAAGCGAGAGTCAGTGCGGAAGCGCCGCCAGCGTGCTTCTGCTGCGCGGCAAAAAGCTCTTCGCCTGGTTAGAGGTCGACAAAAGGTGGGCCGTTGGCGCGAAATATGTGAACGTGACGGCTGGGTTTGTTGGATTTGCGGCGGGCCGATCGATCCTGCGTTCACATCACCACAGCGTTTTGCCGGTACCGTTGATCACGTTCTGCCGTTGTCTTGCGGCGGGTCCGATCAAGATTTCAATCTCCGAGCAGCGCACTTCGGATGCAATAGCCGGCGCGGTGCGGCGAAGTTCATGCCAGACATGGAAGAGGTTGTTGCCTAATGCCGCGCGGGGGCGCACGGGTCGGATCGGGACGAAAACCGCGGACACCGCTGCATGTTGTAGCGAGCCGAAAGGTGTCACCTCAGGTCCTGGCACCAGACGTTTCATCGTTGCAACAGCCACCCGAGTCATTGCCTACTGGTCAACAAGACATTTGGTGCCTCTACGCGCCGCACGCGATCGACGCCGGAACGCTGACCACACGCACGGCCGGTGCGTTCGCGCTCCTGTGCAAGCTCATCGTCATGGAACAGAGCGTTCTCGACCAGATTGAGCACGACGGCTGGACGTTCGTGAAAGTGATGGTTGACGGCGCCGGGCAGGAACACCAAGAACTGAAGTCGCACCCGTTGTGCGCTCATCACCGGGGTCTCGTACAACGCCTCGAGACGCAGATGAAAAACTTCGGCGTGATGCCATTCGGGAAACCCATCGTCGAGCGGAAAGCGAAAGGTCCGGCAAATCCATGGTCTACCGTCGTCGACCGGTAGGTACGCTGCCGCCCGCCCGATCGCGCGATTACCTGCAGATCGCGCGTATGTACGAGGATGAGGTCCGCGCGGGCGATGTGCCGGCCTGCCGGTGGGTGCGGCTGGCCTGCGACCGGAATGCGCGTGACCGGAAACGGGCCGGCAAACGCGGGTTTCCCTATCGGTTCGCTCCGGCACGCGCGATTGCGATCTGTCAGGCTGTCGAGCTGATGCCGCACATCAAAGGGCCGAAGGCGAAACAGCGGCTCGTCAATGGCGAGTGGCGGTGGGCTACGCTTCACCTCGAGCCCTGGCAAATCTGGATCTTGACCACGGTCTTTGGCTGGGTGCGCGACATCGATGGCCTACGTCGCTTCCGAACCGTCCTCGTTCTCGTGCCTCGGAAGAATGCGAAGTCGACAATCTCAGCCGCCGTGGGAAACTACCAGTTCAGCGCGGCGCGCGACAGCGGTGTCGAGGTCTACTCGGCCGCGACCACGCGCGACCAGGCGAAGATCGTCTTCGGCATCGCGCAGGAAATGGCCCGCCGCTCGCCGCAATTCCGCGAGTTCTTCGGCGTGCATGTCGGCGCGAAGGCGATGACCATCGAGGCTACGGCCAGCAAGTTCGAGCCGCTCTCCTCCGACGCTCACAACCTCGATGGGTTGAACGTCTCGACCGCCATCATCGACGAACTGCACGCCCACCGCACCCGCCAGGTCTGGGACGTAATTGAGACGGCAACCGGCGCCCGCGAAGAACCCCTGATCTGGGCTATCAGCACCGCTGGTGCGGACATCGCGGGGATCTGTTACGAGGTCCTAACCTACCAGCGGCGCATCCTCGAGCGCGGGATCCGCGACGAGACGTTCTTTGGCATCGAATACGCGATCGACGAGGACGACGACTGGAAAGCCGAGGCGAGTTGGCGGAAGGCGAATCCGAACTTCGGTGTCAGTGTCGATCCGGGCGACTTGGCTCGCAAGGCCCTGAAGGCTCGCCACTCGCCGGCGGCCGTCAACAACTTTCTGACCAAACACCTGAACGTTTGGGTGAAAGGTGAAACGAGCTGGATGCCGATGGAGGCGTGGCACCACTGCGCCGCGCCGAAAGCGACCGCGTCGATTGAGGCCTGGCTGGCATTTCCATGCTGGATCGGCGTTGACCTCTCGGAGGTCAGGGACATCGCGGCCATCGTAGCGCTCTTTCGAGCCCAGGGACGCCGCTACGCCGCGTTCGGCCGGTTCTATCTGCCTGCCGAAACGGTCGATCGGTCGCCAATCGCCCAGTATTCAGGCTGGGTGCGATCTGGTTATCTCATCGCAACTCCCGGCAACGCAACCGATTACACGCGTATCGAGACGGACATCGGCGCTTGGTGCGAGACGCTGCCGCACGTCCAAGAGGTGTGCTTTGACCGGGCGCTCGCCGCACAGATGGGGCAGCGCCTGGCGGAACGTCTGGGCCGCAAGCCGCCCGTGATCACGGTAAATCAGAGCGTGGACATCCTCAACCCAGTTCTGCAGGATGTTGAGGCGGCCGTGCTTGAGCGCCGCTTTCAGCATCCTGGCGATCCGGTCTTGACCTGGGCCGCGAGCAATATCGTGGTGGCCCGCAACCACAAAGGTGAGATTTTCCCGCGTAAGGCTGGCGGGAAGGACTCGCACAACAAGATCGACCCGATGTCGGCGCTTTTCACGGCCTGGAGCCGGGCCATGGCGATGCCTGAATCGACGCGCCAGCGGGCCAGCCGCATGCCGAAAATCTGGACCAAAGCCGGCTGGGTGCCGGCCATCGCGCCGGCGCCCGCGGAGGTGTATCCATGACCGCGCTCTGGAGGGCTCTCCGTCAGGCCGTCGGCGTCGACGAGGTGCTCTTGGCGGTCGCCTTGGGCTTGACCACGGCGGGGATCTGGCCCTGGCTCGGGTTCGGCGCGCTCACGGTGCCCGGGCTGGTCCTGCTCTGGATGGTTCTGCCGGAGCGGCGACCCTTCGTCGGCCGGCCGGGTGCTGAGGCCTCGGTACCCAAGCGGAGGAAAGGCTGATGGGACTCTTGCAACGGATGTCCTCGGTCACGGCGCCTGCGCGCCTCCACGCGACCCCAATGGGCGATTACACGACGGCCTTCTGGGGCGGGGACCCCCTGCCGTCGCTCTGGATCTCTTCGCTCTCGACGTCCGGCATCACCGTGACGCCGGATCTGGCGATGTCGCTGTCGGCGATGTACAGCGGCGTCTCAATGATCGCGTTCGACCTCGCGACGCTGCCGTGCCAGACATTCAAGCTCCGGGATGATGGCGGCAAGGACCGGATTCGTGGCGGCAGCTTTTCCTCGGACGGCGGCATCGGTGGGCTGGCCTACCGCCTCCGCTACCAGCCGAACCCCTGGCAGACCGCCGCCGAGTTCATGCTCAGCCTCGTCGCGCAGCTCCTCCTCCGCGAGAACGCCTACGCCGAGATCCGGCCAGGCCCGTCGAACTCGATCGACCAGCTCTTGCCACGTCACCCTGATCGCGTCCGACCCGAACGGCTCCCGTTGTCAGGGCGCCTGCGGTACCGCCTGGAGGAGTACGGCGGTCCGCCGCGTTATCTCACCCAAGACGAGATGTTCGTCATCCGCGGCCTCTCGCTCGATGGGGGCCTCTCTGGCATGTCCCGGGTCACTATGGGCTCGGACGCGATCGGCAGCGCGCTGGCCGCCGAACGCGCTGCCGGCAAGTTCTTCAAATCGGGGATGGCCGCCGCCGCCGTGGCCACCTACAAGAGCGGCGAGCTGGATCAGGAGACCGAGGATCGGCTGCATGCTTCCATCACTCGTTACGCGACAGGTGTCGAAAATTCCTTCGGCCTCATGCTCGTTCCGGACGACATCACGATCGCCAAGCTCGGCGTCGAACCCGAGAAAGCCCAGATGATGCTTGCGAGAGAATGGGGCGCGCGCGAAGTGGCGCGCCTGCTCCGGATCCCGCCGCACAAGCTGGGCATCGCGGGCTCGACGAGCTACAACTCGCAGATCCAGGCCTCGCTCGATTACGTCATCACGTGCCTCCGCCCGATTGCAGTGTTGATTGAACAGGCGATGCAGCGCGATCTCATCGTCGCGAAGGACACGTACCTCGTTGAATTCCAGCTCGCGGCGCTATTGCGGGGCGATTTCGACACCCAGGCGACCTACATGGAAAAGCTGATTCGCAACCGCGTCATGCGGCCCTCGGAAGCGCGGCTGGCGCTGAACATGAACCCGGACCCGGCGCTTGATCGGCTGTCCGAGCAGGATTTCCAACCCGGGAAGGCCGCGGGCGGGGGCAGCCGCGAAGGCGCGACTTCTGGCTTCGGGACCCGGGCAGCGCTCAAGGCGACCCTTGCCTGGCATGACCACGCCGCGCGGTGCGTCCGGCGCGAGCGGGTCGCGGTCGAGAAGCTGGCGCGCAAGCACGCTGACGACGTCGAGGGCTGGCAGGCCAGCCTGCGGGACTTCTTCGCCGAACACGCACAGTTCGTCGCCAAGACGATGCGGCTGAACCCGACCGTGGCCCGCGGCTACGCGGCGCAGCACGGATCAGAATTTGAAACGCGAGGGGCCGCCAAGTTGGCCGATGACGGCGGGGACGAATGGGAGCGCTTCGAAGCTGACGAGCTGGCAGCGCTCGCCATGGATGAGGGCAACAGCGTTGACGAGTGGTTCAGTCGGCGACTGGTCGACGTGAAGGAACCGCCCACGATCAACATCTCGACGTCGACGCCGGTCACGCTGGACAAAGGCGCGGTCCAGGTGGATGCGCGGACGACGGTGGAAGGGGCGCGGGTCGACGTGCAGCCCCCATCGGTCACGATCCAGAAAGGGGCCGTGCATGTCGAGGTCGCTGCAGCAAAGCCGTCGACGGTGAACGTGAAGCCCGCAGACGTCACGATCGCAAAAGGCGCGGTTCAAGTCACAGTGCCCGCAGCGCCACCGCCGAGGGTTGAGCGCGTCACAGTCGTGGAGCGAGACGGTGAGGGCAACATCGTGAGAGCGCGCACGCGCGAGAATATTCCGAACGAGTAAACAGAAGAAGAGGCGTCACCATGGCCATGATCACCGATCCCGATTCCCTGTCGCAAGGCGCGACGACCGCGGTCACCGATGCCGTCTGGGGCACGCCGACTGGCAACGAGGTCGCCGTCACGAGTGCGGGCGCCGGACTGCCGGCGATCACCGCAGCAGACTTCGTGGAGGTGCGCGACCACAGTAACCCCGTGAACAATGGCCTGTACGTCGAGACCGGCGGCACCCCCTCAACATCGTCGATCACGGTGACGAAGATTACAGGCTCGGCCCCGCAGGCCGGAAGCGCCGAGGCGGTGACGGTCTTCGGGACGAATGCGACGAAGAAGAACGTCCACTTCGACACGGCGGCCCGGAAGATTTACCTACTGGAGAAGGGCGCACTGTCGACCGATGGCGTGACGATGCTGGCGTTTCACTCGTTCGCGAAGGAGGAGTGGAAGTCGGACGCCTTCCTGATCGGCGCGGCGCCGTTCCCGATGATCGGCATCTCGTTCGCCGCCGGGCAGTGGCAGTTCGGCGTCGACCCGTCGGGGAACTTCAACGGCTGGGTGCCGGCCGACGATGTGGCGAGTCCGGCGGTGATCAAGACGCGGCGGCTGTACCGTAACGCGGGCTGGGACGAGATTGACGCGAACGGGAACACGATCCTCAAGTTTTTCAACGTCAGCACCCTGGGCACTTTCGAGGACTTGGTGAACGATCTCGCGTATTTCCGGTTCGGCACGGACGCGGCGGACCTTGCGGCGGCCGTCGACTACCAGTTTGCCGGCCCGGTCAACGAGCCGGTCCAGTACTTCCGCGAGTTCGGGAACCCGCCGACCTGCACCTTTGCGAGTACTTCGACGATCACGCGCGCCACCGGGTCGTTCGTCGATGACGGCTACCAGGTCGGCGGCCAGGTGACCATCCGCGCAGCGACACAGGGACAGAACAACGGGTCGTTTGTCCTCACCGCCGTCGCAGCCCTGACGCTAACGGTCACGGGCACGCCGTTCGCGACGGGGGCCGACACGGCGGCCCAATTGGCCGTGGACAATGACAACGCCTTCACGACGTTCATTCGCGTGCGCGATGCCGACCCGAACGGCAAGACGTTCCAGCAGGCGACGCTCGCGAACGCCGGCGAGACCGGCGTGGCGTCGAAGGTCATCAAGTTCCCGCTGGCGAACGCGACCGACCTGGACGTCGCGGAGACGGACGCGAACATCGCCGCGAACGAGCCGTACACCGAGGTGCGGCTGCGCTATCTGTCGGCGGCGTACAACCGCGAGGTGGACAGCGCAGTCAAGCGCAACTTCGGCATCCTCGTCGATGTCGGGACGTACTCGCGCGAGAACGGTGCCAGTAACACGACGACGCTGGTCACCTCGGCGGGTTTGTCGCTGGGCACAGGTGAGGCGCTGGCCGACTATGCCGGCGGCACGTTGATTATCCACGAGGGCACGGACCAGGGCACGCACACGATCTCGGGGACGCCCGTGAACAACGCCGGCACGCTGGAGATCACACTGACCGTGGCGCTGACCGGGACCGAAAGCGGCCTCTCATTCACGATGCAGCGGGCCACGCCGATCGTGGCGTCAAAGACCGAGATCTACGAGAAGGTCCATTACCTGCTGCGGCAGGACGCGGATATTGACTCAACCTCCGGGGCGGTCAACGGGCGGACCGCCGACGATCTGGCGGTGTTCGTCGGCCCCGACCTGAAGTTCGGAACGTTTACGCCGACGAATCCCAACGGCGGGGGGTCGGGCGTGCTCGTCGAGGGGTTCGACGCGAACGACACGAACAACCTGTTCTTCGTGGACAGCGGCGGCACGACACGCAACTATCCGTTCGTGGCGGCGGGAAACCTCGGGTTCAACCAGGCGCTCGTGGACGACACGGACGGCGAGTACTGGCTGTTCTTCGAGTACACGGCGATCTCGACGAACGCGGACCGTGATTGCGTGGGTAACGCGGGCTCGACCTACGACCTGGAAGGCACGCTGCCCGACATGGCGGTTGGGGATTACATCCTGATCTCCGGGTTCGCGCAAGCGGCGAACAACGGCTTGTTCCGCGTGACGGTCGAGACCACGCCCAGCGCCGACTACACCGTGACGAAGGTCGACGGGTCGGCGGTCGGCACGACGGAAACGAACCAGAGCGTGACGGTGCGGCTGAATCCGTACCCGAGCCCGCAGGCGATCATCGTCCAGAACAACAGCGATGCTGACATTGCCGGTGCGATCAGCGTGACATCCGTGGCCTTCGACTTCGATTACGACAACAACGTGCAGGGCGGGCGAGCGGCCGGGACCAACGCCGCCGTGGTGCTCGTCGCGGCGGGACTGGAGACGGCGCAGGTCGCGGTTGCGTCGGGCTTGACGATCTCGCGGGCGACGGGGTTGTCGTTCTCAGTGACGGCAGCGACTGAAAGAAATTATAGCAATCCGTA
>Ga0326597_10003949_pt1 | contig 21041 bp, 20 predicted proteins | sample RVTome_12_FD_203789 | JGI IMG/M metagenome (GOLD analysis project Ga0326597, IMG submission 203789) | Soil microbial communities from uranium-contaminated site in the Upper Colorado River Basin, Wyoming, United States - RVT100D185 | ecosystem: Environmental > Terrestrial > Soil > Contaminated >...
AATCCTCGCACCAGAGCCTGGGTAGTGCTGCTCCGGTTCTCTGTGACCCGTGCTTACGGAAGCTGGCCTTTACGTCGGGTACGTCAACGCGACCAAACCTTGCCGCCACCTCGAACTCGGCCAGGACATCCTGGAAGAGCTGATGCTTCGAGTTGAACCCACCGATCTCCCGAAGCCGGGCGGTATTGAATAGCACCGACGACAGGAACATCCACGTGCGGCTGTCCAACCACGCCAGAAAAAATTCCGCGGTGGACAATCCCCCTGAGTCGTTGCGCAGTTCGTTCAAGATCTTGCCGTGCGCGTCAATGATCCGTGCCCCCGTTCGAATGATGCCGACATCGGTTCGATACTCCGCGGCCTGCATACAGCATTCGATGAAATCGCAGTCAATGAGGTCGTCGTCGTGCAGCAACTGGAAATAGATACCCGATGCCTGGCTGAGGCAGAAGTTGAAATTGTCGTTCGGCTTGATCGGAGGGTTGTGCCGGAAGTACCTGATTCGCGGATCGCCGTAGCTCTGAACGACTGCACCGGTGTTGTCAGTCGAGCCATTATCGGCAACGACGATTTCGATGTTCGGGTAAGTCTGCGCCAGCGCGCATTCAAGCGCCTCTTTCAGGTACCCGTCCGCTCTGTTATATGTGGGGATGCCGATGGTGACAAGAGGACGAATTTCAGTGTTCATTCACGAGATTGTACTGAATATTATGTACTGATGACTGATATATAGCTGCTTATCAAGAATAGATGAAATTTTCAATTTTCTGAGGTGCCAAACATTCGCCGACACTGTCCATGGTCACACTTATTTCTTTCAGGCACGCTACCGCAAACCCGGGTATGACCCAGGAATAAAAAAACGTCCATGTTTGTCAGGCTGTCGGCTGATCTATCAGGCGCATGCATGCCTTGAAATCGTCACGCTCGTACTACTAAAGTGCCTGTATCCTGGACGCTAAAGCATGGCGCTGATCTAGCCGGCAAGAAGGGATCTTGCTGGAGAATGGCAAGTCTAGCAGGTGAGCGCAGAGCTTGAGCGATTGCGCATTACGGTTTATCGCCACCTATGTTTCCGGCAGTTATGTCGTAAGGCGTGAAATTCTACTTCTGCCCCATATCGCATTCGTTTGCGGTTTGACGACTGTTTCTGCGTAGACGCATGTCACTTTACCGCAGTACGCCACTGCATTAATAGAATGGCATGTTTATCAGATTAGAAATCTATTCAAATACAATCACTTTTTCGCGCTTTTAAAACTCGAGCATGAGGTGTAGCTACATGGTTTCGTACGGAGCGGCAAATGCTGACTATGTTCAAAGTTCCGAATCTGTGTTTTTTGTGGTAGGCTGCGCAGAATTAGAATCAATATTCATGCAGCACTAGGGGAGGAGCGTCTAGAGCTTCTCTTGGAAATACGGATATATGTGTGGCCCTCAAGGACAGGATAGCCCCCGTCGGTAACGTGGTTCGTGGGGAGGAGGTCGGTCCAGGGAGGGTATACTGTCGTCTTTAATTATCGAGTTAAGTCAGGAGATACACGATGAGGGTATTTATAAATCTCAGGACCCTGCTGCTCGTATTGGCCCTAGTGACATTGGGCGGATGCGGCGGTGGCGGTGGCGGTGGCTCTGCAGCCCCACCTGCCTCTACTACAGGTGTGTGGGACAGCTCAACGTGGGACAGTACTGCTACCTGGGGTACCTGATTCCATTGGCCCCGGAACAGACATTCAGCTAATCCGAACATTTCATTTTATAGAGGGAGTATCCGTCCATGAATAAGTATCTGATCTCAGTAAGTGGCGTGGCGATGGCACTGGTGTTGTCGTCCACTGTATTGGGAGCCGTAACCAACTTCACTAGCGGCACCCCCATCAGTTCGACCGATGTGAACAACAACTTTAAAAATCTCAATGGCAACCTGACAGACGGCCCGTGCGTCACTAATAACGCCAGTGATGAAATGGTGCGCGTCGGGCCCATCTGTGTCGATAAGTACGAGGCCTCGCTCTGGCCTGACAAGACGAATGCCGGCACGACCCCCACACTGGCCAACACGTGCCTCGCCGATGGCAGTGACTGCACCTATGTCGCCCAGAGCCGGGTGAATGTGGCACCCACGGGAGGCGTCAGCTGGTTGCAGGCCACGCAGGCTTGCGCGAATGCCGGCAAGCGCCTGCTCACACCCGGCGAGTGGTTCATGGCCGCCGTCGGCACTAATCCCGCAAACTGCAACCTGTCAGCTCCGGTAGACAATACGGGCTCCAACCCCACCTGCGCGTCTCGGCATGCTGTCGTCGACATGATTGGCAACCTCTCCGAATTCATCGATCACGTACAGGCCAACAGCACGGGTGCGGGCGTTGATGGCTTTCCCCACGCCGGCTATACGGGCGGCCAGTACGATAGCACCGGCGCGACGCTGGTGAATAAGTATTTCGCCAACTTTTTGGTAAGCCAAATCGACGCGAGGGTCGGCTTCCGTTGCGCACGTTAGGTTTAGGGACAAGCAAAAAGCGGTTTTTTAACGCTAGTTACTATTAGCCGTAGTCATATGGAAAAATTGCGCTGCATCTGTGGCGCAGTTTTTTTATGGACCGATACTTCTATTGACGGGCGATACCTCGACATAGGTTCCGGAATCATTCATCATGTCTATGCATTAACTGATTTAATTCTATATGCATAATTCACCAAACCACTCATCGATACCCGCCCGGCGATTCATATTATTGACGCTTATTCTGATCGGGATTACCGGCTGTGACGGTGGTGGTGGCACCTCCCTTCCTGTCATCAATGTGCCGCCGGTGACCAGCAATAGCTGCAATGCTATCATGGATTTTGATACCGCAATCGTGGTCCCACTGTCGGCAAGCGATAGCAACGGTAACGGCACGATTGCTTCGTACACGATCGACACTTTGCCAACTAACGGCAGCATCAATGGATGCGTCACCGCGGGTGCGGGGTGCACGCAACTGTGTGCAACCGTCTCCCAATGCGCAAGCTTCACCTACACTCCAAACCAGATCTCTAATCGTCGCGGGATGGACAAGTTTGATTTCCACGTGACCGACTCCGGCGGGCTTTCTTCCTCCATGGCGACAGCCTGGATACTCAACAATGGCAAGGTGCGCATCATGCCGCTCGGTGACTCAATCACCGCCGGGGTCACCGCCTTCCCGAATCCGCCGGACGCGCAACGGGTGGGCTACCGGCGCCCGCTCTACGATCAGCTGGAGGCGCTCAGCCCGAACTACGCGGTCAATTTCGTGGGCGGCCTGTCGTTCGGCCTGTCGGCCAATCCGCCCATCGCCGACCCGGACCACGAGGGCCACGGCGGCTTCTGTGCCGGTCCCAATGGCAACAATCCCACTTACTGCACGACTACCGCCGGGAACCTCGCCGACAACGTCATCACCTGGCTCGACGCCAACCCGGCGGACATCATCCTGCTGCACGCCGGCACCAATGCGTTTACGACCAGTCCCAGCGATATGGACATCCTGCTGGACCGGATCGAGATCTGGCAGGCGTCCAATTATCCGGTCACTGTCTTTGTCGCCCGTATCGTGGAGTACGTCGACGATTCTGCGAATGTTCAACTTTTCAACAACAACGTCGCTACGATGATCAACGGTCGATCCAATGTTCGCTATGTGCTGGTGGACCAGCAGATTGGTGCCGGCCTTATCTACACCATCGGCCCCGCCGATGGTCTACCTACAGGATCTGACATGGCCGACAACCTGCATCCCAACCAGGATGGCTACAACAAGATGGCGGCCAAATGGCTTTCGGACCTGACCAATCTGGCGAATGTCGGGCCGAAATTTGTCGGGTTGCCGCAGTGTCCTTAGTTGACTAGGAAGCCTCGGGCCGGTAAGTCACATCGATGCACCCCGACCTTGGAGCGGTCATACCAAAATGGCTATTAGGGCGGCGCAGCATGACTTGGAATATCGCAATGAGTCCACGTACCCGGCAGGCCGCACCGACGTTCGCCGCGACGAGCTGCTACGGTTCGTGGAGCATCGAGAGTCAACTACATGAAAACTAGAGCCGGCCGCCCTCAAAGCCGCGCAACCGTGTCAACCGTGAAAGAGACGTGGGTTCTGCTTTGCATTTGCGCGTACCGCAATGCATGATGACGACGATTTGTATTTGCCACGGCCGTGCCGGAGATAACAATAAATGAGTCAGCGTGCGCTAATTGGTGCTACCGCCGTTTTCTTCATTTTGCTCTTTTTGTTGTTACTCACAATTCTCAGCGACAGGTCTTTGTTTTCGTTTATCTGGGCAAGTTTCAAAATCCTGTACGTGATCGGCTTGAGCTACCTTGCGCTCTGGTTTCTGTTCACCCGTCTTCTTGGCACCGCGCGTGCCGGTGCAGCGCTGGTGAATCTTTCTATCATGCTGTCCGCGACGATCTTGCTTCTGATCGGCGCCGAATTTTCTCTCCGTTTCGCTTACCGCGATGTGTCGACGACAGCCGACAACCTGAGCTACTTTTCAGCGAAGTGGAAAAAGGGCGTTCACTACAACAACTGGCGCTTCCGCGAACGAGACTTTGACCCGAAAAAACCAAGCGGCGCCTACCGCATCGCGGTCATTGGCGACTCACTGACGTATGGCCAGGGAATCAGGGAGCAGGACCGTTTCAGCAACCTGCTGGAGGAACAGCTGAATAGCAAGCAAGGACGGAAGTATCAAGTACTGAACTTCGCTCTACCCGGCGCCGAAACGACGGATGAACTCGGATTCCTAACCCGCGCCGTGCTGAGCAACAAACCCGATTATATTCTCCTGCAATGGTACATCAATGATGTTGAAGGCGATGACAAGAACGAGGCACCCCGCCCGTTGACCATTGTACCGCCCGATCTCAGGCGTGGTTCCGTGCTGTTCTACTTTGTGCACAGAGGATTTAGCGACATCCAGACCCGACTCGGCTGGGCGAAGAACTATGGCCAATATATGTCGGCCCGCTTCCGCGATCCGAGCAGCCCGGCGTCGTTGAAAGCCACCGCGACCATGAATACGTTTATCGAAATATGCCGTAAATTTAATATCCCTCTCGGTCTGGTTCTCTTTTCCGAATCTTACTTTGATCCTTCATCAAAGTTGGATTTCTTGCTGGAAAGAATGCTCGGGCTCTGCCACGAGCAGAAACTGCGCTGCGTCGACACTCGTAGCGTGCTACAACCCTTGCAAGGTGATCGTACGCTTTGGGCGAGCAGGTTTGACCCACATCCTAGTGCCGTCGCGAATCAACTGGTCGCCGATCGCCTTTTGACGACATTCGGCGATACGTGGTCGCGCTAAGAATATGCGCGCACGAATGGTCGCGATGCCATAACACGCGCTCGTTGAAGCCAATTTTTCGGCACGTCGTTGTCAGAAACTATTGGCTCGCAACCTTGCCGACGTCTTACATCCTAACGCGACGGGATACGGACCGATGGGGGCTGGTGAAGCCTCTATTATAAAGTGGGATACAATAATCAGCATGGCAGACGCAGGGTCTGAGGGTGAAGACTCGAGAGCTGCTGATATTCCATTTGGCCTAATTCAAGGAGATAACTAATGTGTGGCCTCTTTGGTATCTTCCGGCATAAAACCAATGACGTTCCTGAGGAGCATCGTCTTAAGGAAACGGCGCGTTTGTTACATCATAGGGGGCCGGACAACGAGGGCATATATTCGGAACCGGGTATTGCCTTCGTCCATACCCGTCTTTCCCTGCTCGACCTGGGTCCCAGGAGCAATCAGCCATTCTGGGATAAGCATGGGCGGTACTGCCTTGTTTATAATGGAGAGATATATAACTTCAAAGCGCTCAGGGCTGAATTGGAAAGAAACGGCGTTGAATTTAGAACAACAAGTGATACTGAAGTATTGCTGGAATCAATCATCCACCGGGGGTCCGAGACGACACTCTCCAAATTGGAAGGCATGTTCGCATTCGCCTTTTATGACAGGGTGGAGAAGACGTTATTTCTTGCCCGCGATCGATTTGGAATAAAACCGCTTTTCATCTATGACGAGGAAGATGCGTTCGTTTTTTCATCCGAGATCCAGGCCATGCGACCGTGGATTAAATTTGAGCCAGATCTGTCATCAATTTCATCATTCCTTTCGGGATTTGCGGGACCCACCAAGGGGCACAGCTTTTTCAAACAGGTTAAATTCCTTCCCCCCGGTACTCATATAAAAATGAGATTAGGAAAAAGGCCGCAATACCAACAGGTTCTTACCACGACTGGACTTTGGAGCCAAAGCGAAGAAGAGTCGCTATGCCGTCTCAAGCCAAATCAGCTCGTGGACAAGGTAGATGAGCTCCTGTTTGATTGCGTTCGGAAACAACTCATTGCCGATGCCCCCGTTGGAGTCCTATGCAGTGGTGGCCTTGACTCCTCAATTATTACGGCCATGGCTTCTAAGATGCACAACAACCTGGCGGTCTTTCATGCAAATGTAATAGGTCCGCAAAGTGAATATGACGCTGCCGCACTTTTAGCGAAGCATCTTAAGCTCGAGCTGAATAAAGTGGATGTCCAAAATCTGGATTTCATCGAAATGATTCCAGAGACGATGAGACACTTCGGCCATCCATTTTGGATTATTCCCAGTTCGGTACCGTTTCTCATGGTATCTAAACTCGTTAGGAATTGCGGTGTAAAAGCTGTTCTCTCGGGAGAAGGTGCCGACGAATGTTTTTTAGGTTACAAATTTCTCACTCCGGATTTCCGGATGACATGGAGTCGCCCTAAAGTAGCCTTTCGATGGTTAGCAAACAAAACCCTGAGACGGAGAGGATTGAGCAAGAGCTTTTCTCAATTTGTCATGGGTTTTTCACCCTACTCCGGTGTCAGCGAAATTGAACTCATTCAGAAAAACACAAGATTGCCTGATCTTCATATGGGGCTCCTGAATCGATTTGAGGTTATCCTGGAAACGGAGGACCTCATGGCTGATGGGCGACGCAAACCTGGAGCGTCAAACGGGCTAAGTCAAATAAAATCATTAGATCTGCTGAACTATAACCTTCGCATGCTGCTTCACCGAAACGATTCGATAGGCATGGCAGCGAGCATCGAGTCGCGTTTTCCTTTTCTTGACACTGAATTTGTTAGGATGTCGGTGAACATGCCTTATCGGATGAAGGTAAGGTTTTCCCCTTTTCCTTTTAACGGGACTCGCAGTCTTTATAAAACTAAATGGGTTCTCAGGAAAGTAGCCGATCGATATTTGCCGAGAGAAATAAGCCAGGGACAAAAGAAGCCATTTAATTCTAACAATTACAGTAATCTAAAAATCTCAACAAAATTCTTTAATAAATCGTTTATCGCGGATCTATTTGAACTCTCACCAAGAGGAATAAAATATCTGGTCGAACAGGCCCCGCAAGGTCTTATGCTCAAATTGATGCACCTGGAAGTGTGGGCCCATGCGTGCTTAAACGATCTCCCGAACGAGGAGATGACCCGCAAACTCATGACTCATGCTGAAATCAGCCCTCCTGCAGGCTGACTGAAATATTTCTGGCTGGTTATTAAAGTATAGTTTGAATTGGTAAATAAGAGGGAAAATTGCGAAATCAGGTTGGCAAGCCGCGACCAGGCCGGTTCATGACAATGGTGCATCGCCGTTCTCCCTCAGCAATTCTTCGAGCGGCATTGGGGCGTGCAGGCCGAAGCCCTGGGCATAGTCGATGCCGAGGGTCCGCAAGCGGCCGAGCACCGCACTGTTCTCGACCGACTCGGCGATAGTCGAAAGGCCCATCACGTGCCCGATCTGGTTGATGGCGTCGACCATGGCGTAGTCGACCGCATCGATATTGATGTCCTGTATGAAATTGCCGGCGATCTTCGGGTAATCGACCGGCAGGTTCTTGAGGTAGCCGAACGACGACAAACCGGAGCCGAAATCATCGAGCGCGAATCGGCAACCCATGGCTTTGAGACAGTGAATGAAATCGATGGCGCCCGTCAGGTTGGACACCGCGGCGGTCTCGGTGATTTCGAAACACAGGCAGGCGGACGGTAACCCCCCCGGTGTCAGGATAGTTGTCGCGTCGTCGGATTGGAGTAAAGCATAGACCGGGGGCGGAAAGTATTACGCAATGAATCGTTATTCGCTGGAACGTAAAGAGTCTGTTCTGAAGAAGCTGCTACCACCCCAGAGTCTGTCGGCCGCGGAGCTGGCCCGGCAAGAAGGGATCTCCGATGTCACCCTGTACACTTGGCGCCAAAACAAGCCAAGGCAAGAGGTGACGTCGTGTCGGGCTCGACCTTGCCCCCGACGCCATGCACGAGGCCATCCGGCAGCGGGGCGAGTGGGTGCCGGACTGACGAAACCCGTGAGCTAGGGAACCGTGGGAAGGACAGGATGAGGATGGAATTCAACGGCACTGGATCCATCCTTCCTCTCGCCCTTCCATATTGAGGGAGGGAAAGTTCGTTACGGGCACCACGCCAGCGCGCGCATCTAGCTACCAGGGAACCTCCGAACAAGTCCGTTTTCTTTCTGTCCGTCGTTCCGGCGTAAGCCGGAACGACGACAAAGCGACATATTCGGATCCAGGCACTTTCGGTGGCTTTGCGCACAGCGCTATACGATGTCGTGGCGCATTTTAATGACTCGGGCCGGCACACCGACGGCGATTGCGCCATCCGGGATATCGCTTGTTACAACCGAGCCAGCACCAATCGCCGCGCCTACGCCAATAGTCACGCCTCCCAGCACAATGACCCCGAATCCCAGCCACGCGCCATCTCCAATCGTGATGCTGCCTCTGCTTTGCAGTGGTTGTTCAATGATAGGCTTGTCCGGCTTTACACCGTGATCGTAAGGGTAAAGTGCGCAATTCGGCGCGATCATCACGTTCCGCCCGATGTGTACGGGCACTACATACGCATTGATCTGGCATCGCGGGTGGATGCTTGCGCCATCGCCAATGAACAGGCTGCCTCCAGCACCGGTTTCAATAATCGTATCCCGGTAAATACAAACGTTGTCACCCAGCTCGATTGGGCCGCCGGTCTCCCCCTGAAAGATCACGACCCGGTCATCGATGAAGACATGTGCGCCGATTTTGAGATCCTTGTGATAGATAGTGACACTGGGAGCAATATACCCTCGCGGATTCATCCTCGATAGGTAAACGCGAGCCTTGTGAGGCGGTGCAATCCAGGCCGCTAGTCGCGTTGCAAACCATCCTACAGGCCCCAAACCGGCAAAATGCATCCAAAAACGAGACCAGTACCGTGCCAGGCGACTCCACACCACGCTTACCATAGGCTGACCCGAGCGGCGAATAGTGCGGATTGATCCTGCCCTCTCCCTCCGGAAGAGGGATGTGGTGCGGGGAGAATACCGGCAGAAAAGCCCGCATTCTGCGCAACTGCTTTGTGCACTGCTCTACCTCTTCCAGAAGGGAGAAGGGACCGACAGAATGCTGCGGTGCGCACTATTTACTGTTCTCCTTACTGAGATGACGACCTCGCCGTTCGACCCGTTCTTTCGTAATGACCGAAGTCTCTATACATGCGCAGCTGTGGGCCGATGGCCTGTTATGGATTGAGCCTTCTATCTTCTTTCCAAATATCTCGTTGTTCATTCAGCCCATCACCTTCCTGATATGATCGGCAAGCCTGAGCGTTAGCGCAACAATGGTCAGGACGGGATTGGCGCACCCACCGGTCGGGAACACCGAGGGTCCGGCGATATAAAGATTCGAAATACCGTGGACCCGGGAGTTTTCATTCACCACACCCATTTTTGGGTCGACATGCATACGCGTCGTGCCCATGTGATGCCAGCCTCCATGAAGCTCCGGTGGAGGCGTTTCATCCTTGAGGTCGATTTGCAATCTGCCCAACCCGGCCCGCCGGATTTCTTCGTCGATAATTTCCTGCGAGCGTATAATGCTCCGAATATCGATCGGGCTGAGCCGCCAGTCCAATCGCACACGGTTTTGGCCTAACGCGTCGCGCTCGTGACCCAGCGACACCCGGCTGTCTGGATTCGGTACCTGCTCAGCCATATGGTTAAGCAGAAAGACTTCGAACTTCCGCACCTTGAACAGCTTGTTCATGACCTGCATCGCTTTACGATATGCCGCGATCGAGAGATTATTGACGACCGGAAAAAGCGTGCTCAAATGCCGATTAAACTCATTCAGGTCGCGACGGCGCAGTGCGCCAACGAGCGCTTGCACAGTGTGTATGCCACTGGTCAGCGCCTTTTGCCCACCCGTGGCTCGTGGGCGTGCACCCGGCTGCAAGCTCAGGGAATAGTTCAACAACTTCTCCCTCCGCATTACATCTTCGTCCAAGGTCAGCTGCCCAATGATCGGGACATTCTTGACTGTATGCATACCATACATCATAGCCGTTCGGATAATATTGGGATCCGCTGGAATAAACAGCCCCGACCACAGGTGCGGGTGTTCCATAAAGAACCGGCCAACGAGGTCATTTTGGTTTCCCAGCCCGGTGCTGTATGTCTTGTTCGACAGCAGCAACAACCGTGGCGTTTCTATTCCGCCGACGGCCAGAACAAAAATCTTGGCCGTTGCCCAGAACTCGTTGCCATGCAAACAGGCGACTCGCAGTCGTGTTACCCTCTGCCCATTTTCACTGGTTTCAACTTCCAGCACGTTGGTATGAAGATAGACGACAATGTTGTCCGCCTGTTCAAGCTCTGCTCGATAGTTCTTGCCGAACACATCGCGGTCTACACTCTGATAAATTGCTGTCGTGACCCGGTCACCTGCCAACAGTAGCGTGGGATTTCTCTGCTTGTCTTCCCAGTCATTGGCATCATAGATATACGGACCCGCTTTGCAGACCGACTGGGCACGTTCGTAGTACGGGTCCAGGTGCGCCTTGTCAAAAGGCCAACCGCTGTACGGTACCCAGTCCCTTTTTTCGAAATCAATTCGACCCAACGGCCGCAATCGGGCGCCAATGCGGTCGCTACCCAGCTCCAGAAGCCACCTGTTACTTGAACCACCAAATAGGCGTCCCCGGGCCGTGTCTAACGGATAATACGGATGGCCCAAATTCTCGCCCTGATAAAGCGATTGTGTCTCTCCCTCGGCTTCGAACCCACCGCTTTCAAGTACGCAAACACGAAATTGCCGTCCAGCAAGTTCACGCGACAATGTTATTCCTGCTACACCCGCGCCAACAATGCAGATATCGGTATCGATTGTATGGCCGCGTGCTAACGACCGAGCGTCGGTTATCATTTTGTCTCCATTTTTATAGCTAGATTAGGTCACCTGCTGCGCGGTCCGGCTTCCTAAACAGTCTCCTGGTCATTTCACTAACCTTGTCGTCATCGTGTAGCGAGAATGCACCCTTAACCTTAAGGGGGCGCGACCCCCCTAACACATCAATTATCGGATTCGGAAAACTTTCTCCTCCAACTATATAGTCGAAGCGATTGCGCCATGCGAGCCGTTCCTTGATGGAAACCACCAAGTCGCGATGACCCATATTCGTTAAGGGATCAAATAACTAAATTTGTCTGATTAGACCATTTCACTTTGCTTTCGTAAGGCTGCCATTGAGGTATCGCTGATCGAATGCCCGCATTGCTCTCCTCCATCTGCGTGATGGCGACTCACCATAGTGGAATTCACGTATCTTACGATTTATTACACGCACTAGGTCATGTCGACCTTTTGCTGTCAACGCAGGGATCATTTCGCTATACATCAGCACCCTGGGATTGTCGCCTATTTTAACTCTGCGCGAAATCATCTCTGCCGTTACTTGATGGGGAAATGCTTTCGTTTCGTCCAGCTTGCCAACCGCCATTAGCGCTAGCATAGTACGGATACACTTTTCGCATTGACCACAGTTCTCGCCAGGATAATTAGGACCGCACACCTTAATGTTTTGGAGCGCTACATCCCATTCTGATACCAACTTTGTCTTCGCGAGCCTGGTTGATAGAACATCGTCGTAGATAATTCTTGTCTCGTAGCTGCTGTAGTTTGGATCAATCAGTGGGTGCGAACCGTATGGCTCTAGGTCCTCAATGGAGTTGCTTGACGCAATAAGTACCCGGGATAGTCGTCGGCTCAACGCGTGCGCCACGGATGCCAATATTGCTCCATGAAATTGTTTACTGAAGAAATCCACGCTCTCATCCAGCGATCTGACATTTGTATAGACAGGAATAAGCTGCATTTTTGCATCCTTCGCTACTTCCGACAGCGAATGCACTGCCTGCTTGAAGGTTTCTATTCGTGGATCAAACTCGATATTATTCCCGTAAATAAGCAGCCCATCTTTAATCGATCCTGGATGGTCTAGTGGATAATCCCGGCGATTAGCGCACACCGTACCAATAGAGTCTACCCCTCCAGAAAAGAACGATCCTGTGCGTTCTGGCGTCCGCCCGATAGGCAAGCTCGATCGTCTCTTCGCTTCTATCTTGACCAGCTCGCGTGCCGGTTCGTAAAACCAATGGCGCAACCAGCCCATTGCATCCAAGAGACCTTCCACCAGCTCAGGACAAATCTCTTGGTCTATCTTTATCCTGCGTTCTCCGTTGTACATCGCCGGAATAATGCTGCCAACCAAGAATGCGTGGGGATTGCACCATATGCTGTCAGCGAACTTCTCGTCTGTTGCAAAGAATATTTCTTGCGTTGGCCGGTCACAGTCTTCCCATAGTACCGTCGCTGTTATCTGCGTTCTGTCTCCTGCCTTCTCCTGCCTCAGATTCTCGATTCTCATTTTCCGGATCCGATATCAGACTCCTGTACATCTACCCGCGTTTTACCTCCGGCGCACCGACAATATGCGCTGTATCTCTTCGAGATATTCTCCGTCTTTACACTGCGCATACAAACCTACAGGCTACCTCCTGTGTTGGATATGGTAACCAATTGCTCTAAGTGCTTGCTTCGATTTTCTCAGCACACCACCAAGATACTTGGCATCGAACTGCTTGATACGCTCGCCCCAGCTTTTTTGGCGATGATAATATTCCTCTATTAACGAGGTAATTGCATGAGCCAAATCTTCTCTACCCTTTTCGGCCAAAGGACCCAGCAGCTCACCATACATCGGCAGAGATATGGGGCTTAATCTCACAGCCTGCCTGACGAGATCCTCTGACACTCTAGTTGCAGGGAACGTCTGCATCTTATCGAGAACCCCAACCGCAGTAAGCGCCAACATGGTGCGAACACACTTCTCACACTTACCGCAATTAAGGGTATCTACGCTGTATTGTCTAAAATGGTTACACACCCTCAAGTTTTCTAATGCAACATCCCAGCCTGCGATCAATTTCGTCTTTTCGAGTCTCGATAGTGCGACGCCTCGGTGACGTATGCGCAAATTGTAACTGCTATAATTTGTGTCTAAAAGCGGGTGTGAACCATGCGGTTTCTGATTTGGTATATCAAGATCCGTGGCAATAGAAACCACAGTCAAGCGTCGCGAAAGCGCATGCGCTACAGCCGCGAGGGCGGCACCCATAAACTTGTAATACCAAAATGAGAATCCGTTGCCGGCATCCTCGTTTCTATAGACTAGATAGAGATTTGTATACACAGGCACCAAGGAGATGTTGGCCTGCTCAGCAACATTGGTCAGTGAACGTAATACATGCTCGAATTTATCAGGCTCGTCTAACTCTAGACCATATATAAGTATCCCGTCCCTGAGATACCCGGGGTGCGTTGATGGATAGCTGAGATGATTTTCCCGTAATGTCGCAAAAGAATCTATTCCCCCAGAAAAGAAAAAGCCGGCCCGTTCTGGAGTGCGTTCGGCCGTTGTGCGCGTCATTACTCTTGATTCAATACGGAAAGGTTGTCCGCCGGCGTCACCATACCAATGACGCATGAATCCCAAAGATGCTCTTAGCCCGTTTCTTAGGTCCGGGCATACTTCTGCATCGATGAAAACTCTTTTCTCTCTATAGTGCATTGCCGGTATGGCGCATGCGACCAGAAAGGCGTGAGGGTTACAGGACAGGCTTTCCGCGAATTCTTCCTTCGTCTCAAAGTAGATTTCATGGCTTGGGCGGTCGCAGTCCTCCCAAATTACCGTAGCGGCAACTCTTGCCCGGTTACCTTGTGTCTCTGATCGGAGATTTTCAATCTTCATATGCTTGCTGTCCGCCTAATACATCACCCAAAGTTCTCCGGATGCAATAGCAATTAAACACAATGGTACATGGCATTTGCAGAGTAGCAATTGTTACATCTGCTAGCGGGCTATTTGGCCATCTTCCACTTCCGTAGGGTTATACTGCGTTGTCCATTGTAATAACGGTCTTACCGCTCCTGCCATCGGGCCGCCCCAGTCATTACGTGCCGTACCTGCACCCATATTGTCCGTTACATGAAACGCAATTGCCTGAGATTCAGCAAACTGGACAACATCTGGTGCCCGGGTTATTAGATGGCAGCTTACGAAGTACATACCATCAGCCAGGAAATTCCCTGGAATCCAAGCGGTACTAATGTACTGCCCTCTCGGCCGATGACGACCATGCCAGCTCTCGTCTTGGTCAAGAGAGCCAAAGACTATTACCCCCTCTTCGTTGTAAATAAAGTAATGGGGCAACAGCACGAATCCGAGCTCCATGACGTCATATGCCATTTCGATGCCAACCTCTTCCCGGATATCTATCGTTTCCTTGGTTTCTCCATTCCTCGCTATGATCCGCGCTGCGCGCAAACGCGCAACGTTCCCGCCCGGGGCGGTATTGGCGACAGGCCATTCTCGCGCAGCTTTCGTGCCCGTGCCCGAGTTTAAATATGCACTCACAACATCATGCGTCGGCCCATCCTTGACGATTCCGCCATTTTCCAAAAGAATTGCCCGGCTACACAATGCACTCACTGTCGGCATGTTGTGTGACACAAAGAGTACTGTCCTTCCTTTTTGTCCGACATCCTGCATCTTTTTTATGCACTTCTTCTGAAACGTTTCATCGCCAACTGCTAATACCTCGTCGATAATTAAAATCTCTGGCTCAAGATGGGCAGCTACGGCAAAAGCAAGGCGGACTCGCATGCCGCTCGAGTAGCGCTTCACCGGTGTATCCAAAAACCTTTCTACTCCGGAAAAGTCTACAATCTCATCGAACTTTCTATCGACCTCACCCTTCTTCATACCGAGAATCGTGCCGTTAAGGTACACGTTTTCCCTTCCGGTTAGTTCCTGATGGAAACCAGTTCCAACTTCGAGCAGACTTGCCGCTCGCCCATGGATGGTGATTAGCCCTTGCGTAGGCGGCGTGATCTGAGTAAGGATCTTGAGCAGTGTCGACTTGCCTGCGCCATTTCCACCGATAATTCCCAAGACCTCCCCGCGCTTCACATTAAATGAGACGTCCTGGAGCGCCCAGATGATATCCGAGGTCTGATTGTTGGCTGGACCGCGGTTATTACCTTTCGTTATGTCGTCGAACTTGTAAAGTGACCGATATTTTCGATAATTTCTTATCGGGGACAACAGCATGTCTGCGATCGCAGCGGAAAGACTGTCATGCGCCTTCTCCCGCGCCCCAAGACGGTAGAGTTTGCTCACGCCATTGGCTTTGATAATTATTTCTTTTTCATCCGTCATGTACGCAGAGCCTTAGTCAACAGAATTTTCCCGCGTGGCTGAAAGTCGCCAAGGAAGACAACACTCTCCTTCGCGAATATTGCGTGGCCACCTGCCCATTTATGCGCGCTCTTTATCACCGTATCTGGAACGTTTCATATAACATCGGCGAATACCCGCTCCATTCTACGGAAATACATGGCTCCGCTCGCAAGCAACAGGAGTGCAGTAATCGCACTTGGGATAATGAATTCCCAATTCAACGGCACGCCAAGGAGACATGCCCGATAGCCTTCTACTACTCCAACTATTGGATTCAGCGAATAAAGTATGCGGTATTCCGTGGGTATCGACGATGCCGTGTACAAGATCGGCGCGCTGTAGATCAACATCCGAATTACGAAGAGCATGGCAAATTTAACATCGCGAAACCTGATTGCCAGGGCCGACAACCACATTCCAATGCCTGTTGGAATGCAGATCATCAGCAGGAAAAACAGTGGCAAGAACGCCAAGTTCCACGTTGGGGGAATTCCATAGTAGAACAGAACCACCACGACGAGCAGCAGGGAAATCCCGAAATCGACAAGCTTCGACGCTATTGGCGCCAATGGGATTAACATCCTCGGAAAGTACACCTTGCCTAACATGTGCTGCTGTTGCACCAGGCTCTGGCTCGATTGCGTCATTGCCTCGGACATATAGGTCCATGGGACGATAGCGACCGTGGAAAACAAGACGTACGGAATTCCGTCTGTGCCGATGTTTGCTATCTTTCCAAAGATGATGGAAAAAATAAAAATCTGCACCAACGGATTCAGTATGGCCCACGAAAATCCTAATATTGTTTGCGCATACAGGACCTTGATGTCGCGCAGAACAAGAAAGTAAAACAGATCGCCATACGCCTTGAGCTCATGGAAATCGATGAACTCCCACCCTGTGGGCGGCCTGATAATCGTAACCGGAGTACTAGGTGCCTCGGATTTCATCTACTCCCTCACGCACCAAGAATTGAGTTCGTCGCCTTAACTGGCCACGGCCGCAGGGCCTCTAGGCGAGGCGAAATACTCGTTTTGCTCGGAACGCAGCCTGTCACAGACACGATCGCTCGGTAGCACGACATCCGCGTAGGTTAAGGCGTGGTCTTTTTTTACATCACACTTGAGGCGGCAGCCTTCAGCCAGGCTCATTGGAAGCAGGTTCTCCCGACTGACGGTATCCACATTATCAATCACGCCGTAGCATGTGAAACCACCTATACCATCCAACTCCTCACCAGCCCTCAAATCCCGTTTTGCTACCGTCAGCACATCCGCCACTGGGCCACCCAGCGGCGCAGTCGCCGCATCGTCGAACAGAACAGCGCGCGCCACGGTCAGCGGAGCCTCCAGGTGCGGCAGGTGGTACGGTACATAAAATACATAGAAAGGACCGTTGCCCATCTTCAGGTAGTGCATGTATTGACGCTTTGTGGGGTGGTCGTTATAACCGATGACGAAGACGCCAGGTCCGGGTTCCGCACCCAACACATAGTCAACAAGCCCGCCGTTCAACATTTGTTCCGGAGGAAACAGGGATGCCGCCTCGGTCACATGCGTACACTTCGGTCCATACATTCCCCGGCTACCCACCTTGAAACCCGTCGCATTCGCCACAACTGTCATTTCCATGGCGAGCTTTGTCCCATCTGCAAAGGACGTAATCATGCGCGGCTTCTGGTGGTGCTTCTCAGCAAAGCCGCGCTGGGTTTCAGGTGTGCGATAGGGGTCTTGAAGGCCCTTGATGTTGCCAGCGAGCACCGGGTTGTAGCCAATGCATCGCACGAAGCGCAATAGATTCATCACCACACCCGGTTGGTCTCCATCAACGTTGGTGATGATCACGCCCGCGCGATCTGCGTACACTTTCAGTATCGGACCGACCAGCGCATCGAGCTCGGCGTTCATCAGGATGACGTGCTTTCCATGCTCAATGGCTTTCAATACTACCTTAGCGCCAAACTCCACTTCACCCGTTGCCTCGACTATAGCGTCGATCCCATCCGCCTCGCACAGGAGCATCGCATTGTCGGTGACACAATATTCACCACGTCGGATCGCATTCTCCAGCGCTGGCACGCTATCCACGCTCTTCACTGTATCCACACCGGCCTCGTGATAGGCACGCTTGGCCTGCGATACCGTCCTGTTTGAAACGGCAACCAGCCGCATGCCTCGCATCACGCCGATGATTTGCAGCGCAAATCCTCGGCCCATAAATCCTGCACCGATGACCGCAACACGGATCGGTCGCCCCTGACGGTCTCGCTCCTCAAGCGCCTTATCAACAATGATCATCTCTGTGATGCCTGTATTCCGGGTTCAAGTAAACAGTGTGACGACTAACCACTTAGCGATAATCTGGCCAACTACGGTCCTTCTCGGATACTATTATGCCGTCAATAAGCGGCCAGACGATGCCAATTGCCGGGTCGTTCCAGCGTAGACCTCGCTCGCATTCCGGCGAATATACCTGGGATACGTGGTACAACACCTCCGTATCGGCGACCAGGCTTTGATATCCGTGTGCACAACCCTCGGGTACATACAGCATTCTGTGGTTCTGTGCCGTCAACTCAACGCCGAACCAGCGGCCTCTCGTGGGTGAATCCGGGCGCACATCGACAAGAACGTCATATATCGCACCCCTCGTGCATCGCACCAGCTTGCACTCCTGATAGGGTTCAATCTGATAGTGCAGACCTCGTATCGTTCCCGGTTTTGTGTTCACCGAGATATTTGCCTGAATCAGCTCCGGTTTTAGACCGTGATCTTTGAATTCCTTGGCACACCAGGCGCGGGCAAAGAAACCGCGGGCGTCCCGCAGTTCCTCGATGTCAATCACAAACGCGCCTCTCAGCGAGCTCTCTGCGAACCTCATGGGACCTTCAAAGTCCTATGCCTTCGTAACGGCTGACACTGGTTTTCCCCAGCATCCTACGGCCGTCCACGACCAGCGGCTGAGGATGCATCTTGCCGATAAGATCCGGGAGTTGTTGAAATTCCTCCCAGCTTGTGAGCAACAGAATCGCCTGTACACTTCCCACTGCCTGACCGAGATCCTCGCAGTAGGTAACCCCGTCCATGCCCAGTATCTTGCGCGCCTCCCCCGCTGCAATTGGATCATACACCCTAATGTCCGCCCCCTGTGCCCTTAGTCTTCGAATTACAGGCAGGGACGGCGACTCTCTCATGTCGTCCGTCCCCGGCTTGAAGGCGAGACCGAGTACGGCCACGCGCACCCCTTCAAGTGATCTGAAATGCTTGCCCAAGAGCGCCAGCAACCGCTCGGGTTGTGCTTCATTTGTTTGGATGACCGCCTTTAGAAGCCGCATCTCTCGGCCGAATTTTTCGCCATGGGCGATGAGGGCCTTGACGTCCTTCGGAAAGCAGCTCCCGCCGAAACCACAGCCTGCCTCCAGATACGAGGTTATTCCCGGCCTGACTCTTTTACCGTTCGGCAACAGTGGCGAGACCCGTCGATCAAGATGAACGCCCCTCAGCACATCCACGACATCGACACCGCCAATATCGCTGCAAAGATTCGCGATCTCATTCGAAAACGAGATAAGCGTTGCCAGCAGTGAATTAGACGCGTACTTGATCATTTCCGCGGTCTTATTGCTCGTCGTTAGAATGTCGACGCCAGCGAACGGACTGTACAGCTCCTTCAGCATCGCGTGAGTCCTGTCGTCCAGTCCCCCGAGAACAATACGATCGGGGTTCATGAAATCCTCAATTGCCTCGCCTTCCCGCAAAAATTCCGGATTCATGCCGACCCCAAAATCCACCCCAGCCACCTTGCCCGATTCCCGCTCAAGAATCGGAAGAACGACTTCGTCTGTCGTCCCGGGCACAACTGTGCTCTTCACCGTCACGACATGATAGCTGGACCTGGCTCTTAAGGCGGCTCCGATCTGACGCGACACCTCCTTCACATAGCTCAAGTCGATTTGTTGGCTATCGAACGGCGTGCCAACTGCAAGCAACGAGATATCGGTGTCGCCGATGGCTGCGCGAAGATCTGTGGTCGCACGGAGTCGCTTTCCGATGTTCGTTCTCAGGAGTTCGGACAAACCACGCTCATGGATTGGCGAAATCGCACGGTTAATTCGGTCAACTTTATCGACGTCGATGTCGACACAGATGACTTCATGTCCGCGTTCCGCGAGGCACGCACCGGAGACGAGTCCAACGTAACCTGTCCCTATGACAGAAACCTTCATTTAGGCTTCCTCCGCCTCTCGATTGTCTCGATACCACAGGAGCGACCGTATTAGGCCTTCATCGAGGGTAATCGCCGGCTCATAGCCCAGTTCCGTTCTGGCCTTCACAATAACTGGACAACGTCGATTCGGGTTATCGACCAGATAGTCCTTCTCTGGGCTAACTTCGAAACGGACGCCGCCCCTGTACCCGAATAGATCTCGGGCATGCCGCGCGACGCGCTCGGCGACCTCGGCGATCGACACTTCGGGTCCTTCTACGCCGATATTGTAGGCCTCTCCGCTTCTGCCCCTGACGAGAACCATATAATACCCCACGATAGCATCGGCGACGTAGCAGAACGTTCTTGTTGGTGACCCGTCTGAATACAAAACGATGTCACGCCCCTCCAAGACATCCCGAGCAAAATCCGGCACCGCTCGCCTATCCGTAATCTTGAGACCCGGCCCGTAGTTGTTAAAGGGTCGCGCTGTGCGGATGGGCAAACTAAACTGCTGGGCAAAGTTGACGCAGAGCGTCTCACCATAACGCTTGGACTCGTCGTAACAAGCGCGCGGGCCCGTACACGACACGTTTCCGCGATAGGTTTCGGGCGTCGGAATATTTTCGGGCGTTGGGTCACCGTAGATTTCGCTTGTGGAAAAAAACAGGAATCCTCGAATCGGTCTTCCCTTCCTTTGCTGTTCCAAAGCGTACTCAAGCAGCGACCTTAGCCCGTTAACGTTCGCGTCCATCGTTTCGATGGGATGCTTGCGGTAGTAGGTGGGTGACGCAATGGAAGCCGCATGTATTAAGTAATCGAAGTCATCGATTGCATGGGGCAAAGGACGAGCCATATCGTGCTTCACCACGGCCAAATGACTATTGCCGGAAAGGGCGGTAAGCCATGCGGGTACCCCGCGCACGAAGTTGTCATACACGGTGAGTTGGACAGGCGTACGCGTCCCTCTCATGGAATTCCAGTGAAGGATCGCCTGTACCAGGTAATAACCGAGGAATCCACCGCCACCGGTAATCAGCAGCCTTGTTCCCGACAGGGACTCAAGCTCGCCGCGCAGCCTATCGCAGATATACCCAAAATCTGAATTAACAACGTCACTCGCGGTTTTCATAATACTGTTCATCAGTTGCCCAATTTATTAAATATTCGGTTAATCTTTTTTGGTGGAAAATTTAT
>Ga0326597_10003950_pt1 | contig 21031 bp, 6 predicted proteins | sample RVTome_12_FD_203789 | JGI IMG/M metagenome (GOLD analysis project Ga0326597, IMG submission 203789) | Soil microbial communities from uranium-contaminated site in the Upper Colorado River Basin, Wyoming, United States - RVT100D185 | ecosystem: Environmental > Terrestrial > Soil > Contaminated >...
AACTCGATCTCGCTGGCTTCCGAGACGGGCGGCTTTGGCACGGCAGTGCGGGCGTTGAAGATCGATGCGCAGGCCGACTCGAACGACCAGGGCCTGACCGGCGTCGCGCCGGGCGACATCTATCTGACCGACAGCGCCGGAGATTTGTTCCTTATCAGTCTGGAATCCACGGCGGGCGATGTGACGCTGACCGTGGCCACGGGAAATCTGGTTGACGCCAATACGGAGCAATTCGTCGATCAGCGCACGGTCGACGAACTGCTCGCGCTCTACGATTCGGTGCAGCTCACCGGTGCGCGTGCAGTTCTGGCCCGGGACCGGAATCTGGCCGCCTACAAGAATTTCAAGGAGACGGAATACCGGTCCTATTGGAGATTCCGGGACGTCGAGCTCGTCGGCACCAGCGAATCGGCGGCGGCTTTCAATCCGGCAGACGTGAGCGGCTCGGCCATCACGCTCCCTGCCCACGCCTTCAATCATGGCGACGCGGTAGTCTATCAAGTGATCGCCGCGCCCGGGACGGCCGTCCAACTCGCCGGCGGCGCTTGGGCGACGGGCGCCAGTTCCCTAAACGTTGATGGCGTGGATCCCGTGGTGCTCGATGGTTCGGTCGTTGTCGACGCGACGGAAGATACGCTGACGATCGCCTCGGCCCACGGCTTTGCCGACGGGGCATTGCTGACGTACACAACCGACCTGGGGAGCGACACCAGCGGCCTGACGAATGGCAAGGTCTACCGGGCAGAAGTCGTCGACGAATTCACGCTGGGGCTGACCACAACGGCGATCGGCGGCCTGACCGAAAACGGGTTCTATTACGCGCGCGTCATCGACGCCAATACCGTCAAGTTGACCGATACGCGGGCCAAATCGCTCGACAATGGCAACGCCAGCTTCGTGGCCTTGGACACGGCCGGAATGCCCGAGGGCGTCCACGCTCTGGTGGGCTACAACTACGCCGCTTACAGCACCAGCACGACCATTTCGCTCTCGCCGGCAGAACGCACGTTGCTGCGAGGTTGGCTCGTCAACCTGAACGCCAACGTTTGGAGCAGCGGCGCCAACAGCCTCGGAGCGGTCGCGCTCGACGGCACGCAAGCGGTCAGCGCGACCGCCGAGACGATCACCTTTGCGTCGAATCACGGCTTCACGGACGGCGAGATCGTCACCTATCACTCGACGCTGGGCTCGGACACAAGTGGGCTGACCCACGGCGAGGACTACGTCGTCGTGGTCCTCAGTGCGACGAAAATCCAGCTGGGGGTCGTCGGGGCCGATTTGAGCGGCGTCGGTTTCTCCGATGCGGCGCTGGCCAGCTACGAACAGTCGCTGACCGATCAGTTCCATTTTCTGCACGACGATGGGAATCCGAACAAGGCCGTCACGGATTACGGCAGCCTGGGGAGCTACGATCCGCAGTACACGTATCAGCTCACCGCCGAGGAACAGGCCGACCTGAGCGAAGGTTTTCAGTGGACGCTCGAGCAATTGCAGAACTCCGTGAGTTCCGCGTTCCTGACCAAATCGACGACCAACACGGAAACCAAGGTCGAGTCGTTCAATATCAGCGGCGCGAACATCACGCTAAACGTCTCGGGCGGCATCGGCACGACGGTCGGACAGACGACAATCGTGCTGATCGACACGGACAACCCATCGACGCCGGTCGATTGGACGCCGGTCGTGGATCTGACCAGCGCGGCCTGGCCCAGCGGCACAAATTCTCTCACCACGGGCGCCGGCCACTCCGTCGCGCTCGACGCCTCGACGACGGTCAGTGCAGGCGCCGACACGATTACGTTCGCCAGCGTGCATGATTTGACCGAGGGCGATATCGTTACCTATCGCAGCACGATTGGTAATGACACCAGCGGATTGGAGAGCGGAGCGCTGTACATCGTGCAGGTGCTCAGCACGACCACGATCAAGCTGAAAGACGACCTGCGCCTCAAGCTCGTGGCGGCAGAGCGCGAAGACATTACGTTCCTCGGCAACGTCGGCGTCGATTTCGATCCGATTGCCGACGTGAGCGGCCAGACGATCACCTTTGGTTCTGCCGATGGCTTTGCCAATGGGGATCGGGTCGTCTATCGCGACCATGCCGGCGCGCAAGTGGCGCCGCTGGATGAAGACAGCTTCTACTATGTGGTTCGGCTCAATGACACCCAGATCAAGCTGGCGACCGACGCCGCGGGGACGAACCTGATCAATCTGACGGCGGGGAGCATTGGCTTCGAATACGGCGCCAGCCAGTTCTTGGAGTTTGATCCGGCGGTCGACACGCTCGACGGCGGCGCCGACAAGATTACCTTCGCCAGTCCGCACGGCTTCGCCGACGGCGAGGAAGTCGTCTATCGCGGGGCGATCCTCGGCAGCGGCGACACGACCGGACTGAAGCATGGCACGACGTACTTTGTCGATCGGGTCGACGCCAATACGATTCGTCTGACCGAATCGCTCGACGACGCGCTGAACGACGTCGGCATCCTCAACATCAGCGACTTGGACATGGCCGAGGCGAGCCATCGCATCGTCTACTTCGGCGCGGACGTGAGCCGCTTGGTCAGCGTCGAGGAGCCGCGCGACTTCCAGGCGGTGGTCCAGAAAATCGTGATCGACCAGCGCGACGATATTGATGTGACGGCGAGCATGGACATCGACGTCGTCGCGGGAACGAATATCTATCTCGGTTCCGACGTGCAACTGAGGATCGACGAAGTCACGGCGGGCAGCGCCGTGCGGCTCAAGACGACCAGCGGCATTCTCAACGTCGCGTCGCCGCAAACGACGACCAACGTCACCAGCGGAAATCTTGTGCTGGAAGCGGGCGACGGCGCGATCGGTGGGATCGCGGCCAATGCTTACTTCAACATCGATTTGATCGGCGACGCCACGCTTACGGCGAGGGCCGCTGGCGACATTTTCGTCAAGGAACAGGATGGGAACAGCGATGAGTCGCCCAGTGATTTGAACGTCGATTTCATATTCTCCGAGAACCATGTCGATCTGCGCACGGCCGAAGGATCGATCCTCGACGCCTTCGACGACGACGGCACGACCGCTGAACGGAACATCGACGCCGCTTCGATCGACCTGCACTCGGCAATCGATATTGGCGCTGCGGGACATTACCTGGAAATGGATCTGCCCGAACTCCCGGCCAGCGTCTTGGACGCCGATGCGGTCGGAGATATTTATCTCGCCGAGATCGCCGGCAGCATGCGGGTCGGGCTTATCCAGTCCACGACCGGCGACGTTGCGATCAAGGGCGCGGTGGCCATCATCGATCATTCCGACCCAATCACGGGCAACGCCACGGCGGACGTCGTGGGCAACAACATCACGCTACTGATCACCGGGCCGGCTCCGTTGAGCGCCGGCATCGGCGGTCCCGGGCTGCTGGATCTCGATATCAATACGGCATACTCGGGCGCGGGCGGATTGACCGTCTTCTCGCAGCTCAGCGCGTATTTATTGGAAACGGCCGGCGATCTGACGCTGCTCGACGTCGTCGTGACGGACGGGCTCGCCTTTATCAACAGCCCGGCGCGAATTCTAGGCGGCAGCATTTCCGGCTTTGATCTGGTCGCGCCGATGGCCCGGCTCGATTCCGCGTCCGGCACCGGAACCAGCGCCGATCCCTTGCAGACAATGGTCGACAACCTCGAGGGCAACACGCCGGACGGCGACGTGTATATCCAGAACTCAGGTGACCTGAACGTCGGCGGATCAACCAATTTCGAAGGGGTCCAGTCCGGCGGAACGGTCGACATCACGGCGTCCAGCCCGGTGATTGTCAGCGAAAATATCCAGGCCGCCGACATCTTCATTACCGCCGGCGAATCGGGCGACGTGGACGACAACATCGTCGTCAATCCCGGAGTCTCCGTGCAATCGACGACCGGCTCGGTGACGATGACGGCGGCCGACAGTGTGATCATCGACGCCGTGGCGACCGTGGCGCTGACCGACGGCATGTCCTGGTCGGGCAGCACGAGCACGTTGAACGCCGTTTCGCTGACCGGCGCGACGGTTTCTCTGGACGAGGTCATCGACTTCGGCTTCGCGCACGGCCTGACCGACGGCCAGTTCGTCGTCTACACGACCGACCTGGGCGGCAACTCCAGCGGCTTGAAGAACGGCGCCATCTATATCGTCGATCTTTCGGGACTCGTCGATCCCAACCAAATTCGCCTGAGCAATGTGTCGGTTGCCGCGGCGACCTTCGTACAGATCAACGCCGGCGTCGCGCCGACCGAGGCGATTGACGACATTTTGATCAAGACGGGCGCCGTCATCAAGGCGGGAACCTATATCGACATGCAGGCCGCCGGCGACATCACGATTAAGGCCGGCGATGGGGGCACGCCCGCGGATGGGGCCGCCATTATCGCCGCCACGACGGCCACCTTCCAGGCGGGCGACAATGTCACGCTCGAAAAAGGGGCCAGCATCGACGCCTCGGTGAGCGTCGAGATCAAGGGCGACCTGGGTGGCATCGCCGATGCCGAAGGAACAATTATCTGGCTGCCGGGCACGATTACCGCGCCGGTGGTCAACGTCCACGGCAACGACGACGAGGACAAGATCGTGCTGACGAACGTGACGCTCGGTTCCACGACGACCGTGCTGGCCGGGGAGGGATCGGACATCGTCTGGGTCGGCAGCAACGCCACGATCCTCGCCAACGTCGGCGGCCATTTGAACGATATCCAGGCCAAGCTCATGATCAATGCCGGCGAGTCGACTAGCGACGACGACCTGGTGCTGCTCGATGAGACCGGCGACGACGTGGTGACGACGAACGTCGCGCGTCTAACGAGCACCGACTTGACGGGGCTCGGCATGGGCGCCGATGAGATTGCCGCCGCCTTGCTCGGCATCCAGTACGGTAATGTCGAACGCTTGGTCATCAACCTTAGCGACGGCATCGATCAGTTCAACGTCCGCAGCACGGATGGCGATACGTTGACCACGGTCAATACCGGCGGCAACAGCAATACGGTCAACGTCGGCAGCCTCGCGCCGGCCTTGCAGGGCGACGTCAATGCCGTCGCCGGCAAGCTGATCGTCAACAGCCAGGGCGCCAGCGACACGTTGAACGTCGATGATACGGGCGACAGCGGCGCGAATACCGGCTACCTGACCGAAACCCGTCTGACCGGACTGGGAATGGCGGCCGATGATCCGGCCAAGGGAATCGAGTATCACGATTTTGAGAACGTGAACATCGACCTCGGCACCGGCGGCGATACGTTCACCGTCGAGAGCACCCACACCGGCAACACGACCATCGACGCCAACGACGGGGAGGACAAGGTCAATGTGCAGAGCATCGCCGGGGCGACGACGGTCAACGGCGGCGCCGGCGGCGACGATATCAACGTCGGCAGCAACGCGTCGAGTGTCAATGGCAACGTCGACGGCATCACGGCCCTGCTGACGGTCAACGGTGACGGCGACGGCTCCGTCGGCGACACGCTGAACGTGGACGAGACCGGCGAGGCGGCGGACAATACGGGCACGCTGACCTCGACCCAGATCTCCGGCTTGGACATGAGCACGGGGATCACCTACGGTTCTCTGGAGACGCTGAATATCGCTCTGGGCTCCGGCGGCGATACGTTCACGATCCAGGGCACGCATACCGGGACGACGACCGTCCAGGCCGGCGCCGGCACAGATACGGTCGATGTGGAAACCATCTCCGGCGTCACCAACGTCAAGGGGCAGGATGGCGATGATTTGCTCCGCGTCAACTTTGCCGATGCGTCCGAGACCAACGGGCTCGCCGCGACGCTGAACCTGGACGGCCAAGCCGGCAGTGATGACTACCTAGTCAACATCTTCGGCAACGGCGGCTCGCTCGTGAATGTCTTCGACACCGGCAGTTCGGGCAACGAGTCGGACGAACTGACGATTTACGGAACCGGCTTGAGCGATGACTTCCTGCTGCGAGCCAGCGAGAACAGTAGCGACTTGGGCGGAGTGGCCTTCGTGGCGGCTCTGCACGGCGACCTTGTCGAACGAGTGAATTACGACGAGGCGTTGGAAGACCTGGTTCTCGATGCGGCGGCGGGTGACGACAACGTGACGCTCGACGACAACTGGACCCGAACCACCATCCGCGGCGGACTTGGCGAGGATCAGTTCCAGGTCGGGCAGATCTTCCAGACAGAGCGCGACGCGGACGCGAACGTTGCCAGCAAGGATGGATTTGCGACCATCAGCACCACCCGCGGCTTCCTGAGCAACGGCGTGAGTGAGGCGACCACCATCGAGGGCGGCGCCGACAACGATACATTCGTCGTCTTCCGCAACACGGCAACACTCGATCTCAAGGGTGACGAAGGGGACGACCTGTTTACCATTCGCTCTTTCGAGGAAGGTTCTGAGGATAGCGTCCTGGACTTGGGCGATGGCTCCGACACTGTCGAATATGTGGCCAACGCGGCGTTGGATGTCCAAGGTGGCACCGGGAACGACACCCAGCGGGTGATCGGCACAGAGTTCGCCGACAACTACCTGATCGCATCCACCGAGATTAAAGGCGCCGGGCGGACCTTCACCTACGGCGGGATTGAGAATCTCGAGGTCGATGGCGTTGAGGGTGACGATCAATTCTTCGTCGTCTCGACCTTCGCGAGTGCGACCACCAAGCTGTTCGGCGGGCTTGGCAACGACGAGTTCCACATCGGCGGCGACTCGGAGTCGGTGGTCAGCGACGGCAACACCGTCGTCAATCCCCAGGAGGGTCCGCACGACCTCGTCGGTATTCAGGGCCGTTTGGAAATTGATGGGTTCGGGGGTTCCCGCTCAGCCGGCGTCCTGAGCGATCCGGTCATGCTGCCGGGCGAGACGAACCAACTGCCCTCCGACGGCGAGGTCATTGCCTACACCGGCCAGGGAGCGGGCGGCGCTAGCGATACCATGACCGTCGAGACAGCCGACCTGCAGGCAGTCGTCGATGCCGACTCCGCTCTCTCTGCGATCGCCGAGCTGGTAGGCTCCACGCTGATAATTTCCGACGGCCCCGGAGTCGCGCGGTTCTGGCAAATCACCGGCATCGCCGACGGCTCGGGAAACTCGATTCTAACGCTCAAGAGCCCGGCCCAGCCCGCCCTCGAGTGGGGATTGCCGGATGCCACCAGCTCCTTCGTGATCACGCAACTTTCCGGTAATTTCTTCGTCGATGAATCGCAGACCATCGACGTGGCCATGGTCTTCGACGACGGCAGCACCTCGAACGATGGCGGCACGCTCACCTCAACCGGGATGACCGGACTGGGCATGGGCTCCGATGGCATGGGCTACGCCGGCCTCCAGATCCTGCGGGTGCTGCTCGGGACCGGAGACGACACCTTCGCGGTCAATGGCACGGCCGACGGCATGATCACCGCCGTCCACGGCGGCGGCGGAGCGGACACCATCACCGTCACCGGTCGAGGCGACTCACCGCTGGTCGTCTACGGCGACACCTCTGAAGACGGCAGCCGCTACACGGACACGGCGGATGTGACTAACCCCGGCTTTGCCTACGGCTTCAACGGGGCTGAGGCTGATGGCGATATCATCAATGCATCGTCCTCGCAGGAAAGTGTGGTCATCTATGGCGGCCCCGGGGACGATACCATCACCGGCAGCCAGGCTGATGACCATCTCGCCGGCGGCGAAGGTGGAGACGGGATCAACGGCGAGGCCGGCGCGGATCACATCTACGGCGACTCGCACTTCAACGTCGATTTGATGCTGTTCGCCCAGGATCAGATCAGCCCGTTCGATCCGAACGATGCGACGGAACTCGCGCAGAAGATCAACGCCATGTTCACCGTCCCGACCGGCGGGACCGGTGGGGTCGACATCATCAATGCGGGAACCGGCAACGACATCGTCTTCGGCGACCACGGCGTCATCGACCAGGTGGACGGAACCCGCAGGTTGACGACCACCGGCAGTGTGGTCCAACTCCAAACGACCAACCTCGCCAACGGCGCCGGCGACACGATTCACGGGAATGAGGGCAACGACTTCCTCTTCGGCGGCTTCGGCGGCGATGCGGTGTATGGCGACGCCGGAAGCGACCTCGTCTTCGGTGATTTCGGCACCGTCGCCAGTCAGCAAGCCAACGTAGACGGCGATCTGATCGGAACCCAGGACGGCGCCGGTGTGACGAATGCGGACGCGGCGTTTTTCTATACTTCCGACATCTCTGCCACGGCCGATACCTACGCCGGCGCCGACACGATTTACGGCGGCGCGCTGGCGGTTCTCGATGACGACACGGGGACGAACATCCTGCTTGGCCAGCAGGGAGGCGACACGATCTACGGTGGCGGCGGCGATGACGACATCTACGGCGGTCACAACGTTGCCGACGGAAAGGATTCCGGTGACCTGATCGACGGTGCGGCCGGGAATGATGTCATCCTGGCTGACAATGGCCTGATCGAGCGCACCAGCACAGCCGTCGATCCACGCTTCGCCGTGCTCGAAGGGAACCTGATTTACGACACGCACGACGTCGTTCAGATCCACGGCACCGTCCAGAGTACAAATCCCACCTCGGTCGAAGTTCGCCGGATCGAGTTGTTCAATCATGACGACAGTGGAACCAATGGCGGCAACTTCGGGGACGACTCCGTTGCCGGCGGCGCCGACGACGATCTCATCTTCGGCCAATTGGGCGACGACACTCTCCACGGTGACGGGAAGCTGGTCGAGGACGGTGCAACGGGCGTCTGGACCATCGAGCCGCTGCTCGCAACCATCTCGTCATCCGATGTGGGCGGGGACGACTACGTCGAGGGCAACGGCGGAGGCGACACCATTCACGGTGGCCTCGGCCAGGACGACCTCATCGGCGGCAGCTCCAATCTTTATAGCCTCACAGTTGCCAACATGCGTCCCGACGGCGCGGATACGGTTTACGGCGGCAATGGCGATATGGCCACCCGAAACGATCTCGGCGTCACGATCGCCGACGAAGCCGGAAATACGATTGAAGCGGAAGGTGCCCGCCACGCCCGCGACGCCGATATGATCCTGGGCGACAACGGCAACATCTATCGCCTCGTCGGAACCAACGGAACGGACAGCGGCGCGTTCTTGCAATTCACCTACGACAACTACGACGCCACCCAGACGATCATCCCCCGCGCCGCCGAACTGCTCGACTACACGCCGGGCGGGCCGGACTATCGCAGCAGCGCTGCCCACGATCTCGGCGCCGCCGACGAGATCCACGGCGAGTCCGGTGACGACTTCATCTATGGCATGGTCGGTAACGACATACTCTTCGGCGACGCCCAGGACGACGACCTGATCGGCGGTTACGGCCACGATTGGATCTCCGGCGGCACCGGCATCGACGGCGTCCTCGGCGACGATGGCCGAATCTACACCAGCCGCAACGGCACGATCGGCGAACCGCTCTACGGGATCCAAGCCTTCGCAAACAACGAACTCGACCAGACGATTTCGACGGCCGGCGACGTGCAGCAGGCGACAATCAACGTCTCCGGTGAGTTGAAGAAGACCGTCAATCTCACGCCGTTCAACGTGGATCCCAACCCTGATTTCCAGAATCCGCTGTTCGACGCCCACTATGCCGATGACATCATCTACGGTGGACTCGGAAACGACTTTCTGCACGGCGGCTCCGGTGACGACGCGATCTCCGGTGCCGAAGCACCCGCCACCACTGCAGCTCAAGTGCAGACAAGCACCTTGACTTTCGGTTTCGAAAATCCCGGAAACCCGGGGAACGTCCTCGGTTTCGGAGCTGATCCCACGCGTTCCGAAGAGTTCTACCTGTACGACGAATTCGCCCCGCTGACGAGGATCGTCGATTTCCTGCTCAACTTCGAAGCAGACGAGAGTGACGGTGACGACCGTATCTTCGGCGACCTCGGTAACGACTGGATCGTCGGCGGAACCGGAAGCGATCACCTCTACGGCGGCTACGGTAACGACCTGCTCAACGCCGACGACGACCTCTCGACCAACGGCGGCCTGAACGACGTCGCCGATGTGATGCAAACATCGTACGCCGATATGGCATTCGGCGGTGCCGGCCGCGATGTGCTCATCGCGAATATCGCCGACGACCGTCTCATCGACTGGGCGGGTGAGTTCAACAGCTATATTGTCCCGTTTGCTCCATTCGGTTTAGGCACGGTCAGCCGCGCCCCGCAACCGCAGTTGCAGGATTATATCTACGACCTTTCCGCCAGCGACGGGGCAGACCCGACACGGGCGGCGGACACTGGAGCCAGTGCGGCCCGCAATGGCGAACCGGAGGGCGAACTCGGCCTGGTCACGCAGAGCGATTCGGCTTGGCAAAGCCAGACGGGCGCGCCTGACGTCCCGCAGCCGGGCAATATTCCTGGCGGCCAGCGCGATGTGCAGATGCAAGCGGACTTCAACAACGGCGCGCCTCAGGGCTTCTTCATCGACAGCGGCGTCTGGAATGCCACGGGGGGTCGGCTGGAAGTTGCTCCATCAAGCCTCGGCAGCGACGCGGCTAGCGTCTTGCACCTGGAAGACGCATTTCCTTCATACTTCGAAATCGAAGCAACGATTAACGGGGGCAAACCGACCAGCGGTCTCCAATCGAACGCATTCATCATCTTCGACTACCAAGACGCTAACGATTTCAAATACGCGGGCGTCAATGTCTCTCACAACAAGCTGGAAGTCGGGTACCGCGACGCGACCGGCTGGCATGAAATTGTCCAGTCCAACGCGCGACTGGGACCCGACCAGGACTACCGTGTGCTGCTGGCGATCAACGGCACCGCAGCGACGCTGGTCGTCAACAACGATACTTTGACACATGTGTTTGATCCGCGAGTCGACGCGGAGGGCATCAGCTACGGTCTTAACTCCGGAATGGTCGGTCTCGGTGCAAACAACTCAATCAGCCGTATCGACAATGTGAGGGTGCAGGTGCTCCCCCCGGAGTTGACGCTGGAAAAGATCGAAGAGTTCTCGGACGGGACAGCGGACTTCTTTACCGAACTGACCACCGGCAACTGGAGTGTCGCCGATGCCCGCTACACGGGAACTCCGGAAGCCGTCGACCGCGCGCTGAGCCTGATCGACCTGAGCGCCGAAGCGAGCGTGGGCGCCGGGACGTTCCGCCTGGCAACCAACTCGCTGCTTCACCTGACCGCGACGCTGACGAGCGCCCAAACCGGTGGTGTCGTGTTCGATACCGCGTCGGCGGATTACTTCAAGTTTACCGCCTTGCAACCGGCCGAAAACAAACTCGTCATCGGTCATTACACCACTAAGAGCGGCTGGGTGACAGACGCGGAAACGTCCGTCAGTCTGGACGCCAACCACGACGCCGAGATGGAAGTGTCGCTGCAAGGCACAACCGTCAGTGTTGCCGTCGATGGACGGTTTGCCTTGAGCCACGCCTTTAACGCGGTGGTGGTGGACGGAGGCTTCGGTTTGCTGGCCCGTGACGGTTTGAGTTCGTTCGACAGCATCACGGTCGCAACCAACGATTCCGCTGTCCAACCTGCAGAAAATCTGCTTGCTGCGGCCGCGGACCAGCCGGAGGCTGACACAGCGGCGCTGACTCCAAACCAACTCGTCCCGGTCCTGACGGCGGCGTATGGCCGGTGGGAGCAATCCGGCCTGGTTGACAATCCTGCCAGCATCGAATCGCTTAAAGTCGAGATCGTGGACTTGCCAGGCCTGGCGCTGGGCCAATGGCAAGGTACCGTGCTCTCCATCGATTTCAACGCGGCCGGTTATGGCTGGTTCGTCGATGCCACGCCCAACGACGACAGTGAATTTGCACCGGAACTGGACGGCCACTTGGCCGCGGCCGATGCTTCACTGGCCTCGGGAGCCTTCGACTTGCTCAGCGTGGCCGTCCATGAATTGGGCCACGCGCTCCGACTCGAGCACAGCGTCGAGCACGAGGACGTGATGGCAAATTCTTTTCTGGTGGGCAGGCGGTATTTGCCAGATAGTGGTGACCATCACTCCACCGGCGTCGTAGTGGACGAGGGCGAAACCGCCATTCAGACCGGGACCTTCAGCGATCCGGGGGCGGACAACGTCGCCCCCACGATCGACGGCCTGACCAGTTCCGCCACGTTCGCGAGCAAGGCGCTGCCCGGCGACACGGTCACGATCACCGGCTCCTTCAGCGACGCCGACACCGGCGACACGCATTCGGTCAGCATCACGTGGGACGACGGTACCGTCACCGATGCGGAAGGGGCTGAACTCGTCATCGATCAGACGAACAACACCTTCACGGCCACGCACGTCTACTCAGGCGGCGGCATCTTTCTGGTCAGCGTCACGCTCACCCACGATGATGGCGGGTCCGATTCCGACGAAACAACCGCCGACGTCACCGGCGTCCGGCTGACCGGAGACGGCGAGTTACAGATCGTCGGCACCAACGGCGCCGATACCGCGACCGTCAAATACGCACGCCAGAGGGGGGGCATCACGGACGTCATCGTCAAGACGCAGTTCGCCGGTCAGTCAAAAGTCGAGCACTTGTTCGACCTCGCCGCCGTGAACCGCATCACCGTTCATGCCTGCGAGGGCGACGACGTCGTGACCATTCAGGACCAGATCGCCATCGACGCGGTTATCCACGGCGGTGCGGGGAACGACCGGCTGACCGGCGGCGGTGGAAATGATGTGATCTCCGGCGGGGCCGGGAACGACATCCTCATCGGCGGCCGGACCGCCTTCGACGAATACGCGGCCGCCCTCGGCCTGATCCTGGCGGAATGGACCTCTGGTCGTTCGTACGAAGAACGTGTCGATAACATCCGCAGCGGCAGGGGAGACGTTCTGAGGGGTGCGCAGGTTGCGCTGGTCGCTTCCGGCCCCAGACAGACCGTGTTCGACGACGGCGACGTCGACACACTCGCCGGCAACGACGGCCGCGACTGGTTCTTCGCTGGCCTTTCGGACGATCTTCTTGACAAGCAGAACGACGAATTCTGGGACGTGTTGTGACGTGACAACGCGCAGTCCTTTGATCGGCTGCTATCTTAAGAACACGGGCGCGAGGTGGCAGGTCGTATGGAGCATCGAACTCACCAAACGTTCGGAAAATTGCACGAGTGCCGATGGAATCGCATCTTGTTCCGCCGTTCGGATAGCGAGAAGCTCATCTCGGCAATCAAAATGCCGGAACGCCGTCGAATTGGTCGCGAAGGACACACGCGAAGGCTGACGATGTCCACGGGACGGCAGGATCCCTCTCACAGATTCTGCGAGTCCTTGCGCGAGTCGGTGGCGCACACCTGACACATATGGCTTCGACATCAACTCGCAGCGGCTGGACAAACCGACGCGAGTTGCCGTGGACGCCAAGTCGCAGGGGTGAAAACCACCTCCGCGCGCAAGCCGATGGCCGTTGGATGCTGAGGACGCCCTTGCGACGCCCCCTCCTCCGCGTGAATCTCCATCCCGCTGGCGTGCGGCGGTGAAAATGCGCGCCGCTCGAAACGGCAAGTTGCCAAAGTGCGGCGGGGGGGAATGGCCGGGGGGAATGGCCGGGGGACACCCATCCAATATCGTGACCGCTTATCATGGCCGGACGAGTAGGATGGGTGTCCCCTGAGGCCTGGCCGGACGAGTAGGATGGGTGTCCCCTGAGGCCAGCCCTTATCATGGCCGGACGAGTAGGATGGGTGTCCCCTGAGGCCCTGAGGCCAGCCGCGTCGATTGTACCAAGCGGCCAAAGCGAAGACGAGTGTCGATCGACAAGTCGAATTGCTTCACCCGCTTGCGATAGCGTACCTGTCGTTGACTCACGAAAGAAGCTCGTGCCTCACGACTGTCGGTAAACTCGCTCCACGCAAGGGCACTGGCGGAGCCAGATGGGACCCGAGCGCCCGCCGCCCCGGAGCCTTGAATCATTGAAGAACCCGCCAAACTCGCCAACTAACTTCTGCCGCTACAAACATTGAGCCGATCGCTAAATGCAGAAAGATCGGGATAGTGCTCAACAACGAGACGTAACCAGCGGCTTATCAAGGTTCCGCGCACCCATCGCTGCGTTGGATTGACTCCTGCGTCAATTCCTACCAGCAATGGGCTTGGATACCAGGCTCCTTGATTGCGGTCACAGTCCAACCAAATTCCACAACCGCTCATACCTTCTAGCTGGACTTTGCCAATCTAGGAAGGAGATTCTGCGTGATCAAGCGTTGCGAGATCCTGTTCCATCCTCTGAGAATTCTCGTCGAATTCCACAAAGACGTCCGTGTCGAGTTGGGGTGGTCGGCGGGTGAACCGAACATCTGAAGGCCATTCTTCAAACGGGATAACCTGAGTTACGAAGGCCAGTGTCTGGAAACTGTATTTTCGCGTTTCGACTCCTTTACTGCGAGTGCTGGATGTCTCGATTGGCTGCCCAGGATATCCAATAAGAGTTGCTACCCAAGGCTTGGATTGATCGAACTTCAGGAGAATTTGGTCCGCAGACACGAACTCTTTCTTCAGTAAGCAGGCGTTCGATTCACTCAATTCGAGTAAAGCGACATCATCATCAATATGAACACGTCTCGCCTCAAAACTACAAACGTTCGCTTCGTGGTTTTCACCTACTAACGCATGGATTTCGTGCGACTCTGGGACGACGTGTGCCGCAGTCGCAAGGAAGAACCGTTTGCCAAGTTGGATCGTAATCGCGCTGCCACCGCAGCTTTTATCGGTCATATCTAGGAGTCTCACGGTTCTCTGTCGGATATGAGAATGGAGAGCTCGCTCTTCGAATAGACTTTGGTCCATTTTGTGTCTGACTACATCGTGGGGGAGGGACATCAATCTGTCTCGATAGCTTATCGCTTGCTGCTATGGTGCTCAATAAACGCGATGGCGCGAGGGAAGGGAGACCAAGGGGAACAGCTATCTTCAAAATCCGCCGTCCCGATGGCGTGCCAGACGGAAAGCCGAGACCGTCGCGTGCCACGCAGCTCAAGAGACCAGCCGACATGGGGACGGCCCGCCGCGTTCCGCCTCATCGACCTTGTGCGGTGAGGTGCTGAAAGCTGGATGTTCCCTGATTCCTCCGAAATGTCGAGAGGATCAGGGCGCGAAGAATGGGTGTCGATTTCCCGCTCTTTCCTGCTTCCAAAATTGTTTACCAAAGGCGAGCAATGCCATAGAGATCGAATGAAGGTATGCGTGTCCACCAGCAAGGTCATTCCATGTACTCCCTGAAATCATCGAGCGGAGCATCGAAATCGGGAGCCATCCGGAACTCCGCCTTTTGATAACACCCGGCTTTGCTAGGCCAGGAGGTTCGCTCGGCTCTCTTCACCTGAGCCAACGGTTGCCCGTGATCGGTGATGAGGAGTTCTTCGCCGGGAGCTAGTTGCTCGATCAGCTCCGACAACTTTGCTTGCGCTTCTTGAATCGTGATGGTGGTCATGTTGACTGCTCCTGGATGAATCGAGACGACCCGGGCCGCTGATCTCCGGTTGGGGCCGCGCGGGCGGCTAGCCTTATTCTACTATCCGACTCTGCCCGACAGGAGGCCGTCAGTACCGGGCTATTGCAACGTTCTACATCAATTCCTTCCGGCGACGGTCTTCTTCTTGCGAGGCTTCGGCTGAGCAGTATCGAGGACGGGAATCTGCAACTTGGCTCCGAGCCCCTCCGCGTATCGTTCCAGCGTCTTCACGGTGACATTCTCGCTGCCTGTTTCGAGCCTGCTGAGATTCGTCTTCGTCATTCCGGTTGCTTTCGCGAGTTGCTCCAGCGTAAGGGCCGCGTTGCTGTCGAGCGTTTCGCAGCTTGGCGAGCGCTACCCGAGCCGCGCTCACCGGCTGTGGCGGATCTTCGTTCTCGACGAGTTCTCGCCGCTTGGGGGAAGAAAAGATTCCAGGAACCGTAGATCGCGCTCGCCACCGGCTCCGCAACCATCCGCATGAGCTGGCCGTCCCTGTCATTCCCGCCCAGTCGGTCCCCTTCACAGATGCAGTCCCCGGTCACAATCCGAAGGCAGTCCCCGGTCACAGAAAGATGGCTGTCCCCGGTGACCGTCCCCGGTGACCGTCCTCGGTCACGGTCCACAACTCCCGTCACAAAGCGGATCGCCTTGAGCAGGCGGCTTGAAGTCGGCGGACGCCTAAGGGGCAATCGCCTGTCGAGCCATGCTGTACACGGGGTGAGACAGCCAAACGGAGACATAGACCAGGACCGCGCTCGCGGCGAGGAGACACAAATGGGAATAGACGGATAGCAGCCAGCTTCTCCTGGAAGCCGCGAACGCAAGGATCAATACGATGGTTGCGTCGGCAACCATCGCGGAAGGGAAGAAAACATACCAGTACGCGACGCAGAATTCCGAACATAAAACGATCCGCCGGGTAACTTCCGGCAGGGCAAGTCCGTGTCGTTCGAAACAGAGCGAGTAGGTCGGCACAATCTTGACCATCGCGAACGTGACGAAAAACAATGCCAGAGAGTGTGCCAACAGGATGCCGGCACTTCGTCGTAGCAGGGAAACGATCGAGGGCGCGGGAAGTTCTCGTTGGTCCACCACTTGGTCTCCTTCAACGGCTGGCACGCCCGAAACCGTGGTGAACGAAGCGGGAAAGCGTCGAACGATCGGAAAAGGCATTGTGACAGTTTTGATTGTTCCCCGCCAGTTCCAATAGACTCCCCACGTCCAAACTTGTCACGGAATACTTTCGAGATTGACAAAGGGGTGAGCGGAGACACACCACTCTCTTGACTTCTAGCACTCTCTTGACGCCGGCGATTGACCTGTGTTAGCCGGGCCGCGTAGTTTAACTCTGCCATTCGAGCAACTATCCGCGCTCGGGTTCTCAGTGCGTCAGTGGGCAAGAGAGTCCATTCCATCGGGATAAACGCTGTTACGAAACACGCTCACCGTCAGTTCTTCGAGCGTGCGGTGCCGGCTCGGACGATGTCGTCCCAATGCTCAGGCAGCTTTCTAACTGGAAACGCGGATTTATGCGGCGAGCGGAGTTCTTCCGGCTGCTCTTGCTCGATGCGGCGGTTGGCTTCGTAAGACTCGGCGACCAAGGCGATCAGCACGGCAACAAGAAAAGCTTCGAGGAGGCTCTCGCCTTCGCGTAACTTGCTGATCGTACTGGCCAAATCGGACGGGTCCGCACACCACACCAACGGCCGTTCGCCGAAGCTGGTTTGTAGGTGGTCGGGGCTGATTAGTGCTTGTGCCGTCTCGCTGCTGTCGAGGTTCATCGCAATCGCGGTTTGACGCCGGAGTGCAGGGTGCAGGGAGTGCAACTCGTAAATGCCGACGTCATAGGTGTCGTCGTAGCGGAGAGTTTCTGAATTAGCGTCAGAAGCGTCCAACCGAATCGCTTCGCCCGTCGGACGCAAGACTTCGATGCCGCTGTTGTCGATTGTCGGCCAGGGCGACATGATCGGAGTGCCGGCGACGAGTGGCGGCTGAGTGGCTTCGGCGTTAGCGAGATGGAACGTGAGGCCGGCGACGAAGGGCAGGAAGATCGGGCGCAATGGCAGATTCGACCAATCGACATGCACCGAGGTGCCGAGCAACAACACCGATCCCGATCCGACGGAGCGTTCGACGAGCAGTGGCTCGCCATTGTCGAGTCTGGCGAGTACCGCGACTTTGCCTTCTTCCACCGGTGCCGTTTCGATGTGGCGCTTGACGAGAATCGATTGGTACAACGAAGCGGGTTCGGAGAGCGAGGCGAAGGCGGGATACGACGGATCGAGCCAGCCGACGTGCCAGCCGTCGCTCTTGTCGATCGTCGGTTCGCGAACGCTCAGTAGTCGAATCGGGAGCAACTCGTTGTTCGCCATCTGGTTCATCGCATCGTAGGCGACGGGGTCGACGTTGTCGCCGCAAATCCAAACCAGATGTCCGCCGCCGCGAACATACTCGCGTAATCGATTGGCCAGAGGAGCTTCGACCGCCGGTAGGTTCACACAATAGACGATCGAATAAGCGGCGAGAGGCTCGCTGGCGAGAGCGCTGGTCGTTAACGAAGTCGTGCGAATCGCCCAGTTGCCTCCCGTCACCGGTGCCAATGCGCGTTCGAGGTAGTAGGTGTCTGAAAGATACGGAATCTCGTGTTCTCGCGATTTGACGATCGCCACGGGAATGTGTGGATCGACCGTGATGGCGAAGAAGCGGTGGTCGTCCGCGGCCGCGGCGTCTTGGGTGGTGAGACGAATCTCGCCGCGGTGGATGCCGCTCTTGTTGAGCGTGAAGCGAAAGGCATGTTCGGCGGCGCCGCCGGCAGCGATCGTAATCGTGGGACTAGTCTCGTGGACCTGGCCGTCGAGTAACAACTCGATGTGGCGTTGCTGCTCAACAGATTGATCACCTTGCAAGCTGACTTTCACTTGGATCGGCACACCGGTCACGGGGCCGGCCGAGTGCAATTCGACACCTTTCACCGCCACGTTGGGCAGCATCTCGCGATGCACATCGACCAGGATCACGGGCGGAGCGTCGGCCGCTGTCTCGGCAGCGGATGGCTTGAGCGTTTCCCACGACAGCGCCTGCATATCGGTAACGACATAGATCTCCTTGTTCGGAGCATCCGAGTCGGCCAGCAACTCTTCCGCCGTTTGCAGCCGCAATGCCAAATCCGCGCGCTCGCTGCTCACGCGACATTCGTCGAGCGTCTGACGGACGATTTCCTGGTTCTTATACAAGCGATCCAGTTCCTCGCGCGGCGGGCCGCAAGTCAGCAGCAAAGCCACCGAATCGCTATCGCCCAGTTGGTCGAGGAGTTGTTCCGACACGCGTAACGCCGCGTCCCAACGAGCACCTCCTTCGTCGATCGTGCTCATGCTGGCCGAGTTGTCGAGTATGAGCACGACTGCCGACGTCGCTTTGCGGCCGAGCAGATTTCCGAGTCGGCTGATCGTTGGTTTAGCTAATGCGATCGCGATCAGCAGCAACGCAGCAACTCGCAGCAGCAACAGTAAAACGTCGTGCAAGTACTTGCGCTTCCGCGTCCGCTGAACACTCAGCCGCAAGAATCGCAACGTACTGAAAGGGATCGTCTTGGCCTTTTGCCGATTGATCATGTGCAGCATGATCGGGATCAAGGCAGCGAGCATCGCGATCAGGAATAGCGGCGTTGCGAAAGTCATACGTTGCCCCGCTTGTGCAAGTAGCGCGAAAGCATGAGATCGTATGGAACGGACGTATGCGTGTACACGTAATCGATCTGGCAATCGGCACAGCTGCGGCGATAGAACTCGATAAACTCTTCGATCTGACGCTTGTAGTCTTCGCGAACGTAGCTCGGGTCAATTTGAAGCCGCTCGCCGGTCTCCATGTCGACGAACCGCATCGTCTCTTTGAAAGGAAACTCGATCTCCGCCCGGTCGAACACGTGAAACAGAATCACTTCGTGCTTGCGACTCCGGAAGTGATGCAGCGCTCGCATCACGGCCTCGGGATCGTCGTACAGATCGCTGATCAAGATGATCAGGCAGCGGCGTTTGAACCGTTCGGCCAGCCGATGCAACGTATCGCCCACGTTCGTTCCCGCTGCCGCAGTTGTTTCACCTTCGTGTTGCTTCAAGCGGTCGCACAAACCCTCCAGTTGCCGCATCATCTCGCCGAAATGACGGGGCGAAGTCCGGGCGGGCATATCGAATTGCACCTGCTCGTCGAAGGTCGTCAGTCCCACGGCGTCCTGCTGACGAGTCATGAGAAAGGCCAGGACGGCTGTCAGATAGGCCGAGTATTCGAGCTTCGACAGTGCCTTGCCGTGGCGATAGAGCATCGATCCGCTGGTGTCGAGAATAATTTGAGCCTTGAGATTCGTTTCCTCTTCGTACTGTTTGACGTACAGGCGATCGGTCCGAGCCAGCATCCGCCAATCGAGAAATCGAAGGTTATCGCCGCGGGTGTATTCGCGATGTTCGGCGAACTCAACACTAAAACCTTTGTAGGGGCTGGAGTGCAAGCCGCTAATGAAACCCTCGACCACGCCGCGCGCGACCATCGACAGGTTCTTCACGCTGGCCAAGGCCGCCGGGTCCAAGAAGCGATAGCCGGTGTCACGTTTCATCGCAGGCTGTACTTTCTGCGCAGAAGCCACTCGGTCGTCAACACGCCCACGAACGCGACCCACAACAGCGGCGGCCAATAGAGACGCACTTCGTATTGCACTTGCCGCGTTTGCTGGCGGCGTTTGAGCCGCTCGATCAGTCGATCCGCCGTGCTGATGTGTGCATACCGTCCGCCGGTCTTGCTGGCGATCTCGGTTAACATCTTCTCGTCGAGATCCAATCGATCGAACTCCAGATTCGGCCGCCCCACTTCGATGATGACCACATCCGCCTTCAGCGTTTGATCGGCCCCCTGCAAGTGATCCAGCGTGGCTTCGACGGCGATTTCGTATCGTCCTGATTGTTCCGGCTCGAAGACGGCTCGGTAGTTTCCAGCCGGCCCCGCCACGGGAGCAAGCTCGACTTCGATCCGTCGATTGCGAGGTCCTTGAGTCTTCGCGACGACACGAGCACTGCTTGTCGCTTCTCCTTCAGCACCGCGCACGATCGCCGAGATCGCGACCGTCGATTCCGGTTCGTAATAAGACTTGTCGGTGGTCGCCACGATGCCAGCTTCGGTCGCTACTTCTTCGCTGCGTCCGGCCAGCCAACGGACCATCTGGCCCCAGAACCGCAAGAACGGCGTTTCGCGGTCGAGCGATCGGAGCGTTTGTTGCCAGTTGCGTGTTGTGTCGCCCGTGAAGACGGCAGCGCGTCCGTTACCGGCCGGCTGAACTGCGACCACGGGCATGGCAACGTAGTCCGAAGTGAACTCGCTCGGATGTACTGCGAGTACAGTTGCTGTTGGCTTGGCTCGCTGAACGCGGACTGAGCCCTCCAGCGGCGGCAGGCCTTCGATCTCCACGGGTGCTTCGGCCGTCGGAAAGAACGAGTCGATGTTCGCAAAGATCGGATGCTGCCAGCCTTCGACGGTCAGTTGCGGTTGGAAGGGCTGGTCGATCTGACCGACTTCGCGATCGCCTACGAAGACTGGCAATAG
>Ga0326597_10003951_pt1 | contig 21030 bp, 15 predicted proteins | sample RVTome_12_FD_203789 | JGI IMG/M metagenome (GOLD analysis project Ga0326597, IMG submission 203789) | Soil microbial communities from uranium-contaminated site in the Upper Colorado River Basin, Wyoming, United States - RVT100D185 | ecosystem: Environmental > Terrestrial > Soil > Contaminated >...
AGGTCTCGATGCTTAGCTATCTAGGAGAGTACTACCTTATCTCCGGCGACGTCCCCGGTCTCCAGGGCAGAGGACATATGTCGATTCCAACCTACAATGCCTTTCGCGCGCGCGATGGCCGCGACGTGCTGATCTGCGCAAATACGGAGCGGATGTGGCAACAGCTTTGTGAGGCGCTAGAAATGGCGGCTCTGGCGAATGATCCTCGCTTTGAGACCAACGAGCGCCGCCACGCGAACCGCGCAGAGCTGGAGCCGATCCTAGAGCGTGAGTTCGCGAAATACGATTGCGCTAACCTCCTGGCGCGCTTTCACGAGCGCGGCATCCCGAGCGCGCCGGTCAACTCGGTGGCCGAAGCGCTCGCCGATCCGCAAGTCGTCCACCGCGGCATGGTGCGCGCGGTGGCGCATACCCTGGGTGGAGAGATCCGCGTGCTCGGCAACCCGATCAAATTTTCACGCAGCCACGAAGCTGACTTCATAAGCCCGCCGACGCTGGGACAGCACACGGAGAGCGTCTTGCGGGAGGTGTTGGAATACACTCCCGAGCGGATCGAAACACTGCGGCAACAGGGCGCGTTCGGACCCGAATCCACCGCGACGACCTCCGACCCGGCGAAGCCGCAATCAAAGAAAACAAGAGATTTAACCACAAAGAACGCAAAGGACACAAAGTTCAGAATCAAAGATAGCTGAGGTCTTCGTGTCAGTCGTACTACCATGGTTGAACATTTGTGCAGTATGCGCAAATTTCCCGGGAGTTGAAAACTCTCGGATTTGGATATTGCTCTCGCCAAGGCGCCAAGACGCTAAGTTCGGAAACCATATTTCTCCCTTTGCGCTTTCGCGTCCCTTCGACGCGGCTCAGGGCATGCTTTGCGGGAGATAATCCGATTTCTTCTTTTGCGTACTTTGCGTTCTTTGCGGTTAATTTTTCCGGTTCCGAGTGTTTAGTTGCGGCTTTGCCGCACTGGGTGCTTCTATGAAACCGCCACCATTTGAGTATCACGATCCTGCGACGGTTGCGGAGACTGTGAGCCTGCTGCGCGATCATGGAGAAGATGCCAAAGTGCTGGCGGGCGGGCAAAGTTTGATGCCGCTGCTCAACTTTCGCCTGGCGCGGCCCGCGGCCATCGTCGATATCAACGGCGTCGAGGAGTTGGACTATCTCCGTCGGGAAGATGGCTGGCTTGCCGTCGGCGCGCTCGTGCGCCAGCGAGCCGCGGAGCTAAGTCCGCTGGTGACGGCGACCTGTCCTCTGCTGGCTGAGGCGCTGCCGTTCATCGGCCACTTTCAAATTCGTAACCGCGGCACGGTCGTGGGGAGCCTTGCCCACGCCGATCCGGCAGCCGAGCTCGGCGCCGTTGCTTTGGCCCTGGGCGCGGAGCTGAGGATTCAGAGCACGCGGGACACTCGCACTGTTCCCGCGGAGCAGTTTTTCGTCTCCTATCTCACTACCGCGCTGGCGCCGGACGAGCTGCTCGTCGAGGCCCGCTTCCCGGTGGCGCGACCCCGAACCGGTTACGCCTTTGCCGAGTTCGCCCGGCGCCACGGCGACTTCGCGCTCGTCGGTGTCGCCGCAATCGTTGAGCAGGATCCGGCGCACCGCTGCGCCGAGGCGCGGCTGGCGTTTACCGGTGTCGGGCCGGTCCCGATCCTGTGCGCGGATGAGCAGGGCATACTCCGCGGTGAGCCGCTCACGCCGCAGGCGATGAACGCCTTTGCCGAGCGCGCCGCGGCGAGCTTCGAGGCAGAGCCGGATATCCACGCCAGCGCAGAATACCGGCGCGAGTTGGCGGGTGTGCTCGCCGAGCGGGCGCTTCAATCGGCGGCCGCGCGTTGCAAGAAAGATAATTGAGATGGCGGAAAAGCGAACCATTCAACTCACGATCAATGGCCGGCAGCACAGCGGTCAGGTCGAGCCGCGCCGCACGCTGGCCGATTTCCTGCGCCAGGACTTGGATCTGACCGGCACGCATCTGGGCTGCGAGCATGGAGTCTGCGGAAGCTGTACGATTCTGTTGGACGGGGCCGCCGTTCGCTCGTGTCTGGTACTGGCGGTTCAGGCCAATGGACGCCGGGTTGAGACCGTGGAAGGGCTAGCCGGCCCCAAGGGCGAGTTGCACCCGATCCAGACAGCGTTCCACAAGCATCACGCGCTCCAGTGTGGATTCTGTACGCCGGGCTTCCTGATGTCGATCGTCGATCTGCTCAACACTCGGCCCGATATTGAAGACGAGGACGAGATTCGAACGGCGCTCGCCGGCAATCTCTGCCGGTGTACCGGCTATAGCGGTATCGTGGCCGCGGTCCGAGAAGTGGCCGCCCAACTGCGCCGGGAGCGCACACCATGAGCCGGGCGCTCTTCGGCACCAGGGTCGAGCGGCGCGAGGATCTGCCTCTCCTCACGGGCCAGGGATGCTTTACCGACGACCTGAAGCGGCCCGGCATGCTGCACGCGGCTGTGTTGCGCAGCCCGCACGCCCACGCCAAGATCCGCTCCATCGACGTCTCGGCCGCGCGGGCGCTGGCCGGCGTAGTTGCCGTGTTTACCCACGCTGATCTCGGCGCTGCCGGTAAGGCGATCCCGCTTCTGCAGCCCAATCCCCTCCTCGTCGCGCGAACCCAACTGCTGCTGGCGCATGACGAAGTGCGCTACGTTGGCGAACCCGTGGCGTTTGTCGTGGGGGACGATCGCTACGTAACCGAGGATGCGCTGGAGCTAATCGAAGTCGTCTATGAGCCGCTGGCGGTTGCGGCGGACGCTAAGGAGGCGCTCAAAGACGGTGCGCCGCTCGTGTATCCGGAAATTGCCAACAATCTAGCGTCTCGCTTTACCCTGGGTTTCGGCGATGTCGCAGAGAGCTTTGCGCGAGCCGATCTCGTGCTGCGACATCAGTTCAAGATTCATCGCGGCGCCGGTCAAGCGATGGAGGGCCGCGTGGTGCTGGCCGAGTATGATCGGCGCGCGAACCGGATTACGATGTGGTCCGCGACTCAGGCGCCTCATTTGATCGGGCGGCTCGCCAGCGAGATGCTGGGAATGGAGCAGCGCCAGTTCCGGGTGATTGCCCCGCACGACGTCGGCGGCGGTTTCGGACCGAAAGCGATCTTTTATCCCGAGGAAGGGGTAGTACCGTTCGCGGCGCGGGCGCTTTGCCGCCCAGTCAAATGGACCGAGGATCGCCGCGAGCATTTTCTTGCGACCAATCAGGAACGGGATATGTACCACGACGCGGAAATGGCGCTGACTCGGGAGGGAAAAATCCTGGGGTTTCGCGACACGGCTGTCTTCGATACCGGCGCCTACGTGCCCTGGGGGATCGTCGATCCCTGGATTAGCGCCACTACCATCCCCGGTCCGTACAAGCTTCCGGCGTTCCAGGTCGACATGCAGGTGGTTTACACCCATAAGGTTCCTGTCACTCCGGTGCGGGGAGCGGGCCGTCCCCAGGCGGTCTTCGTAATGGAGCGAATGATGGACATCGCCGCGCGTGAGCTTCGACTGGATCCCGCTGAAATTCGTCAGCGCAATTTTATCCAGCCTGACGAGATGCCTTACGCGATGGGACTGGTCTATCGCGATGGGGCGCAGGTGATCTATGACTCGGGCGACTACCCCGCCTGCCTGCGAAAGTCGCAGGATCTGATTGGATACGATGCATTCCGCCGGGAGCAAGCCAAGGCGCGCGCCGAGGGACGATACCTTGGCGTGGGCATCGGCGTGTATGTCGAAGGAACCGGCCTTGGGCCCTATGAGGGGGCAATCGTCCAGATCGAATCGTCGGGAAAAGTTTTGGTCACTACCGGCGCATCGCCCCAGGGCCAGGGACATGTCACGACGATGGCCCAGATCGCCGCCCACGAGCTGGGAATCGATGTGGATGACGTGACCGTCGTCACCGGCGATACCGGCGCGATACCGTTCGGCGTTGGCACCTTCGCGAGCCGGATCGCCGTCACCGCCGGCAATTCCATCGCGCTGGCGGCGCGTGAGGTGCGCGAGAAGGCTCTCGATATCGCGGCGAATCTGCTCGAAGCGAACAAGGACGACCTGGAGTTGGCGCAGGGAAGCGTGTTTGTGCGCGGCGCGCCGGCCAGGTCGATCAGTCTAGGGGCGCTCGCACTGACGGCCGCGGGCGCGCGGCCTGGTTACACGCTGCCGCCCGGCGTCCAGCCCGGGCTTCTGGCCACCAACTACTTTAGCCCGAGCCAAGCGGCTTACGCTAGCGGGGCACACGTGATTACCGTGGAAGTCGATGTACGCACGGGCGATGTGAAAATCCTGGATTATGCCGTCGCCCATGATTGCGGCCGGATGATCAATCCGATGATCGTAGAGGGCCAAATCCAGGGCGGAGTGGCGCATGGGATCGGCAATTGCTTCTACGAGGAGCTGATCTACGACGATAATGGCCAGCTCCTGACCGCCAGCTTCATGGACTACCTCCTGCCGACGGCGAGGGAAGTGCCCACGGCGAAGATCGCCCATATGAAAGTGGTCTGCCCGCTCAACCCACTCGGCGTGAAAGGCGCCGGCGAAGGCGGTACGATTCCGTCCGCGGCGGCGTTCGCCCGCGCGGTCGAGGATGCGCTTGCGCCTTTTAACGTTACTGTGACAGAAATGCCATTGAGCCCGGAGAAGGTGAGAAAGTTGCTGCGCGAAGCTAGCGTGAAGCGTAAGAAGGGGTAATCGGGCGAGCAACGATGTACGTAACGGCGAATAAATTACGGCTGCACTATCGGATCGAGGGACAAGGACCGGTCGTGTTATTGCTGCATCCCGTCGGGCTTGATCTGACGTGGTGGGTGTCTCAGGTCGAGGCGCTTCGCTCGGAGTTTCAGGTATTGCGACTGGACTTTCGCGGCCATGGCCAGTCGGCGATCGCCGCGCCGCCGTATTCGTTACTCGACTTCGCGAACGATGCTCACGCGCTCCTCGAAGAGCTGAAGCTCGCGCCGGCTCACGTCATCGGCCTCTCGTTGGGCGGGATGGTGGCTCAGGTGCTGGCGCTCGAATATCCCGCAGACGTACGCTCGCTGGTGCTGGCCGATACGCTGTGCACGTTGCCGGATGCGGCCCGGCAAGCCATGCGGGCGCGCGGCGAGGCGGCCGAGCATGGGGGAATGGCAGCAGTAGTACAACCAACGCTCGATCGCTGGTTTACGTCCGGCTTTCTGGATTCCCCGCTGGTTGCCCATTGCCGTCAACGGTTGCTGGCGAATGATGTCGGTGCCTGGGCGGCTAGCTGGCGGGCGATCGCCGGGATCGATACGCTACCGCGGCTGGCTGACATTCGTGTGCCCGCGCTCGTTACCACCGGGGATGCCGACCTCAGCACACCGGTCCCGGCAGCACAGGTCATTGCCGATCACATCCCGGGTACGATTCTCAAGGTCCTCCCAGGCGCGCCTCACATGGCGCCGTACGAACGGCCGGATCTCTTCAATCCGCTGGTTCTCGAATTCCTCCGGTCAGTGGAGTCTTAAACGAGAGAGAAAAGAAACTAAAAACGGCAGTTGATGTGTCTAAGCGAACTATCAAAGTATCAACCTCGGTGGAAATTCGACCAGAAGGACTACCACCACGAAGGTCACGAAGCATGCCCTGAGCGAGGTCGAAGGGAGCACGAAGTTAAGAAGTTTTAAAATATCAACATCCGAAACCTTCGTGTCCTTCGTGTGCTTCGTGGTGAGAATAGATTTTTAATTTATGCGTCAGAAAATTTGTGCGATCTACGACAACTTTTAAGCAGGGTAATATGACAGTTATCGAGCAGACAGCAGGAGAGCTAAGCTACCGCGACGTTCGCGAGTGGATCGATCGCGTCGAGAGCTTCGGAGAACTCAAGCGGATTTCCGGCGCCAACTGGCAGACTGAGATCGGCGCCATCTCTGAGATCAACGTCCACCGGCTTCCCTCCTATGGGCTCCTTTTCGACAAGGTGCCCGGTTTCCCGGAAGGGTTTCGCGTGTTGGTGTGCACCACTAACACGCCGCGACGGCTCGCGCTGACTCTGGGCCTGCCCGCCACCACTACCCGCGAACTCGTGGCCAGCTTGCGCCACGGCCGCCTCGCCCGATGGCAGGCGGAGAGCGAAAAGTTCGCGCCGGAGTATGTGGCCGACGGGCCCGTGTTTGAAGTGGTCCAGGAGGGAGCGCAGGTCGATCTGGAGTCCTTCCCCACGCCGATCTGGCACGACAAGGATGGTGGCCGCTACATCGGGACGGGCGATGCTGTTATCACGATCGATCCCGATACCGGTTGGTCCAACGCCGGCACTTACCGCTGCATGATCACCGGCAAGAATCAGTTAGGCCTCTGGATGGCAACAACCAATCGCCACGGCCGGCTGCACATTAATAAGTATCACCAGCGCGGCCAACCCGCCCCCGTCGTGGTAACTTTCGGCCAGGACCCTCTGCTGTCGCCGGTCCTTGCAGGTATGACCGTGCACGAGGGCGTCTCCGAACTCAACGTGGCCGGCGCAATTAAGGGAGCGCCGCTGCGCGTCGTGCGCGGTCCGGTGACCGGGCTGCCGATCCCGGCCGACGCGGAGATCGCCGTGGAGGGTTGGGTTCGCCAGGGAGTGACGTGCCAAGAGGGACCGCACGGTGAGGCACCGGGCTACTATGCCGGCGGGCAGCAGATGGTACCGGCGATTGAGGTGGCCGCTATCTACCATCGCCGCGACCCGATTCTGGTAGGGGCGCCGCCGGCCAAGCCCCCGCATGATTTTTCTTATTCGATGGCAGTGCTCTACTCGGCGCTGACGCACGATGCCCTGGAAGCGGCCGGGCTGCCCGGGGTGAGTCAGGTCTGGTTCCCTGAAGAGGGCACGGGGCGGCTCTTGCAGATCGTGGCGATCAAGCAGCGCTACTTTGGCCACGCCAAGCAGGCCGGTCTGCTGTGCTCGCAGGTGCAGCCTGCGGCGTACCTGGGACGTATGACCGTGGTCGTGGACGACGACATCGATCCGACCGATTTGAGCGAAGTGATCTGGGCGGTGGTCACCCGGGCGGACCCCAAGCGCGGTTACACGATTCTCGACCAATGCTGGGGCAGCCCGATCGACCCGCTGAAGCAGCTTTATCCCCCGGGTACTTTATACAGCGGCCGTGTGATCATCGACGCCTGCCGGCCATTCGAACACCTGGAGACATTTCCGCCCGTGGCCGCCTCGAGCCCCGAGCTTCTCAGCGAAGTCTGGGCGAAGTGGCGCCACCTGTTCGAGAAGGACGGCAAATCGTGACTGCGAGCTGTTGCACTTACCCGGATTATTCACGCGTGACGGCAATCGAGGCGTGAGCCCTCCGAAGCGAACACGGAGATTCGGAGTTCAATGTTCAAAGTTCAAGGCTCAAAGTCGGAAACGAATTAAAACGTTGAACCTGGGACATTGAACCTTGAACATCCTTATTCCCTTCGCTCCTCCGGTCTCACGCCTCGATCGACACGCTGTCGTGGCGCACCGAATAATCGGGTCTACTTCTTGCCGAAAAGCGAGGCGATAAATCCTGACGCTTCGAGTTCCTTGACCATGCCGTTGTCATAGAACTTCTCCGCATCCGCAGTCCGGACATTTTCTCTTTTGGATAGCTTTAGCGCCGCCTCGATAATTTCTTTTTTCACATAGGGTTTTTCCGGGATATGCGGAATGCTTGTACGGTAGCTCTCGAGGAGAATTTCCCGGTCGTCGATGCGGGAGAACCTGCCGACCACACGCATAGCATACTCCTGATCCCTCCGGCAGAGCGCCAACCCTTCAAGATAGCCTTTAAAAAAATTGCGCATCGCGTCACGATTCTGCCGCATCCAGGATTCGTTCACCCCGATGCCCATGTAGCCAAAAGGAAGCTTCATCTGCATCAGGTTTAGGATTTCTTTGAAGCCGAGTTTCTGCGCGATCAGACCGTTGGGAGGAGAGATAATCGAAGCGTCAGCCAGCCCTTGTTGGAGCGCCTGGACACGCGCATCCGTGCCACCCACGTAGACCATTTTGTAGTCGCTTTCCTTAAGCCCGTAATGGGCCAAGGCATCACGAATGCCGTACTCCGAAGCCGCGCCGGCGCGGCTGGCGGCGATGATTTTTCCTTTAAGATCTTTCGGGCTCTGGATCGCAGGCTTGCCGAAGATCTGAAAATAGTAGACATCGTAAACCGAGCCGGTCATCAGGGTATTTCCTCCCGCGAGCCGCGCCTCCACAGCGGAGCCCACGTTGAAAAGACCAACCTGAATGGAGTTGGCCTCCATCCCTAGCACCACTCTCGATCCTCCTGCCAGATAGATCAGTTCTGTGTCCAAGCCGTATTTTTTGAACAGACCCTTCTCTTGCGCCGCCCACAGGGGGACAGTAACAGCCGAGATCGCGCTGTAGCCAACGTGAACTTTTTCTGCGCCGATTGCCAAGCCGCGATATGCGAGAATCGCCAGCATGGTTATGGCACAAAGAAGAAAGGAAGATCGTGGCCTTTTCATTGCAAACTCCATGGCAGAGACGATGATGAATTTCAGTTGATCGCCCGCTCGATTCGATCCATCCTACGGTTCGTTAGACTCACCTTCCCGAGGAAGATCGAGGGACAGCCGGTTAATTTAAAGGCTCATTACCCCAATCGGGGGTAGATGTCCAGCGCTACCCGAAAGTCGGCCTCAGGGTATAGGTTCAGGATCAAGTTCCCATGTTGTCGAGTTGGCGGTGTTACCGTTACCCTGATATACTTTCATAAAAAGGGAGGTCCAATGAAACTAACCGCATTAATCGAGCGCGAGGGCGATGGTTACGTATCTCTGTGCCCCGAATTGGATGTCGCGAGTCAAGGCAAGACTGTAGAAGAGGCCCGCGACAACTTACGCGAAGCGCTGGGGCTGTTTTTTGAGTCGGCTTCCGCCGAAGAACTCAAGCAACGGCTTCGACACGAGGTTTTCATCACTCAAGTCGACGTAGCGGTTGGCTAGGTTGCGCGTCCTGTCCGGCAAGGACATTTGCGCTATCTTGAGAAAGTTTGGCTTTGAAGAAGTCCGCAGGCGAGGCAGCCATATCGTAATGCAGAAGTAACTTCCTCCCGGTACAGTCACCGTTCCAGTTCCCGATCACCCCGAAATTCGTATCGGTACGTTACAATCAATCATCCGCCAATCCGGCATTCCACGGAGTGAGTTCGAAGAATAATTTTCGCCAACGCGATCGCCAAGGCGGGCAGGTACATCGTCAGCGCAAGTGCGAAGGAAACCCTTGAATCGCAAATATCACGCCTGACCCAGGCCCTGACCCCGGCCCCACGAGCGCTTGCTACTCCTTCTCAAATCCCTGATTCTTAAACTTCAGAGTTCGGCTGTTCTCCGTGACGGTCCGCACGACAGTATCGGGCGCACCGTCCGGAATTTTCGCTTCGATTTCTAATGTCACCGTAACGTTCGCGCCTACGAGTCCCGACAGATGAGAGATTACTTCGTCGGCGATGCGACTGGCGTCTCGTCCCACTCGTGTTGGGTCGAGTTCGACGCTGCCGTGAAAGCGTTTGGGCTTTGGTGGTTCGGCTTTCGCCGATGGAACCTGGGGATCCTCGCTTGGCTTCTGCGCGGTTTCAGCTTTATCGGTTTTTTGGTCCTCAGGCGGGGGTTTCTCTGCGTCAAGCTGCTTACGCGCGCTCTCCGACTTCACTAGCAGTCCACGCGCGTCACTATCGACGATCGACACTTGCTGTCCGCCACGCAGTCCGCGGAAGCGCCCGGCGGCCTCGTCATAACTATCCGCGTAAGCAAACGAGTCCTTCTCCCAGGTGAGCAAGCCAAGCCCATCGCGAATCGCGCCCAGCAAAACAGACGAGTCTTTCAATCTCGGCAGGTAGAGATACCGTCCAAAATCTTCGACGAGCTGATTGATTGCCACACTATCTCCGCCTGCCTGTGCTCCGGCAGACAGGCGCCAAAGCGGTACGCGATCCAACTCCATTTGCAGCCTTGAAGGCGCAAAGCCGGTCAGTAGCAGTTCGTCGTTACGCAGCTTCTTGCTGGCGCGAACAGCGAGTGTGTCGGAACCTGTAAGCCGGAAGGTTTGCCAGCCGATCGCTGATTGCGGCGTTTCCTGCACCGGCACGAGGAGCCACTGATAGGCTTCGGGAATGCGCGCCGTCACAGCACTATCGGCCGCTCCCTTCTGCGTCTCCGCCTGCTTCACCTGGTGTGGATCTAAATTAATCGTCTCCTTCTCTGCGAGGATCGAGTCCCAGGCCAGATAGCGGCGCGCCGCTTCGTCGAGATCTTGCAATCGCGTCTTGTCCACCGCGAGGAACACGAGCGTGTTGCGGTATATACGGGGCGAGTTGCCGCGTGATTCAAGAATCGCCTTTGCCAAGACTTCCGCTGGACTGTTCGTCTCTTTGCTATACGGGTGATCGATTCCAAGCACCACTAACCGGGCATCTAAATCGTCCGGCACTTCCTGACCGGAAGCCGGCAGCGGATGCACGCGGCTGAAGTCGCCCGGTTTGCGTAAATCAGCACGGAGCCGTTTGTCGAGTTCTTGAACAACCTTGTCCGGATCGCGCTTCAACTGTTCGGCGCGATCGTCCGCGAGCTTGGTAACCGTCGGTTGCGTGGAGTACCAGTAGCGCGGGCCGTCTTGGTACAAGTAAGTCGCCGCTCCCGCGAGCCGGCGCAGCGCATCGCCGAATATCGCAGGCGATTCTCCCGGCATGACACAGCCAAGTTTGATCCAGCGATCCTCGAGACCGCGATTAGCCGCGGTAGTCGTCGGCGCAGACCCGAGATAGACGGCTCGCGCTACGCGTCGGGTCGCGGCAAATTTACCGAGGTTTGGCACCTCGCCGTCGAGCCGCAGCGGCAGCGAGTTCGCGCCGTCCACGTCTTTCTCGATAACCGGAATCCAGTTATCTGAAAGATAGCGCGTCAACTCAAACTCGACGCGCCGATCATCGATGGGAATGTTGGATGGTAGAATCAGCGGGTTGCGATCGCCTTTTTCCCATAGACTGTGAATGACCGCCGCCATTAAACGGAGCACGCCGCGCGTGCGTTGAAATTTCACCAGGGTGGACCAGTCATTATAGAGCCGGTCGAATACTTCTGGATGAATCGGATAGGCCGCCTTTAAGCGTTCCTCGTATTCAGGGTTGCGGCAGTCGGGAGGAAACTCCTGTTGCTGTGTCCGGTACAGATCGAAAAACGCCCTGGCCACGGTATCGCGCGCAACGAACTGCTCCCGCTCCACCAGCGGCTCGAACAATCTGCGGCGAACTATCTCGAATCCCTCTTCGGCGCTGGCCGGCCGCCATGACGATTCCAACCGCCCCACGACGTTACGCAGCCGCTCAAGAGCTTCCCTGCCGCGTTGCCCGCCGACTTCGGTATCGTCCGCCTGGGCGTGCGGCGAGCCGGTGGTATCCGACGCCGGCAAACTGATGACCAGCAAACACTGCTTCGCGAGCCGCGCTGACTCGGTCAGTGCTTGAGCAAAAGAGAATTGCGTCTCAAAACTCCCCGCCGGAAGGCCTGTGCTGAGCGAGGTCGAAGCATCACCCTGGTCGTGCAACTGCCGGGCGTACGCCACCCATTCATCGACGAGGATGAGACACGGCCCGTACTCATTGAACAGTTCACGCAACATATCGCCAGGGTTTGTCGCCTTCTCGTCATCGGCCCGGACGCGGTTAAAAGCCTTCTTCGCTTCTTTCACTCCGCCCGCCGCAAAGCCTAGTTGCCAGGCGAGTTCGCCCCAGAATGTGCGGACGACGGTGCCGTCACCTTTCGTTACCGGATTGCCCGGAGATATCTTGTTGCCGACGAATACGACGCGCTTCACCTTCGGCAGGTTGGAAACCTCGGCTTCTTTCAGAACGGCGTCGATGCCAAGTAATTCGCCGGGTTTGCCGCCGGAAAATAAATGATAGAGCGCCAGCATCGAATGTGTCTTACCGCCGCCGAAGTTGGTCTGGAGTTGAATGACCGGATCGCCACCGGTGCCAGCGAGCCGCCGAACCGCGCCGACGAGAAGCTGTTTCAAGCTCTCGGTAAGATACGTGCGGCGAAAAAACTCAGCGGGATGACGATACTCGTCCGTCCCTTCGCCTAAATGCACCTGCCATAGGTCCGCGGCAAACTCGGCCTGCTGATATTTTCCGCTGGCGACATCTTTGTGCGGGTTCACCACTTCACGCCAGGGCTTGAGTTGCCCGGTTACCTGACTCTCCACCGCGGGACTGGCGGTCTTGCGCTTCTCGGTTCTGACCTGCTCGTCGAAGCGCACCCGCAACAGCTCCATCTTCATTTTTTCGACTTCCGCCGATTCCGGGGCGGAGACTGCCGTGAGCAGTCGCGCCGCGCTGTCGAGAGCGCGATAAGCATCGTCGGAGGTAAACGGACGCTGATGAGCCCAGTTATTGCGCACCTCGCGTAGCTCGCTCACCAATGTGCGTTCAGACTGTCCAAGAGTTTTTCTGAAGACGGTATTCCACTGGTTCCACATCACTGCGAGCACCGTGGCGATTTCCCACTGCGGATTTTTCTCCGTACCCGCGAAGGTAAGCTGCTGGGGCGACAGCGTAGTTTTCACTTCATCGAACCAGCGCTGCTGATATTCAGACTTGAGCTCGCGTTCCAGAAATGGCGCCACCCCATCTTTGAGAAGGTCCAATGCCTTGCCTACGCGTTCGTGGTTTGTGATCGCCATCGTGTTACCTTAGCCGTAAACTACTTCCCCAGTCGCGGCGTAATCCACCACTGCCGATTCCTTTTTCTCCCACTCGTCAGGCGTCAGGGCGACCGCCTCTATCGGCTCAAAAACTTCATAAATCGCCTGCGACAATATGTCCGTCCGCTCCCAATAATCCTTTCCGGCAAAGTCCTTTGATATGACGACGACGTCTATGTCGCTTCCCTCCCTGTTCGCTCCCGTCGCATAGGAGCCGAAAAGGATCAGCTTTTCAACCTTGACGTTTTGTGCCTCAACGGCGTTTCGAAAGCACGATAAAATCTCTAAAGCTGCTTTTTTATCCATCTCAAGGTCTTCCTTCCCTCGGAGACGAACGTTTTTACCGGTCGTTCGTGTCTGCGATGACATATCTCATTCCTATTCCAGGTGGTTAATTTCTAGGTCACCCCAGTGTTGCTTCAGATATTCCGCTACAAGCCGACGATGGCACTGGTGTGGTTTGTCCTCACTGCACAAAAGACAGCCATCGGCGACTACCTCGCTCGGAATTGCCTCCTCGATGCGCCTCTGTTTCATGAGTGCCAGGAATTCTGTCTCGTACGTTTGCCAGTCCCCGCGCCGTTTTTTGTACTTATCCAACATCTCCTGAGTCGGGGCTAGTACCGGCAAATGGATGTATTCTAGGCCGCAAATCTCCGTCAAAAAGTAGGCAAGGTCATCTTTTTTGGCGAAACCGGCGAGCTGCGAGACGTTGTTCAACCGAACGTCTACCACGCGTTTTGCACCCGAGGTACGCAATAGTTCGAAAAAACGCCGAGCTGTTTTTTTTGTAAATCCGATGGTGAACACTTTCATAGCGAGTCTTTACCTGCGTCGGCTACAAGCTTCTCGTTGACGTATGCCACCTTTTGCTCCTGCCGACCTAACGCCTCTGCCATTAGTTCATCTCGCGAGCGAAACAGGTCGTGATCTCGAACCCCGACGACTTTCAGTAATCTCTCCATCGTCGCATCGTGAGACTCCAAACGACCGTCTGCAAGAATGTGCTGTACCGTTACGCCAAGTTCGGTAAGCGCACGAGCAACCAGAATGGTTCGGTGGCAATCCAATGGTTCCTTCTCGGCGCACATCAACGCGATACGGTACTCGTTAGCGCCGCGGATCACACGATCGATGCCACTGCGGAACAAATCCGTCCGTGCCAGACGCGCGTATTGAACGCGCCCGTTCTCATAGCACGTCAGATCGTTCGAGCGCGCGCCAAGTTCAGATCCCAGAAACACGTACTTGATGCCTTGCGCCTTCAAATCACGCTCTAACGTCTCCCGATTAAATTGTGGATTAGCGCGGCTATACGGCGTCGAGCGTACGTCGGCCAATGCCGTCACGCCATGTTGACGCAGCAGCTTAACGAACACATCCAGAGAGTGGATGGAGTGCCCGATCGTCAGAACCGTATACTGTTGCTCGCTCATGCTCCAGTTCCTTTACCACGTTGAATAATGGCAGCCACCAGTTTGTATCGAAACTCTGCGCCCTTCGTCCGGTAAGGCTCACCTAGGCTGATGGTCAGACAGCACTCACCGAGCGAATAGTTGCCATCCTTACGAGCAAGAAAATCACGCTCAATATGCGGATCGGTAACCCACAGCGAGTATCTGATCCCGCCGTGCTGAAACCGTGCCTGTACTCTCCGTTTCGGGTTTCCGAACGCCTCTGAAGGGGCGAAGACATGTGGGTCAACGCTCGATACGCGAATTAGGAAAAGCGAGCACGCCAATTTATCTGCTTCGTCCAGTGGAATTTCATCATGTTCCCCGTGGTACGTGCTATGTCCGTTGATCCACAATGTGGACGGGTTCTCAACATAATCCTGTACATCGTTCCAGTCAGCACGGCGCACACGCCGCCAGTAGAGGGTGGGGTCCAACAACCAATTCTCCGTCTGGCAAGCGTGAGGAACGTGTCGAATCAGCGGCACATCAATCACATCAAGCAGCCCTGGGTCGCTACCGTCCTCATACTGTCGTTCGTTCTCGGAAACTTCCTCACTGGGCCGCTCGCTTACCGGCCTGATCCACTGACCAGCGCCTGCTGCTGTGACCTCACGACCAGCGACGCAACGACCAGACATCTTTTTAGAGTTGGCGAGGCAAACGATGCGTTTGACTGTACCCATCATCTACTCCTAGGTCTCAGCAAACAATCCACCTTGTACTGGTCCGGACTTACCGATCTCGCTCGCCAATCGAATAATCTCAGGCCAGCTTTGCACGAGTGCGTTATAAGCAAGCGCCTCCTGCGTGCGCTTCTTGCGCTCGCAGATTACATAGAGCCGATACGCAAGCTCACGCGCGGTTTCAGCCTTGCCACCAAGCTTCGACACCAATTCGGCGGCGACGCTCTCGCCTTGCTCCAGTGCTTGCACCAACTGATGCACCATCTCCCACACCGTCAAGCGCTCGTCATCATTAGGGTCCCAGTTCTTCGGGAGTTCCGTCGGTTTTAACAATCGCACCTTTCCGCTCTTCGACGTGAGGATGCCGGCCTCGACCATGCCCGCGACGCTGGTGTTCTTGGACTTTGAGAGCTGTTCCGCCACACCGTACTCGCCCTCGGCGAAGCCCGACTGCTCGAACCAGGTCAGCGCCCAGCGGCTGTCGGCATCGAAGTCGCCTTCTTGTTCGGCCAAGGATTCATCCAGTGTCTGATTGATGAGCGCAAGCGCCTCGCGCACAGAAAGCGATTTTCCTTCAGCGTCGAGTATTTTTTCATAACGTGTGAAGATCGCCATGCCCGGACCGATTGCAGCCTGAGCCAAATCCACCGGTGCGATGTTGCCGCGCTGCAAATGGGCGAGAGCCGCCGGCAACTCAGCCTTGAGCGCGTTGACAAACTCGCGGCGTGTGGCGGTGGGTGCGTCAACGGCGCGCGGTCGACAGACGAGGATGATGCTGGAGGCGAGGGCGTTGGTGCCCATCGCAATCATGCGGCCGGAGCCCTCCGTACGCATGGGCCAGGTACCACTGATGGCGAAACCAGAGCGAATCACCGCGTCAAGGAAGGTGTCCCAGCCTGTGCTCGCGGTACCTTTTTCTCCATCGCTCTCGGTCTCCGACTGTTTGAAGGCGTAGTAGATGGAGACAGGAAATGCCGGATGAGCCTGCTCGGCGAGGCGGTGCATCGCCTGCGTCATGCCGCCGAGGAAGAACGCCTCCGCCTTCTCCTTGCTGCCGTGACGATAGGGCGTGGCCACGAGTTCCTCGGCCTTCGGCACTGCGAGCGTAGCGAAGAGGTCGGGAAAGACAGGCATTAGCGAGCGGCGAAGCCAGACGTAGAAGAAGTCCGACAGGTCGGCATAGCCGATATTGTCGTAGTAGGGGGGATCCGTGGAAACCACTTTGCCGTTGCTAACCATCTGCGACGCGGCGTCCACCTGCGTTGCGGTTGCAGGAGGGATCGCCGGAAACGCCGCAATCGCCATTGCACCTTTCTCGATGGCGATTGCGAAGCTCCCTCCTGTGTCTGCAAACGTGTTCGCCTCGGCGAAATCCCACACCATAGGAATAGCATGTCGAGCAAACGTTTCCCGGAATGCACCACGATCGCTCATCCATGACGCAATCGACGAGCCGATGTTTGTCATCTTCGACACCGCAAACGCCAGATAAACCGACACGGCATCCGCGTAGGCTGTAGCGCCGGTACCGGCGGAGGCGAGTGTATCGCACCTCACCCGTTCGCGCGCTTCCTGCACCAGATCGGAGAATGTAGTCAGCGCCACGAGCTGGCGTGGGGTGAATGCGTCACCCCACGTGGGCATTCCGTACATCGGCAGACGATCAACATCATGGCACGGTGTCGTGACTTTCAGCTCCGGCTTCCACTTGGGCTTGGCCGTCGTTGGTATCGCCTCATGCTCCAGCGTCGGCGCGAGATATACTCGCCCGTGCTCAGCTTCGGCAACGATCGCCATCAGCCGTACGCCCATGCGCCCGGCTTGCGCTTCGGACCGAATATAGTCACCAGCGATCGGCGTCCCTGACATCACGCACTGGAAGTTTGCCCCGCGTGCGAGCTTAGTGCCATTCTTCGCCGCCTCCGCATCCTTCGGCTTCCCCACCTTCACCGTGAACCAGTAGCTGCCGTCCTCGATCACCGGCTCGACGTAGGCATCCTTGCCCGCCTTGGTGGAGAGCATGAAGGTCGAGGCGAGCGGCACGTCCACCTGCGCGAAGGCGGGGTTAGGGCTCTTCACCGTGCGCGCCCAAAGCCAGGCGATCACGGTGAGTTTTTTACCGACGTAGGGTTTTAGGTCTGGACGGTCTTTCGCCATCTCCGGTGTGACTTCTACGTTCGGATAAAGATGACCGATGCGCTTCTCGGCTTCATCACGCATCCACTGGCCGTAGTAGCGCACGTCCTCGGCGAGACCTTGTGCGCCTTTCCAGCCGGTTTGTCCGCCAATCTTCTTTCGCGACTCGGGATTTACAGGCGGCTTGCCAGCAAACTTCGGTGGGATCTCGATCATCGCTTTGTTGATCAGCACCGCGACGGGATTCAGGTCACTCGCATAGGCCTCGAGTCCGAGTCGTTGCGCTTCCAGGGGTAATGAACCACCGCCAGCGAACGGATCGTGGAAGGCGGGGAGTTTATGTCGATCAAACAATTCCTTCGCGCGCGGGTGGTCAGCATTCTCAGCGCACGCCGCGCGCCAGCTCTGCCAAATCTCGTCGCGCGCGCGCTGAAGAACCTCTTCGTTAGTCGTGTTCTCCCACAGCACGAGATCCTCGATGATCTTGAAAAGCCGCTGGCGCTCCTTCTCCTGCGCCTTCTCTGTCTTGAAAATGTCCGGATGCGCCGACGGATCATCCACCATCTGCGCAAAGATCACCGCCCGCGCCGCAGCCAGCGGCCGCCTCGCCCACCACAAATGCAACGTCGACGGATGCCCATGCCGAATCGACTTCTCCCGCGCGGAAGCTTTATTGATGGCCTCCAGGGGCAAAGCGACTTCGATGAGTTTTTTCTTATAGGCGGCCATTCTGGTTCTTTGCTCTCTCTTCAATCAACATCGAAAACCTTGCACACGCAACTTGTTCGCATGGCAAGATCGGTAGATCGCGAAAGTTCGTCGGTAGATTCGCGGAGTCGGTCGGATGATTTCTCCGTGTCATCGGATGATTATCGGATGATTCCAGCAATCGAATGGCAGGCGGCCTGTCCGCTCGGTGATAGATTTCGGCGTCTTGTTGATGGATTGTTGATAGATTCCAGGCAGCGGAGTTTACGATTACGGGAAATCGGTTGACGATTAGTCGATAATTCCGCGGACCGCTTGGCCGATCCATCGGCGAGGGAATCTGACGATTACCAGAAATCATCTGACGATTATCGGTCGATTCGACGCTCTGATTCCGGCAGCCGGATCGATGGATTGGGTCACATCGTCGATGGATTATCGATGGATTACGCAATTCGACACGAGCGAGAATCGGTAGATTCCGCGCAAAAATCGGTAGATTATCGGTAGATTCAACGAATCCGAAATCCGCTGAATCGGCAAATTCCCAAGCTTCATCGGCAAATTGTCGGTAAATTATCGGCGGCACACGGCGAATCCTCTGAGTAACCAGCCAAAGCGTACGATGGCGCGGCATAACGGAATTGGGTTGCAATTGGGTTTTTGGCCTGCTAGGAAAGTTTTTGTCCGTCAGGCATTTAACGTCCGTATTGCGTCGGAATTGCGTCTTCATTGCGTCGAATTGCGTTTTAGGTTCGCATGAAACCATCGCGCCAACCTGGTTGTCCCATGGACGCCCCGCCAATCGCCTGCTCTCCATTTCCCTCTTGCTGCCAAACGTTATTTGCACTGAGAGTTCCAGCAGCGTGCAAAAGGCCTAATCATGTAAGTCCTTTATTTTTCATAAATTTCAGCGGGTATGATGGCGGATTTGCACCAGGATTGCACTAGATTTGCACCTATTCCTTCTCGGGATGCAAAGGGCTTTGCCATGGAAAATCATCATTTCCGGAGCCACTTCGCCCCCTTCTTGGCGCCCGTCAATTCGATGAGACCCTCGCATCTGAGTTCCTGTAGCAGTCCTTGAATCTGCCTGCGCGAAAGGGCGGGTAATACTTGGGCGAATTCCGTAAACTGAGACCCCGCTGAGCCTGAATCACAGACATGCTTGAGCAGTAAGGCTTTGTTGGTTTCCCGGTCCAGCCCGCGTTTACGCGTGTAGACTCCGGGCCTGCCGAGAAAACGATAGAATCGCTGAGACAGAAGGTGCCGAACTCCGCGCCCACGGCCTAGACGCTCGATTACGCCTTGTTCCAAGAGATGCTCGACCTGTGGTTTCAGATCGTCGGGGATAGGTTGCTCACGATGGACGAGGTCGATGACAAGAAAGTCTTCCGTGCTGAACGAAGCCGCCCGCTTGGTACCGATCTCTTCGAGAAAGCGCAAGAACTCAGGGTCCTGGATCTCGCCGTGTAACGTTATCCAGACCGAGTGTTCGCTCGTGCGGGAGAAGTCGGGGAGCGGCTTGCTGTGCCGAATGCACTCGCGGTAGATGAGATCAAAGCCCTGCCCGGCTCGCTCCACAAATCCGCACTTGGCCAAAACCTCGGCGATCCTCCGGTTGCGGGGGTTCTGCTCCCAGATGAGATTGCTTTCGTTGATGCCGGGCGGGAACCCGCCCGGACTCACGGTCTCGATGCGGCGGGGGTATTGCCGCACAAAGACCGATCCTCCGTGGCGGTAGTCGCGGTGGCTAACGGCATTGAGCACTGCCTCGCGCACGGCGCGCTCATGGAATGTGGGCACGTCCAATACAAACAGCCCTTGCTGAAAATGTTGGAGGTCGTTGCGCAGGTTGACTAACCGCCAGATTTCGTCGAGCACAGGCAGGAAGCCCTGCCGGAATTCGCGCCTATCGGCGGCTGGACCAGGGGCGTCGCTCGATCTGTACTCGAAGATCACTTCGGCCTGACCGAGGAAACGACCGAGGGCCTCCCGCGTCCCAAGCAGGATGAGTGACGCATAGGTGAGCTGCCCACCGACGATCAATTCGGCGTCGGCGAGAAGGTGATCGACGGGGCGGGTCGTGATCCCTTGTCCCGGTGTTTTCCGCTCCCAGAGTTGCCGCACCAGCTTGGTTGCTTGCGGGTCCAGGTCCGCGAGGCGCGCGTCGGAGCAAATTTCCGCCGAGAAATCGGGCCCGGTTTCGCTATGAATTCGTCGTAACTGTTCATCCGACATCGGAACTGTTGCATCTCCGGCTCGCATCAAGAACGAACCGTTGTAATGCCACGCGGTTCCTGGCAGCCGTGCTGGAACTCGCACGATCAAAACCCGCTTGCCTTCGTGATGATACTCGTTGATTGAGATCCGGTGCCCAAGTCTTTCGTACAGGCCTGCCTCAGTCCGCCCCGGCTCCTTGAATGCGCCGGTGCCGATCACCCGGCGCGGCCGTTCATCAGTAACACCGAGTACAATCGAGCCGCCCCCTTCGTTAGCAAGTGCTACGCAGTATTTAGCAAGATTCTCGAACTCGAAGCCGCCCGACGCCGACTTGAACTCTACCCGGCTTCCCTCAGGACTTTCCAGCAAAGCTTGGAACTCCGCGTCGCTCATCGCGGCGACTCCGCTCGGGCTAATAGCTCTGGAAAATTGTAGTTCACGCTCGTGACGTGAAAGTCGGGCTCGCGTTGGAAGGGTTGGCGCAAGTAGTGAACTTGGTGAGAGCTGCCGTCAACGAACTCGACCATGCCGAGGATGAAATCATCGGGCGTGTTAAGCGAGTAGAGAATCTCGTTTCGGCTGACGGTTAGAGTCTGCTCTCCCGACGCGCGGCCTTTTACTTCGATGAAGCGGAGTTTCCCAGTGCGAGGATCTTTGCTTTCAATGTCGTATCCCACCTTCTCGAACTCTCGGTCCACCGGCTCAAAGCCGAGGCTGCGCTCCACCTCCATGATGATGGCGCGTGCACGCGCCGCGACGGCCAATCTGTCGACGATATCTATAGAAGTGGTAGCAATGTGGCCAGTAAGTTTGTTGATCAATCCTAACGGAACGACTACAAGACCACCCAGCACAACCGGCGGCAATGCGGAGATTTGGCCCTCGTGATCGAGCTGCTCCATTCTCTTCTGAAGCCGGCCTTGCAGTTCATCGGCCCGGCGGCGCGCTTCCTGGGAATTCAGACGGGCATTAACCTTGCCGGCTTGTTCTTGAAGTTTGAGTTCCTCAGCCCGGTGGTCCCAGTAATTGATCTCCTTCGTCAATCGATCCTTGACCGCCGCCCGGGTCTTATCGATCCATTCAATGCGCCGGCCGCGCACTTCTTGGAGAT
>Ga0326597_10003952_pt1 | contig 21025 bp, 22 predicted proteins | sample RVTome_12_FD_203789 | JGI IMG/M metagenome (GOLD analysis project Ga0326597, IMG submission 203789) | Soil microbial communities from uranium-contaminated site in the Upper Colorado River Basin, Wyoming, United States - RVT100D185 | ecosystem: Environmental > Terrestrial > Soil > Contaminated >...
TAATTCTTTATATCCAGGCATGCTGTCTAGTGTTTCAACCAATCTCTTCGGATTGTTACTCATTTCCACGGTTGCCTGAATTGGCCCCTTTGCCTGTTCCTCCAAATCCTTAGCCCTTCCATCCCAAAACTGAGCTATATTGAAAACCGCGTTTAGTACTGTTGGTGCGTTTCGAGGCCCCTTTTGCCATCCATGTCCGGTAGAGGTTTCCTGCAGGTCTACACCGGCTGTTCCTAAATTGTGGCAGGTGTTACAGCTGATCAAATTTGAGGCGGAGAGTCTAGGATCGAAGTAAAGCATTTTGCCTAGCAGAACCTTTTCTTGTGAAATGGGGTTATGTTTAAGTTCTGGAGGTGAATCGGGAATGGGTTTGAAAAGTGCTTGCGCCTTTTTTTGAAGATCGTCCTGAGCCAATACTCCTCGTGGGATTAATAACATAAGGATCGTCAGGGATATGCACGATATGTTTACCATAATATTTCGCATCTGGTCAGCCTCCGTTATTTATTTTTTCTCCAACCGGCCCAGTATGGTATACCATTTTCATCGCGGAGTTTTAGAAGTTCATCGCCTTTTTTCACTTCAGCTGCGATAATTACAGGTTTTCCTTGATACGTTATTCTTGATCCTGTGACCTCAATTTTGTCTTTAGGTTCAATCATTATGTCCTGCCTTTCGATAAACCATCCAGGACCCAGGTGGACGGAGATTGTTTCTCCATCTGTTTTCACGATCAGGTGCACGCCGTATGACATTCCATCCCTCGGGGTAATTTTTTCTAAAGTTACGACTTCACCCAATATAGTTTCCACTGTTTTTGGATCATACATCCTATTATATCCGCTGCCACTTCCCCAGCCTCCACTCCCTTTCCATTTCCCGCCAGGTTGTGCCAGGGATTCAAATGAATAAATCAAGCTGATTAACGTTAATATCGATATCAAAAATCTCAATTTGAACATATTAGTTGCCTCCTACTCTAAATCATCATAAACTTGGCTACTCTCTCGTCAGTATTGTTAACCTGACACAGTATCTATTTTATTTATCTTTGTGTTTTGAATCAGTCTGTATCTTCTTCATGTTCTCCTTGGGTAGATATGGATTGGTTATTGAATGTGTTGGAACGTATCTCTGGATGATTTATCCTTCCTCCGAGATTTGATGTCCACGCAATCATACCTCCTCCCACAATGAGACCAATCAAGGTTACAGGTATTAACCACCCTCCCAACTTTTGGGAATACCTCTTTATTATAAGGGTCATGAGTGCCAGCGCTCCCACGACTTCCATAAAGAAAAAGGCTTTCTCAGACATTTCTTCATGTTGTTTAATCAAATTTTCGGAAATTCCCAGTAGTTCCTCTACTACTTCCTCGGCCGGTTCCCCGGTCAAGTAGGCCGGAATAGCCCACAAGGCGACAATGATCGTAAATATTAGGGAAATATTGATCAGTTCTTTGCTGTTTCTGATTAATGCAATGATGAAAAGCAAAATTGTAAAGCCAACACCGATAAGTGGGATATGGTTTAGAATAAGATGAATATGGGCCCAATTCATTTATATGTTCCTCCTTATTATTTTCTCAATTTATCCATCTGGTGGTTTCTGCAAGTTATATGCCATCGAATGTTTACATGCTTGGGGAAGTCGTTATGTAAAAATGCCTTGATTGTAATACGGAGGTATCGGATCCCGATTGCTGACACCGAGTCAAAAACCAAGGATATCGATGGGAGACTGATGATTATAAAATACGATATTCACTTACGTTAGGAGCTTTGGATTCATAGCTTAGTGCAAGCTGAAGACATAAAAAGGCAGTTTTTGGTATTTTATCCATAGTCGGGATTTTCTTATGATTGAGATATGCAGATCGGATGTGAGCGTATTGATTAGGTTTTGAGTTAGATAGATATAAGGATAAGTATACCGAATCAAAATCCCATACTAGACGAAGGCCGGGCTAGATTATTTGTCGTCAATGATGGACTACCTCGACATCAATACCCTTATCTTTTAGTTTTGAATCAAGTTTATCATAGTCACAGTTTATTACCCAGAAATAGTAAAGAAGATTATCCTCAGATGCAGAGGTGAATGATACTACCTTCTCAGAGTAGACTTGAAGGAGTCTTATTACCTCAAATAAATCTACCCCCTTTGACATTTTTAATTGTATTCTTTCTGGTCCCTCGTGAAATCTTAACAGGTTTATTAAACCATCTAAAATATCTGTCACAGTTATTATTCCCACTATCTTATCATCCTTGGATATTACGGGAAGAGCATTAATTTTCCGGTTTCGTATTATCTGTGCCGCTGACTCGACTGTCGCCTCCTCTGAAATTGTGATGGGCTGGGGAGTCATAACTGATTCAATCGCCAGATTGGGTTGATTTAGGACCCCTCTCAGATCCCTTTCAGTTATTACGCCGACGAGTAAATCATTCTTAATCACAGGAAGCTGCCTAAATCCATGTTTTTTTAACAGATGCAAAGCAAAATTAACCTCCTCCGATGGTTTTATGGAGATCGGATCGGGGGTCATGCAATTTTTTACATACATATTTTCAACCTCCTCTTTGACGCGGATTGTGCCTTAAGTTATTAAAGATTTTATGGTTAATCTGTATATAAACTAGGCAAAAATAATGCCAGTGCAAGCGATGTTTGCTTTTTGGGGGAAAGGATTGATAAGAGTTGTAATATGTATTAAATTTGGACGGTTCAAATATCTTTAATTTGATGGAAATATAGAAATTATTTGTCGGACAACACGGATATACCAGGTAGTTCATCCCCACCAAGAAAAACAAGTGAAGCCCCTCCACCGGTTGACACAAAGTCAACTTCCGTCTCAAGAACCTCTGCCTTTCTTAGGGCGGCAATCGTATCTCCTCCTCCAACAACTGTGTTTGCCCCCCTCCAGTAGGCAAGTGAAAGCGCCCTAGCAACATCGATAGTTCCATGAGAGAATTCGTCCTTTTCGAATAACCCCATTGGACCATTCCAAAAAATTGTTCCTTCTCCAGACAAGATCTCGTGAGTATAGATTGAAGCAGTTCTTTGGCCAATATCATAGCCTATGAACCCTTCCGGTATTTCTCCATCAATCGATCTGGACTTACCCTTTTTCTGAGCACTTGGTGCTATGACGTGATCTTCTGGAAGATAAATTTTATCCCCGTGTTTTGTCACGACCTCTTTAGCCCAATCTCTGAAGTCTGTCTCGATTGGAGAATCCCCAACAGAGATTCCTTTCGATGCGAGAAATGTGTATGCAACTCCTCCGCCAATGAGCACCTTGTCTGCTTTCATTATTAAATTTTTGAGGGCGCTTATCTTGTCCTTTATCTTTGCTCCACCCACAATCACAATAAACGGACGGAAAGGATTATCCCTTATCTTACCAAGTACGTCGAGTTCCTTTTCGACCAGCAGACCGGCCAATCGATAATTAAAATAGGATGCCATCCCATATGTTGAAGCATGGCTCCTGTGTGAGGTGCTGAAGGCGTCATTGACATATATGTCGGCAAAAGAAGCCAGTTCTTTACTAAAACCCGGATCATTAGCCTCCTCCTCCTTATGAAATCTAAGGTTTTCAAGTAGCAGGACCTCCCCTTGTTCGAGCCTGGTTACTGAGTATTTGACTTCCGACCCGACACAGTCCTCAACAAATTTTACTTCATTAACCTTTAGGACGGCTGAAAGCCTCTCGGCGATAGGTCTTAACGACAGTTTCTGATTGACTTTTCCCTTTGGCCTTCCAAGATGAGATGCAAGGATGACGGCTGCTCCTTTTCTGGCCAAATATTCAATCGTTGGAATCGACCTTCTGATTCTATAGTCCTCACTCACCTTTCCTTTTTCTACAGGTACATTGAAATCAACCCTTACAAATATCTTCTTTCCTTTGTAATCATCGTCCGGCAAGTCCGTTATAGTCATTTTCATTGTGCGAATTCTCCTGATAGTTGACGTTTACAATAAACAATAATACCCTCAACCGAAGTATGAAGTATACTGAAACCTGTATTCAATTATCAAAAATTGTACCAAAACTTAATTCAGAATCCTTAAGGCAGGTAAGAAGCTTAAACTAGACGATGGAGTTTTGAATTAATTAAACGTCTATTAAGATTTTATAAAAGCCTTTTTATGTCCTCTAGAAGTTCATCAGGATTAAATTCTGATCCTTTATAGTGTTTCCTTATTCTGCCATTCTTGTCTGCTAGACTAATCCGATCCCTGTGGGATATTAAGTATGACTGTTCCCCGTTGCCACTCGAATCGACTGGATCCTTGATCGCTTCCATGCCGGCTACCTTCAAAGTTGCATTAACTGCATTCTCATCCCCTGTTAGGAAGACCCAATTATCTAAGTCTAGGTTCATCATCGCGGCATGGTGTCTTAACACCTCGGGCGTGTCCCTCTCAGGGTCAAACGATATTGAAATAAAATAGACCCTATCCTGAAGCCCGCTTTTCTTTATCTGTTCTTTAAAGACATTCATCTTCTTACTTATGATATGACAAATATCGGGGCAGTTAGTGTAAATATAAGCAACTACCAAGACCTTTCCCCTGACTTCGGAAAGGGAAAAATCTCTCCCATTCTGGTCTATCAATGTAACATCAGGGAATTCCCCTTTTACGGGTAAGTCAGGAGTGCATGATAATAATGATAATAATAGTATAGAAATTAGAAATGTAATTCGTACCATTAAGGTTCCTCCCACTTGGTAAATTAGATTAGCGAAATTGAATTATTTCTTTAAAATAATGCCCATAATTTATATCATTTCAATTTACATCTCAATTCTGTGAACTTATTGAATTTTCTAGTCGCGAGGAGTTCATTTGTTATAACTCCAAAGTATTTCGATATTAATAAAGGCAAGATCTACACCATATGAGTAACATAAGTTCTCCAATACATGTTTATGACATCTGTCGACTGTACGAATATCGTACATGTAGCATCAATTTTAGTTTAATCATTTTTAACCCTAATACTCTGGACCTTCAACGAATATGCGGGAATTTAATTCGAATGCTGCCCGATACGTCAAACAGTAAAATGATTTTCTAAGTTCTTTCACTAAAAGCATATTAATAGAATTTGTTTGAAATTTATTTGGTCTATCATTTGCAATAACAAACAGGTGGGCTTAGTTGTGTTACTCTTCTAAGGTGATAAGGTTTTTAGTTATATTGATGATTAAGAAATCAAGCATGAGGTGATAACATGAAAATGAAGGCAACGATATTCAAAGGAAAAAATAGCATAGGTCTCGAAGAACGAAAAATTCCAAAAGCTGGACCGGGGGAGGCAATTGTTAAGGTAACCCTTACGACAATTTGTGGTACTGATGTTCACATAGTGAGAGGGGAATATCCAGTTAGGGAAGGTCAGATAATAGGACACGAGCCAGTGGGGGTTATTCATGAATTGGGTGGAGGGGTTTTGGGTTACCAGAAAGGCGAGAGAGTCGCAGTAAACGCAATTACTCCCTGCGGTGTCTGTAATTACTGTCTTTCAGCAAACTGGGCGCAGTGCGGTGGCTTTCTGGGAGGTTGGAAGTTAGGCAATACCATCGACGGGTGTCAAGCGGAATATGTGAGAATTCCAAATGCCATGGCTAACCTCGCCCCAATACCTGAAGGGCTATCCGACGAAGATGTGCTTTTTACCACGGACATATTCTCGACAGGCCTTTCGGGTGCGGAAAGTGCTGACATTCAGGTTGGCGATATAGTAGCTGTTTATGGCCAGGGTCCGATTGGTCTCTCAGCCACTGCGGGTGCCAGGCTCAAGGGTGCATCTCTAATTATTGTGATTGATACTGTCCCCGAGAGATTGAAAATGGCGGAAAATATGGGTGCAGACATATTGATCGATTTCAAAAAGTCTGATCCAGTTAAAGAGATCATGAAAATCACTGATAACAGAGGTGTAGACGTGGCAATCGAAGCGATTGGTCTTCAGCAGAGTTTCGAGAATTGTGTTAAGTCCACACGCGTTGGAGGGACGATCTCCAGTCTAGGTGTTTATCCGGCAGAACTCGGGAATATCGGCGTCCCTTTAAAGGAATTTGGGTATGGTATTGCGGATAAAAGGGTAGTTTCAACTTTATGTCCGGGTGGAAAAGAGAGAATGAGGAGGCTGATGGATCTGGTTAAAAGCGAAAGGGTAAACCTTAGACAGCTCATTACGCACAGGTTCAGACTAGACGAGATAGAAGAAGCATATAGGATATTTTCGAATCAACTGGACGGCGTGCTTAAGGTCGCGATAGAGCCTTGAAATTCAGATACAACTATTAGTAAGTGTAGCTTAATTCTAGTACAGGGAGTGTTAAGACTTTGAAAATAAATAAGATACTCTGGGCAACTGATGGATCGAAAGTATCTCAGGATGCTTTGAGCTGGGCAAAGCTCTTTGCCAAGACTCTTGGTGCTGAAATCATAGGAATTCATGTATTAAAACCAATCGATAAAAAGATTTATGAGATTGCCGGCCGGAAGCTAGATATGAAAAGCCTAGTGGAAAGAGAATCAGGTAATTGGTCCAATCAATTTGACGAAATTTGTACGGTATTAAAAAAAGAGAAATTAAGGTTCAAACACTCGGTTATGGAACATCATAAGCCTTATGAAATGATTATACAGGTCGCCGATCAAGAAAAAGCATGCCTCATTGTAATGGGAAAGAGGGGGCTTGGTCTTAAGGATAAAACCTTAGTCGGAAGCAATACCCTGAAGGTTTTACAGGGGTCACGCGTGCCAGTCCTAGCCGTAAAAGAAAAAAAAACAAAAACCTTACCGAAGATAAAAAAGATATTAGTCCCGCTCGATATATCTGAAAAATTCAGCTCGGCTTTAGACTATGCTCTTTCTTTAGGTGAGCAATTGGGAGCAGCAGTTACCGTAATATACGTTGAACAACTTTTTTCATACCCTTACGAATTTCCGATTACCATATTGAATGAAATGAGGGATATGTACGATAAACAACTTGAAAAGAGGGTGGAAGAGGTCTCTACGCAATTCGAAAATAAGATAAGAATGAAGCATAAGGTTGTGGAAGCGATTACACCTTTCCTGGGAATTATAAGGTTTGCAGAAAGGGAGAAATCGGACCTTATAATCATGAATACTCATGGCAGAAAGGGTTTAAAGAAGCTATTCTTGGGTAGCGTCGCGGAAAAAGTCATTTATGAGGCACCTTGTTCGATATTGGCGTTGAGACCTTGATTCAAACATAAACATGGCCCATTTGTTTTATTACTCCAATTCTACCGGTGCTTTTGAAGCTATCTCCAGCAAATCACGAGCCTTCTTCAGGGCGATATCTATTACAGTTTTTTCATCGTCTTTATGATTTGTTATATTTACTATCACTCTAATTGATTTAAACCGACCTTTTACATCCTCATCTTTTTCCATGTAGCCAAGGGTTACTTCGTAAGCATCTCTGCCTGAATTGTACTCAGTGTCTATTATATATAGAGATCCAAATTCAGACATTTTCCCTCGCAGCTACTGAGGTATTTGGTGTTGTAAAACTCAAAGTCTTTTCTTTACCGAAGCAACCTTGCTCTTCATCGTGACCGATTTATCACGGCGGTCATCTATTGTAACTGTAGTAACCACCCTTGTGATTCCCTTACCAAATACCGATTTGTGCATCTTGCTTGCTACTCTAAAGACATCTGATATTTCAGCTTCGATGAGGGTCCCCATTGGACTTATTTCGTATTTCATGCCCTCTTTATCCAAAACCCTTATCGCCTGGGCAATCCAATCACCTATACTAGCTGTGGGAGTACCAAGGGGAATAACACTGATTTCTGCTAATGCCATATCTTAACCTCCGATCTTTTTATAATCCTAGCTATAATATTTTAAGCAATAAAGATGCCAACCCAAAATCAGATATTTTAGAAAAGGGGTTTTAAACCAGATAACCGACGTCTTAGATTCGAATATAAGCATTGGATTAATTAATATTGAATTTAAGCTTGGCATGAAATTTGCTCCTAAAATACTTTATTATTGGTGGAGGGTTAAGGATATTATTTCTCAAAAAATTTTTCAAAGGAATTATGCTAGCATTTTGTTGAACCAAAAAAAAGGAAAGGAGGGTCCTCAATGAGAAGTTTGGAGCTTTCAAAAGAGGAAAAGGATACCCTGATCGATGTTCTAGGCAGTTATATATCCGATTTACGTATGCAGATTGCTGATACCGACAGTTCTTTCTTTAGAGAAGGACTAAAAACTAAAAAAATGATTCTAATTGGGATACTGGACAGGTTAAATAATTTAGATAAGTAGAAGAGTAATTCAAATGGGTAAAAAAACCGACCTCGTACACTTCCGACAGTTTTTCATTTATTAATACTCAGCAGAGGATAAGCAGGGGTAATAACTCACAGTATAATCGAGGCCTTTATGAGAAAAAGATAAATATTAAGATGTAAGCAAGAGATTTTAGACGAAGTGAACATTGCTCAGAAATGAGTTGGGAGATTTTTAAGGTATATGGCCAATTAAGACCAGGATACCACTCGGAGATTTAAGAACTTTTAAGATGAAGAGTAATCCAGACCCCTTAGAAGTTGTGAAGAAGGTTTTATGGAACGGTAAGGTTGGTTTAAGCGAACTTAAAATGATCAGCATAACCGTTTCTTGGCTTCGGGCTGGCTTAAACAGGAGTGGGAAAGGGTTCGAAAATAAGAACAAGTAAAAAGTTTTTGTTGTCATTCATGATGTCAAAAGACAATTTACTCGGAATAGATTAAGAATATATTTAAGATTTATCGATTAAGAGAAAATGAGAATATTTATAATTATAGCATTATCCACTATCGTGATCATAATTAATTTCGTTAGAGCTGAAGAAGAAAACGGATCTAAAGTCATTGCAGCGCAGCAGTTTTGTTCTGAAATTATGGCAAGTGACGAATCATACAACAAATTAAAAGGAAAAGAATTTGTTATTCGTGGGATCGTATCATCGATTGGCGATAAAAGAAAAGCCTTCCTGGGAAATAGGATAAATTCCGTTGTTGACCTAATAATTTCGCCAGAAATAAAAAAAGATCCTTATGGCAGAAAGATTGAAACGCCGACAACCTGTCTAATTTCTTCGCAGATTAAGGTGCCCGGAGAGGAGTGTGAGTTTAAAAACGGAAAATATGAATGCAGAGATATTACAGATCCAAAACTTGAAGATAACAAGAAAACGGTGTTAAAACTAAGTGAAGGTGAGGTAATCACTGTACGAGGAATATTGGAGGGGAAATCCGCACTTCACCAATATGCCTTGGACGATAGGAAACGACAAATACTGAACATTTTACTTTCCGATAGTGAAATAATAGAGATCAAGGGTGGGAAGAGTCTTCCGTAGCCGATTATCATCTAGGTCAAAGTTGAGTCCAGTGGTAAATTTGCTGATATGCAACTTACTCCAACTCAAGGAAGGATTGCAGTAGTATGCTTAACGATTTGTTTTGTAAGTTTTTTACGATCGAATATTCTCTGAAATCAACTCTATCACTCCTCTTCTTACCATCATGATTCCTATAGCTGCGAGTAGTATACTCATGATTTTTGCAAAAGCCCGCGCCCCGCTCTCTCCAATAATTGATAGGATAAAATCGGCTTTTAAAAGGGCAATACCTAGGATAAAGAGATTCAATCCAAATGCGACCAGAGTTGAGATAAACCCTTGGGTATCCACGAGTATAATGAGTGTTGTTAGGAGTGCTGGTCCAACTATGAGGGGAGTACCAATAGGAAAGACTCCCAAAGAGGTACGATATCTTTTCTTGATAGGTTGAGTTTCTTCTCTTAACAGTTCCAAGATAGAAAAGGTAAATAGGAGTAATCCGCCTGCAATCGCAAAATCAGAAAAGGTAATTCCCAGAATTTTAAATATGATTTTTCCGGTGAATACAAAGATTATACCAATGACACAAGCTGTAAGGATTGACTGCCTTGCGACTTTTTTCCTTTCCTCGTGATCTAGTCCTGTTGTTAGAGAAAGATACATAGGGATGATCCCTATCGGATCTATTGCGACAAAAAGAGGAATTAAACTTAGTATTAAGGATGTTATCATTTATGTTGGTTGGTAACGCAACCGCTTTTATTTCCTAAATGCTAAAGATATAAAGAATATAATATTAAAGAAGCCATTGCTAGAAAACCAAGATAAGATAATTTTATGTATGAAATAAAAAAAAGAAAATGAATGTATCAATGCGATTAGATAACGTATTCAGATTAAAGGGTTTTTGTTGAATAAATATGAAACTTTTATTTTTTAGAAAGGTATTAAATATCCTTCTGGTTACAAATGGAATGATACTTTTGGCGGGCGCAATGCTCGGTCCGATATATGCACTTTTTGTTGAAGAGGTTGGGGGTGATCTCCTTGATGCAAGTTTAGCAGGTGTAGCCTTTGCCATAGCAGCCGGTGTTACAACCCTTATATCGGGCAGGTTTACAGATAAGGTTAAGAATAGAGAATTAATAGTTGTGCTCGGATATATGATAATGGGGGTGGGTTATATCTTGTACACGAAGGTAAATTCAGTTTTGTTCCTTCTGGTTGTCCAAGTGGTCATAGGTCTTGGGGAAGCCGTTTATGCACCTGCGTTTGATGTCGTGTATTCCACACATCTTGAGGGTCGAAAAACAGGCAAACAATGGGGTGCGTTGGAATCATTGTATTATTTTACGGCAGCAGGGGGTGCCTTAATCGGGGGACTCATAGTTACAAAGTTTGGTTTTAAAACTCTCTTTGTAATAATGTCGGTGCTTTGTTTCGCCAGTGCATTTTACGTTTACAGATTGCCAAGAAAAAAAGTTGATTGAATATGAAATGAAATGCCTTTGTGAGATATCTCTGGCGAGTCCCGTCTTATGAGGAGAAAGTTGAAATCGCTGAACGTAGGGGCATATGACATATTGATATAGTAGGTCATAACGTAACTGAGCAAGTTAATGCGGATATCGGCAGATACTTTTGTATGCACACGATTCAACGACGAACCATAACATTGATAAAGTATTACCTTTGGGTGGAGCCTGGTACTATATCAATTGTCCTTCCGGATGTCGATCTAAACAGCACCACTCCAAATGACTGCGGGGCGTTTTTAGAATCTATATATGACGGTTAAAATTGTGTTGTACCGATTTATACAAGACACACGTATTTGGATTAGAAGGTTATCATAAATCAAGGTTTGAACTATAGACACGATGTAAAGCGAGCTCTACAGGGTAATTGGCACGACATTTGCCACATAAGTCATATAAAGCGGTCGGAAACGTATTAGTATTTATGGGTAAAATAAGGTTATTCGTGATAATAATGCCACGTAAGCAATCTCGATCAAAAACAATTTACATTGAAGTGCATATTTAATCGTTTTAATTGAAAGGAGTTAGGCAATTAATTTTTTCATTTTGTTTGCTATAAGTCATAAACGAGTCTTAAGCTATAGTCTATGGGGGTGACCGACTGTCATTAAATGATATACACCAAATACGAAGTTAGAAAGGAGGTAAAGTGTGAATATAGAATTGATAGGAAAGGGAATTGACATATCCGAGGATCTAAAAAGTTACACTGAAAATAAGCTTTCTTCATTTAATAGCCATTTGAAGGAAGTTGGTGAGGGGGAGGTGGAAGCGATAGTAACGTTTAACGTGGAAAAGCATAGACAGCGTCATCGTGTTGATATTGATGTCTATCTAAAAACACCCGGAGGCGGCGCCTTGCATGCCTGGGAAGAAAGCAACGATATTTATATGTCACTAGAGTTTGCTATTGATGATATTGAGAGACAACTTACCAGATTAAAAGAAAGGCGTATCGAACAGAGGAAAGGGATAGCTCGTGAAAAAGAAAAGGGTCTTAAGGAGGTATTTCAATCAAGTCCATCTGATCTCATAACCGAGGAGAAACTTTCTATAGCGAAACCACTCACTGTAGAAGAGGCTTTGATGTTACTTGAGGACGAGGGGAGATTTTTCCTAATTTTTAATAATGCAGAAACAGGGGGGTTGGGGGTTATTTACAGAAAGAAAAGCGGGAAATACGGTCTAGTTTCACCCTAAAGGAAATGAATAATTGAGATTGTAATTTAGGTGGGACTTTTGAATTTTAAACAATATTTCCTCATTATAATCGGTGAAATTGACAAGATATAATAAAATTAGCAGGATCAAATGTTGATCTTAATTTGAGGGTTAAGAAGATGAATGAAGGTGTTAAACTCGAAAAAATAAACGATTTCCTCTGGGAAATCCCCAAAAAAGGAGGGATGAAAGTCCCAGGAAGGGTTTATGCAACTGAGAAAATGCTTGGCTCCATAAAAGAAGATAAAGCGCTTGAACAAGTTATAAACGTTGCCCATCTCCCTGGGATTCAGAAATACTCCATTGCGATGCCAGATATCCATTGGGGATACGGATTTCCAATAGGTGGAGTTGCGGCTATGGATATTGAAGAGGGTGTGATATCGCCTGGGGGAGTGGGCTACGATATTAATTGCGGCGTAAGACTTATGAGGACAAATTTAACTGAAGATGAGGTTAGACCGAAATTAAGAGAACTAGTTACGGAACTTTTCAGACAGGTACCCTGCGGAGTAGGAATAGGTGGAAAGGTTAAACTTTCAATAAATGATTATCAATCTATTATCAGCAAAGGGGTAAAATGGGCAATCGAGAGAGGATGGGGGACAGAGGATGATCTAGAAAGGATAGAAGATCGAGGAACTTTTCCCGGGGGGGATTTAGATTCAGTCAGCAAGAAAGCTATTGAAAGAGGGAAAGATCAGATCGGGACACTAGGTTCTGGAAATCATTTTCTCGAAGTCGATATTGTAGATCAGGTTTTCAATCCAGCAATAGCGGATGCATTCGGACTTTTTAAAGACCAGGTATGCGTCCTCATTCATTGTGGCTCCAGAGGATTCGGACATCAAATCTGCTCCGATTATATTGACATAATGCTTTCATATATGAGGAAGGAGAATATTAATTTACCAGACAAACAACTGGCGTGTGCGCATATTAAATCAAAAGAGGGAAGGGAATATCTCAGTGCTTTTTCTGCGGCGGTAAATTTTGCATGGACGAATAGGCAACTTATCCTGTCTTTTGTTCGGGATGCGTTCTACGAAGTTTTCCTTATAGGTCCAAAGGAACTTGGGGGAGAGCTTGTATACGATGTGAGTCATAACATCGCCAAGTTCGAAGAACATAAGGTCAATGGAGAAACCAAGATGTTATGCGTCCATAGAAAGGGGGCGACAAGAGCGCTTCCAAAGGGACACAAGTTAATACCTGAGATTTATAGAGATGTTGGTCAGCCTGTATTTATCCCGGGTGATATGGGAAGAGCTTCATTCGTGCTAGTTGGTACAGAAGCCGCTCTGGCGGAAACGTTTGGATCGAGCTGCCATGGAGCAGGGCGAGTGCTTTCCAGGAGAAAAGCCGTAAAGACAGCAAAGGGTAGAAATCTTATAGGAGAGCTCGAAGAGAAGGGGATAATCGTCATGGCTCGGGGGCGACGGACCGTACTTGAGGAAATGCCCGAGGCTTATAAGGACGTTGAAGATGTGGTAAACGTCGTTCACAATGCGGGGATTGCAAAGAAGGTTGCGAGGCTAAGGCCAATAGGGGTTATAAAGGGATGAAGAGAGAGACATGGAGTTATCGCAAAACGCCATCAAGGTTTTAGAATCGCGTTACTTACGAAGGGATAACAATAGAAGGATTATAGAATCGCCCGAAAGGCTTTTTCAAAGAGTTGCCAAAAGCATTGCTCAGGCCGAGAACCTCTTTGGTAACAAGAATGGAGTCGGGTATTGGGAAGATGAGTTCTTTAGGCTACTTACATCTTTTGACTTCCTCCCAAATTCGCCAACCCTGATGAATGCAGGGACCAATTTAGGGCAATTGAGTGCCTGTTTTGTTCTGCCGGTAGAAGACACGATTGAAGATATTTTTGAATCTGTAAAAGCTATGGCACTCATACAAAGGACAGGAGGAGGAACAGGATTCTCATTCTCTAGACTCCGCCCTAAGTCCGATTTTGTTTCCTCCACAGGAGGTGAGTCCTCTGGCCCAGTATCCTTTATGAAAATATTTGATTGTGCGACGGAAAACATAAAACAGGGAGGAAAAAGAAGAGGGGCAAATATGGGGGTCCTAAGGGTGGATCATCCGGATATCATCGAGTTTGTTAATTCAAAGCTTGAGGATGGTGTTCTCAGAAATTTCAATTTATCTGTCGGTGTCACAGACGCTTTTATGGATGCATTAAGAAAGGATGGAGACTATGAGCTAATCAATCCAAATACCAATAAGGTTACAGGTAAATTAAAAGCCAAATATGTTTTTGATACTATTTGCAAAGCTGCCTGGAGTTGTGGCGATCCTGGACTACTCTTCTTGGACACTATAAATAAAAAACATCCACTCAGGTATTTAGGAGAGATTGAAGCAACAAACCCATGCGGTGAATTGCCTTTACTTCCCTATGAAAGTTGCAATCTGGCATCTATAAACTTATCACACATGACCGAAGATAGTGGACGTAATACAAGAATCTCTTGGAAGAAAATCAGAAAAACAGTGCACGCAGTAACGCGATTTTTAGATAATGCAATAGAGGTTAATAAATTTCCACTTTCCCAAGTCGAAGAAATAACGAAGAAAAATAGGAAGATTGGCTTGGGACTAATGGGATTTGCAGAGATGCTGATCAACCTGAGTATATCGTATGATTCAGTTGAAGCTATTAACATAGCTGAGAAGGTCATGTCGTTCATAAGTAGTGAAGCTATACATGCATCCATTAAGCTTGCGGAAGAAAGGGGTTGCTATCCGAATTGGAGGAAGAGCTCTTATGCCAAAGAAGGAAGAAAGATGAGGAATGCAACCGTATCATCTATTGCCCCGACCGGGACTATCAGTATCATTGCAGGGACTTCGGCGAGTATTGAACCATTATTTGCAATAGCTTACAGGAGAAGTCATATTCTAGAAAATCAGACATTTAGTGAGATGAATCCTATATTTCTGGAACATATAAAGAGAATGGGAATATATAGCACTGAGCTCATTGAAGATCTTATCGTGGCCGGGAACCTTAAGCATCTAGAAGCAATTCCGGACATGGTCAAGAAGATCTTTATTACAGCTTTAGAGATTCCTTATGAGCAACATATCCGGGTACAAGCGGCATTCCAGAAGTATGTGGACAATAGCGTTTCTAAAACTATAAATTTAACCGAGGATTCTAAAGTGGAAGATGTTAGAAATGCCTTTCTTCTGTCATATAGACTTGGTTGTAAGGGAGTGACTATATTTCGTCAGGGCTCAAAGAAGGAACAGGTATTGCAGCTAGGAATAGACGAGGAGCCTTTTGAGAAAGAGCACTTCTCAAAATGTGATCCTCAGGCCTGCAAGTTGTGATAATAGAATTCAGGGGGAGGTCTTTCCTACTGATATAGAAAACTTCGTAAAATTGTTCCAGACTCAGAGTTAGCTAGCTTTTTGAAAGCTCCCTTTTCAATCTGCCTTATACGTTCACGTGTAACGTTAAATATCTTTCCGATCTCATCCAATGTGTGTGGAGTTTGATGGCCTATTCCGAATCTTGAACTTATAATCCTCCGTTCTCTATCAGAAAGTTTTGACATTGATTCATTTAATCTTTCAATTAGTTCGGTGTTTGTAGTGAAGTGATCAGGGGCAGGCAAGCTGTCATCTTGGGTTATGTCAAGTATGGTGGTTGTTTCGTCATTAGATAATGGAGAATCAAGATGAAAAACTTTTGTATCTATTCCGTCTAAAATTAAATTTACAGCTTCTACCGCTGTTCGTGTTCTCTGGGCAATTTCTTCGGATAAAGGGGTTCTCCCTGTTTCTCTCTGAATAGTTGATATTGTCCTATATATTTTGTTTTTTTGTTCGAGTATGTATACCGGGATCTTAATTGTCCTTGTCTGCTCATATACTGCGCGAATTAATGCTTGATGTATCCACCACGACGCATAGGTTGAAAATCTATTACCTCTTTTGTAATCAAACCTTTCAACTGCCTTTATCAAACCAATGTTACCTTCTTGAATGAGGTCCAATAGTTGATGTCGATGGCTCCTGTACTTATTTGCCATAGCAAAAACCAATTTTAAATTTGCTTTTATAAACCTTTCCTTTAATTGTCTTGCTTTTTGAGAGTACAACATTATTAAACATTTCAGGGTTATTATCCGCTTCGTAAATCCTTTTTTTGGTAACCTTTCAACAGTTGATTCTAAATGCCTTATTTTTTCCTCACATATCCTTATTTGTGCTGAGACTTCTATCTCTTCCTTTTGTGTAAAGAGATGTTGCTGCCCTATTTCATTGCAATAAGCATTTATCAGTTCGTATTCTTTCTCGGATGTGAGGGGTCTTCTTTTGCTTTTTCTAATTTGAGATTTAGAATCTTCATGCCCAGAATGAAACTCGTTAGTATCATCGTATTCTTTGTAGTGTTCAATTTCATTGGATGAAGTCGTGCCATTGTATAATATAAATTTGAAATGCTCATCTACTCCTAAATTTGATCCCTCTGAAAATGAGTTTTCAGTGTTCATTATCCTCATCCTGTACCAACTTTGTCTTGTCTGAATTGATTTTAATGACCAATGGTACGAATAGGTGCAAATATCATGCCACCCAAGCCAATAGGGGCGCATAAACCTAGTTTAAATTTTTGGGAAAATATTGGGTTAGATTTTGTCGGGACTCTTCTTGAATTTCCGGTTAATTGTGCAGACCCGTAAGGGAATTTAGACTGTCATTGAGGTCTAGAAGTAATTTTGAAACTTGGCTAATTCTATTAGAGTTTTTTAAGCGATGCTCGTTAGATCTTCAATCTGCTCTTTGCTAACCTTTGATCTTTTACTCAAGACGTCGTCAACCTCTTTTAATAATTCATATGGGTTGCTGGACTTTACAATATAGCTATCTGCAAGCCAGGAGGTGTAGTCGTCCTGATATGAGGCAAAGGCAGTGCATAATACCACCGGGATATTTGAGAACTCTTTTGCTATTCCTTGGAGTATATTAAGACCACTTTCAAGTCTGAGCTTTATGTCCAGCACGACCAGGTTAATTTCTTCATTATTTAAAATATAAAAAGTTTCTTTACCGGACTCTGCTTCCAACACCTCGTAGCCCTTTTCGGAAAATAACTGATTATATAAAAACCTTATATTGGGATCATCATCTACTACTAATATTTTCTTCATTTCCCACCTCCGTCCCTAAAATGGGCAATTTGAATTACCCTCTACCCTCCTCTACTAAATAGGATGCAGGAAATTTAACATTATTTCCAGCTTTATATGAAAAAATATCCCATTTCAAAGTTATTTAATGCTTAACATCCCTTAATTAAATCTAAATATTTAAAAATATTTTTTGTATCTCTAAAATTTCCGATAACAAATATCGGCCGGGAGGTTCATTTTTAATCTATTCGGAGAAAGTACCTACGGTAGGTTTGACCAAGTTCTCAAAATCGCTGTAGCTTATCTTTATGACATCGGTATGTGTCCCTGCATTAAATGCGATCTCTTTATCCTCAGAAAGTGCTGATGCAACATAAACAGGTAGGTTATAGAGATTACCAAATGGTGGCATAGCGCCTACTTCACAGTCGGGGAAAAGACCTTTGAACTCATCCTCCTGTGCCAATCTTATCTCGTTGCTGCCGACTACATTTTTCAATTGATCAAAATTAACCTTTCGTGATGCTGGTAAGACTACCATTGCAAAACCATCATTCACTCTAACAATTACTGTTTTAGCCAGCTCCTTGCCAGGGATATGAACCGATGCTGCAATCTCTTGCGCTGTGTAAGCTCGGGAATGTGTAATCTTGACGTACTTAATATTATTTTCATCTAAATAATCTTTCAGCCTTCTTAAGACTCCCATTTTCTCTATTGTCCTTTTGCAATAAATTATATTAGCAAATGTTTCAATAGTATTTTAAGCAAATTTCATACCAAAATAAAATAGGTAAATTCCTCGTAATATGGAAAGTTTGGTAGGTATGATTTTTAAATAGACTGTCTTATGTCAGTGATTCTGACAATAGTAGAGTAGATTCACTTAATGCTAAGCCGCACTGATTTCTTCGAGGGTCTCGAAATGGAGTAGAGTCTTTATACCTTTTTGGCTTTCGATTTCCAATACCTCATCTCTATCATCATCTCCTATCTTCACATAGACCCTTTTGACGCCAATGATTGTGTGTGTGAGATGAGTTGCTCCGGCGCTGAGCCCTCCCAGCATTATTTCTACTCTTGGGGCATCATCCCCTTTCTTCTCAAGGTCGATGCCCTTTAGTGGTAAACCGTGCTCTTGTGTTTGCGCTCCCATCTCATCGAAAACTTCTAAACGGGTTGGCCGTGATATGTTGTTGGTTGTAAACACTTTAAAAAAGCTCTCTAGCTGATCAAGCTCAATGTCTCGTTCCATTTGTTTCCTCTCTATATTTCTTAGTGTTCTAACATATTATAATTTGTCATACTAATTTGTGAAGTTAGCTATATCAGTGACTTTCAAGGCCTTACTGTGAAATTATGGACCAAAGAAAGGATGTTGCTATAAAGGTGATTTTTCGTCCTTAGTTGCATGGAGTCTTTTAGTATTTAGTGTAGCTGGCATATAAACTTGAATTTACAGATCGGGATATAGGTGGTTAATAGCATTATAAAAATGACTAAACGATAATTTTGCCATATTAAACCGTTTTTTTAAGGAGTTTGGCGGGATATTTCTGTTACTTGTTTAGAAAACTCTTGAGTACATCCCCTAGCTCTGATTGGGCTATCTTCTCAAGAGCAGCCTTTTCTATTTGTCTTATTCGTTCTCGTGTCAGGTCAAATCTCCTTCCTATTTCGTCTAATGTATATGTGCTTTTCTGATCTATACCAAATCTTAGGCAAACTATCTCCTTTTCCCTGTCGGTAAGGAATGTTAAGGCGTCTTTAAGGCTCTGCTTTAGGGATGCAGTAGCCAATGCAGAATCGGGTGCATGAGATCCCTCGTCAGAAACGAAATCTAGTAGTGTAGTTTTCTCACCATTAAGTATAGGTGAATCGAGACTTGTAGCATCGTTTGCTGCCTTCAATATTCCCTTGACCAGTTCGATAGAAAGCCCTGCTTTCTTTGAAATCTCTTCGGGGAGGGGTTTTCGCCCCATTTCTTTATGAAGCGCAGCATATATACCGTATACCTTTTTTGATTGCTCCAGTAGATAAACGGGTATTCTTATAGTCCTTCCCTGTTCGTGTTGAGCCCGGGAAGCTCCTTGGAGAATCCACCATGAAGCGTATGTCGAAAACTTGTAGCCCTTGGTATGATCGAATTTATCTACTGCCTTCATCAGCCCTATATTTCCTTCCTGGATTAAATCTGAAAGCGGCAGTCCCCTACCAATGTATTTTTGTACCAAAGTGACAACCAATCTCAGATTAGCCTTCACAAACCTGCTTTTAAGGGTTTTAGCTTTATCACTATAAACCTTCATCAAAGCATTTAACACTTTGAGTCGCATTAGTCGTAAGTCTCTCAGTTTATTTCTATGTCCGTTATTCTTGACATTGCCGTTTATCTTTTTTGAGTATTTTTCTATTACAGCCCTTATATCCTTTGCCTTTTTCTCGCATTTTTTAATCTTTGCGGAAACCTCTATTTCTTCTTTCGCGGTTAGGAGTGGTTCATTGGCCATATCTCTGAAATATGTATAGAGAAGCCTTAATTGTTCTTGAGGAGTCCAAGGCTCTTCTTCTGCTTCTGAGGTTTCTAGCTCTTTTGATTCAATCTCAGATTCTGATACTTCAAAGTCCAAAACCTGTTCGTCCTCGAGGTCAAAGGAATTATAACTGTCCTCGTCTTGGATAAAGCCTCCAAATTCGTTCAGATCAGGTAATGTTTCTTGAAAGTTTATTTTTTTCGTTTCCATATGCAGCTCAAGTGATCAAATTTGTAATTGTCTGTAGCATAAAATCTCTTAATAACTATGGTTTCCCAAAGCATCTTGGATAGTTAAATCTAGGAGGATTATATTCAACCGGAATGCTACTTGCCCCACTTATGATCACTTAATAGTACAATTGTAATCATTATTTTTTATTATTTCAAGTCTTTGTAAAACTTAATTGAGATTTTGAGCCCTAAAACGGTTTTTTGGTTATGTGATTTGGTATATGCATAATAACATTAAATATAAAATAATTGTTTAAAGTAGGTTAGTTATCAACGCATCTTGGCCCTTTCTCTAAATATCCTGCTCCTTAATATTTGTTGAACAACCTGCTGAAGATTATTTATAGAGATGGATATGTAAAATACGGCTAGATGAAATAAGCCGACTAATTTTCTTAAACATAAGGTTCTTGTATTATCTCAAAACTAAGCGTTGAATCCATTAAATGCTTAACTTTTCTAAATAATTGAAAGAAACGAATGATCGATTGCCATTTTTATGAAACTGGGTCGATATCTTAGCAAGCTGTAAACGCTTATTTATTGAAATAGGAGAAAAAGGTATTATATATAATATACTGCATTTTAAATAGTTGGACTAAGAAAGTGTTTACATAATGTGAGTATTATCGTGTATGGTACTCGACTCTTAAATGCGGACTAAAAATTATTAGTTGATATATTTGTTAACTGCTTCAAGTATGTTGAGGAGAAATTATGACTGACTTAAATAATGTTAATGATGATAGGAAAGAGCATAAGAGAATTATTCCCCTTTTACCTCTAAGAGATGTAGTTATCTTCCCGTTTATGGTAGCGCCGCTTTTTGTGGGTCGTGAGAAGTCTATACGCGCGCTGGAAGAGGCGATGAAAAAGGATAAGGAGATCCTTCTCGCTGCTCAAAAGGATGCAAACACAAACGATCCTAAAGAAGAG
>Ga0326597_10003953_pt1 | contig 21018 bp, 16 predicted proteins | sample RVTome_12_FD_203789 | JGI IMG/M metagenome (GOLD analysis project Ga0326597, IMG submission 203789) | Soil microbial communities from uranium-contaminated site in the Upper Colorado River Basin, Wyoming, United States - RVT100D185 | ecosystem: Environmental > Terrestrial > Soil > Contaminated >...
GAACCAGACCATGGCGCGGCCCGCCGCAGGCTGGCCGCATTTGCATGACGCACGTATCGCTTGCACCTCCCGGTCGGTGGCTGGCGCGTCCCTGGCCTTAGGTTTTCGTCTTGTGCCCCGGATTGCAACCCTTAATTGCCCGTTTTCGGGACAAAACTCCGCGACGCGCCGGGCCGGGGCCTTTGTGGTCCCGGGCTTGGGCCGCGCCGCAAGCACCATGCGCCGCACCGACGCAGGGCCCGCGATCGCGCTTGTGCGGCGCGAAGGGCATCCGCATAGTCCGGGCCGGCGCCACGATGCGCAACATCCGATCGGGGGGGCAGCCGCATGCAGCCAATACCGCACAAGGCCCGCGTGGTGATCATCGGCGGCGGCATTTCGGGCTGTTCGGTGGCCTATCATCTGGCCAGGCTCGGCTGGCAAGACATCGTGCTTTTGGAACGCAAGCAGCTGACCTGCGGCACCACCTGGCACGCCGCCGGGCTGGTCGGGCAGTTGCGCGCCAGTCGCAACATGACCCGGCTGGCGAAATATTCCGCCGATCTTTACCGCCGGCTGGAGGCCGAAACCGGGGTTGCCACCGGCATGCGGCAGACAGGCTCGATCTCGGTGGCGCTGACTGCCGCGCGCCATGAGGAATTGTTGCGCCAGGCGACGCTGGCGCGCGCCTTCGACGTGGAGGTGCACGAGATCGGCCCCGCCGAGGTCAAGGCGATGTATCCGCACCTCAACATCGCCGGGGTGGTGGGCGCGGTGCACCTGCCGCAAGACGGCCAGTGCGATCCTGCCAACATTGCGCAGGCACTGGCCAAGGGTGCGCGGCAGCGCGGCGCGAAGATCATCGAAGGCGCCAAGGTGCTGCGGGTGCTTGACGATGGCGGCCGCGTGAGCGGCGTTGAATGGCAGGCCGGGGGCGCGCAGGGCGTGATTGCCGCCGAGCATGTGGTGAACTGCGGCGGCATGTGGGGCCGCGATCTGGCCGCCGCTTCCGGCGTCACGCTGCCGCTGCATGCCGCCGAGCATTTCTATGTGGTCACCGAGCCGATTGCAGGGCTGGGGCGGCTTCCGGTGCTGCGGGTGCCCGACGAATGCGCCTATTACAAGGAAGACGCGGGCAAGATGCTGCTGGGTGCTTTTGAGCCCCGCGCGAAGCCCTGGGGCATGGCGGGGATTCCGGAAGATTTCAGCTTTGACAGCCTGCCCGAAGATTTCGACCATTTCGAGCCGATCCTGGCGCAGGCGATGCACCGTATGCCGATGTTCCAGACGGCGGGGATCCATACGTTCTTCAACGGCCCGGAAAGTTTCACCCCCGATGACCGCTACTATCTGGGCGAGGCACCCGAGCTGCACAACTACTGGGTGGCGGCAGGCTACAATTCGGTCGGCATCGTCTCGTCGGGCGGGGCAGGGATGGCGCTGGCCGAATGGATGGACAGCGGCGCGCCGCCGTTCGACCTTTGGGAGGTGGATATCCGCCGCGCCCAGCCGTTTCAGCGCAACCGCCGCTACCTGCGCGAGCGCGTCAGCGAAACGCTGGGGCTGCTTTATGCCGACCATTTCCCTTACCGGCAGATGGAAACCGCGCGCGGCCTGCGGCGCAGCCCGCTGCACGAACAGCTGCAGGCGCGCGGCGCAGTTTTCGGCGAACTGGCTGGGTGGGAGCGCGCCAACTGGTTCGCCGGGCCGGGGCAGCAGGCGCGCTATCGCTACGACTGGGGGCGGCAGAACTGGTGGGAAAACCAGCGCGCCGAACATCTGGCGGTGCGCGAAGGCGTCGGCCTGTTCGACATGACCTCATTCGGCAAGATCCGGGTCGAGGGGCGCGACGCGCTTGCCTTGTTGCAGCAGCTTTGCGGCAACGATATCGACGTGGCGGCGGGGCGCATCGTCTATACCCAGATGCTGAACGCGCGCGGCGGGATCGAGGCCGACCTGACTGTGACCCGGCTGTCGCAGACCGCCTTCCTGCTGGTGGTGCCTGGCGCCAGCCTGCAGCGCGATCTGGCCTGGCTGCGCCGGCATCTGGGCGACCGTTTTGCGGTGGTGACCGATATGACGGCGGCCGAGGCGGTGCTGTGCGTGATGGGGCCGCGGGCGCGCGAATTGCTGGCCGCGGTCAGCCCCGACGATCTTTCCAACGCCGCCTTCCCCTATGGCAGTGCGCGCGACATCGAGATCGGCATGGGGCTGGCGCGGGCGCACCGGGTCAGCTACGTGGGCGAACTGGGTTGGGAACTTTACGTCGCAACCGATCAGGCGGCGCATGTGTTCGAGACGCTGGCCGAGGCTGGGGCGCCGCTGGGGCTGCGGCTGTGCGGGCTGCACGCGCTGGACAGCTGCCGCATTGAAAAGGCGTTCCGCCATTTCGGTCATGACATCACCGATGAAGACCATGTGCTTGAGGCCGGGCTGGGTTTTGCGGTCAAGACCGGCAAGGGCGATTTCATCGGTCGCGAGGCGGTGCTGCGCAAGCGCGAGGCCGGGCTGTCGCGGCGGTTGATGCAGTTCGTGCTGCAAGACCCGGCGCCGAGCCTGTTTCACAACGAAGCGGTGCTGCGCGATGGCGCCATCGTCTCGACCCTGAGCTCGGGCAATTACGGCCACACACTGGGCGGCGCCGTGGGGCTGGGCTATGTGCCCTGCGCGGGACAGTCGGCGGCGGATCTGCTGGGCGCGCGCTATGCGATCGAGATCGCCGGGCGGCGGGTGGCGGCGCGCGCCAGCCTGGCGCCGCTTTACGACCCCGGGGCGGAACGGGTGCGGATGTAGGCAAGGCCGGGGGGCTGCGCGCCCCCCGGACCCCCGGCTGGATATTTCGGCAAGGAAGAAGCGGCGAAAAGACTGCTGCTGTCGCGGCGCGGCGGCGCCGTCAGCTGAGATGCACCAGCCGCGCGGCGGGGAAGGCGCGCAGCAGTGCCACCATCTCGGACCGCGTCATCAGGCACATCGCGGTGCTGAGCGCGTCGGCCAGCGCCGCCTGCGGCGCGGTGACGCTGATCAGCCGCCAGGGTGTGCGCGCCGGCAGCCCGCTGCGCGGATCGAGGATATGGCCGATTTGCCCTGCCGCGTCGAACGCGGTGCCGCGCGGCGCCGAGCTGGCCATTGCGGCATCGCGCAGCGCCACCGGCGCGGGCCGGTTGCCGCTGCCGTCGTCGGGGGTGATCTGCCAGTCGTCGCCGTCGGGTGCGACGCCGAGCGCGTTAAACTCGCCGGTGTTCACCAGCACGTCGCGCAACCCCGCGGCGCGCAGCAGCGCCGCCACCCGGTCGGCGACATAGCCCTGCGCCACGCCGTTCAGGGTCAGTGCCATGCCGGGGCGCGTCAGGCGCACCGCGCCGGCGTCGAAGCGCACCGCCTGCCAGCCGACCCGCGCCAGCCGCTGCGCCAGCGCCGCGGGCGCCGGGGCCTGCCCTGCAGTTTCCGCGTAGAGCTGCCACAGCGGCTGCACCGTCGGATCGAACCGCCCGGCGCTGGCCGCGTGCATGGTGGCGCTGAGCGCCAGGCATTCGAGCAATTCGAACGGCGGCGTGGCAAGCCGGCCGGTGGCATTCAGCCGCGACAGCGCCGAGGCCGGGTCATGCAGGCTGAAGATGTGCTCAAGCCGGGCGATCTCGTCGCGGGCCCTGGCGATCAGCGCCGCCGCATCGGGATGCGCCAGCGTGATCGAGGCGCTGGCACCCATTGCCACGCCGCGCCATTGCAGCGGCGCTGCGGCCCGCGCCGGCAGCCCCACCGCAGCCCCCGCGAAAGCAGCGGCGCTGATCTGCAAAAGGCGGCGGCGCAGGGTGTTCATGTCGGGCGCCTCATCGGTGTGAAACGCGAGGTCATGGCAGCAGCCTGCGAAACGCGGCAAGCGCCAGCGCGAAGGCGGCGAACGGCCAGAGCGCCAGCGAGACAAGTGCCTGCGCCGCGGGCAGCGCTGCGGTGGCCCCCGCCACCCCGGCCGCGGCGGCACCGGCCCCCGAGGCGGCAAGGTTGAACAGCCGGAAGGCATCGGCGGGGTTGCCGGCCAGCAGCCAGGGAAACACGTGCCGGGTGAACAGACCGCCGCCATCGGCCACCAGTGCCGCCAGCAGCCCCAGATCGTAAAGCACGATCAGCGCCAGCCAGAGCCCGACCACCAGCCCGGCGGCGGCGCCAGGCCGGCGCGCCCAGGCGGAGATCGCATAGCCGATGCCGAGGAAACTGGCGCCAAGCACCAGCGAGCTCCAGTAAAGCCGCCAAAGCGCGGCCAGCCCGGCCACGGCCTGCGCCTCGCTCAACAATGCCGCAAGCGCGGCAATGCCGTAGCCGACGCCGACCGCCAGCGCCAGAATTGCAAGATGGGCGACGAACTTGCCCGCCAGAAGTGCAGCGCGCGATACCGGATAGGTCAGCACCAAGGCCAACGTGCCGCGTTCCACCTCGCCCGCCACCGCGTCGAACGACATCAATAGCGCCAGCAGCGGCACCAGATAGACCGCAAGGCTGGTCAGGCTGGCCACCGTCACCGAAAGCCGGTCGGCGCCGAGCGTGCCGGTGGCGCCGCTTCCCGCCGCCGCCAGCACCAGCGCAAACAGCGCCATCACCGCGATCGCTATGGCGACCCAGCGGTTGCGCAGCGCGATGCGAAATTCGGTTGCCGTGGTGGCAAGGATGCGTTTCATGGCGCGGCTCCGTTGCTGAAGTGGCTGTAGATGTCATCCAGGCTGGGCGGCAGCACCTCGACATCCTCGACCAGCGCCCCCAGCCCGGCGATCTGCCCCAGCCGCGCCAGCTTGTCAGCCGGGGTGCAGCTCAGGTCAACCCGCACGCCGTTGCAGCGCCGCCCGGCCAGTTCGGCGGCCACCGCATCGGCAGCACCGGCGCGGGCGGTGATCTGCAGTTGCACCGGCAGCGCTGCCTGCCGGCGCAGCGCTGCCAGCGTATCGTTGGCAACCATGGCGCCCTGCGACAGGATCACGATGCGGTCGGTGCGCGCCTCGACCTCGGTCAGCGCATGCGAGGAATGCAGGATCGCCGCGCCCTCGGCTGCGAGCCCGTCCAGAATGGCGTAGAAGGTGTTGCGCGATACCGGGTCAAGCCCGCTGGTCGGTTCGTCCAGCAACAGCAGGCGCGGCCGCCCGATCAGCGCCTGCGCCAGCCCGACGCGCTGGCGCATGCCCTTGGAATAGGTGCCGATGCGGCGCCGCGCGGCATCGGCCAGCCCGACCCGCGCCAGCAGCGCCAGCGCCTGCGCCGGGTCTTCGCCGCGCAGCCGCAGATAGTAGCTGATCTGCTCGGCGCCGGTCAGCGCGGGGTGGAAGGCCACGTTTTCCGGCAGATAGGCGGTGCCCATGCGCGCGGCGCGGCTGCCGGGCGCGGCGCCCAGCACTGAAACCTCGCCCGCATCCGCCGCGATCAGCCCCAGAACCACCTTCATCAGCGTCGATTTGCCGGCGCCGTTATGGCCCAGAAGCGCCACGCGTTCACCCGCGGCCAGGCTGAATCCCACATCGCGCAGGGCCTGCGTTGCGCCAAACGTCTTAGTGACGCGCGAGAGGGTCAAACGCTGCATCGCTTTGCCTTTCATTGTGCCAGGCGGGCGGCGCCTCGGCCGCCGTCGCCGTGACTTCGGCGGGAACGGGAATCGTGTTGGGTTGCATCAGGGGGTGGCTGTCAAGCACGCCGCCGGGCAGCAGTGCGGGAAAGTTCGACTGGCTCCAGCGCACCAGTTGAACCGCGGGAGAACCCAGCAGCAGCGCCGCGGCGGGTTGTGACCACAGGATATGGTCCATCAGGTCGTTGGGGCGAAAGGCGGTGTCGGCGATGCCGTCGCCATCCAGATCGAAGGCGGCATGATCGGACCAGTAGTTGCCGCGGCCCGCCGCGCTCCATTCCACATCGCGGGTGCCGACGTATTTCACCTGGGTGCGATTGGCGACGAAGGCGTTTTCGGAAATGTCGTTGCGCTCGGATCCGGCGGTGAAATGGATGCCGGTGCCGCAGTCCTCAAAGCGGTTGCCGGCGATGCGGTTGCGGTGCGCGTTGTAGATGAAGGTGCATTTGTCGGCGCCCTGCACCAGATTGCCGGTGATGTCGGAACTGTTGGCAAAGTTCAGCATCAGCCCGTGGTCGCGGTCATTCAGCGAGATGTTGCCCTGCACCACGATATGGGTGGAATACATCAGCGCGAAGCCGAGATGGTTGCCGATCGAGACATTGCCGGAAACTTCGGATCGGTCGGTATACATGTAGTGCACCGCGTAGCGCAGATCGCGCATCGTGTTGCCGCGATAGATGCTGTCGCGCGAAGAGTTGGAAAAGATGCCGTCGCGGCCATAGCGGATCTGGTTGCCCTCGATCAGCGTGCCGGGCGCATCCCAGACATAGACGCCATTGCCGCGGTCGTTCATGCGGGCGTCGCGCCGCCCGACGATGGTATTGCCGCGCACGATGCTGTCGCGCGCGCCGTGCACATCGACGCCGTGCAGGTTGCCGATGATGCGGTTGCCCTCGACCGTTATGCGCGCCGCGTCCTTGCCCAGTTGCACACCCGCGTCGATGGTGCCGTGCGACGAGCCAGAGCCGCGAATTTCCAGTCCGCGCAGCGTGATGTCGGTGCCGCTGGCGGTGACGACGCTGCCGGTGCCGTCGCCCTCGATCAGCGCCGCGCCGCGCCCGTCCAGCGTGACGGGGCGGTCAAGCAGCACCGGGCCGGTGTGGCGGCCCGGTGCCAGTATCAGCACGTCGCCAGGGGCAGCCCCGGCGACGGCAAGCGCAAGCGCCCCGGGTTCGGCAGGCACCATGCGTTCCGCTGCTGCCGCCGGGGCGGCAAGCAGCGCAAGAAGCACCAGCACGAAGGGACCGGGGCGCGTCATCGCATCAGGCCTTCGGTTCGACGAACATGCGGCCGCGCATTTCCATGTGCAGCGCGTGGCAGAACCACTGGCAGTAATACCAGTAAACGCCGGGGTTCGCGGCCACGAAGGTGACCGAGGCGGTGGCCTGCGGCGCCACTTCCATGGCCACGCCGTGGTTGCCCATGGTGAAGCCATGCGTCAGGTCGTCGATATCGTCGAGGTTGGTGACGATCACCGTAACCTCGTCGCCTTCGGTCACGGTAAAGCTTTCCAGGCTGAAGGTCGGCGCGATGGAGGACATGTAGACCCGCACCTTGTTGCCATCGCGGATCACCGTATCGGCCCAGTTGTCGATATCGACCCCGTCTGCCTCGGCCTGCGCGCGGGTGTCGGCCCACATCGGGTCGTTACGGTCCCAGATGTTGAGCGGGTTCACCACCGAGCGGTGCACGATGATGCTGTCATGCGGCTCGGCAAAGGTCGGGCCGTCGTGCACCAGCGTCAGCTTGTCGCCCTCAATTGCGAAAAGCTGTTCGTTTTCAGGCTTCAGCGGGCCGACGTTGATGAAGCGGTCCTTCGAGAACTTGTTCATCGAGATATACCACTTGCCGTCCGCCTCAAGGGTTTCGCCCATCGAGGTGGAGTTGTGGCCCGGCTGGTAGTGCACGTCGGCCTTGGCGATGATCGGATCGACGTTTTCGCCGGCATAGGCGCGCACCGCTTTCTCGATGTTCCATTTCACCACCTGACTGTCGAGGAACAGCGTGGTGAAGGCGTTGCCCTGCCCGTCGAAGGCGGTGTGAAGCGGGCCAAGGCCCAGTTCCGGTTCGGCTACCACCGCCGAGCGCGGGTCGATATCCGAGGTGAACAGCGCATCGACCTTGCGCACGTCGATCACCGAAACGGTGGGCGACAGCTTGCCGTTGATGCACAGGTGGATCTTGTCGGGCGCCATGTTGCAGCCGTGCGGGCTGTTCGGAATCGGGATGTAGCGGGTGTAGTTCTTGTTCGCCCCCTTTTGCCCGTCGATCACCTTCACGCCGTTCAGTTCGATAAAGTCGCCGGCGGCGAGGCCCGCCTCGATTTCAGCCAGGTTGAAGACCACGACATGGTCCATTTCGGCTTCCATCATCTCGGCGGTGTTCATGCCCATTTCCGAGTTGTAGGAGGTGGAAAAGGCATATTTGCCGTCGTAATCGGCATCGGTGTTGTCAAGGTTGCCCGAAACCATCACCTGCCAGGCCATGGTCATCTCATCGGCGTTGATCGCCGAGAAGAAGTTCACATACTGCTTGGGATCGTCGAGGATTTTGCCGTCGTTGACCATCGGCGTTTCGTCCTCGCCATTGGCGAAGACATAATTGGTGCGCGGCCATTTCTGCGGGCGCAGACCGTGGATCGCCTTGGCGTTCGGGATCTCAAGGATCTTGTCGCATTTCATCACGTCGCAGCGCACCCGGGCGACGCGGGTGTTGGCCTTGTCGTTCATGAACAGGAAGCGACCGTCATACTTGCCCTCGGTGAAGGACATGTGCACGTGGTGCAAGTCGCCGTTGTCGTGCACCTGCTTGCCGTTCGCCGCCAGTTGCTTGCGGGTCTTTTCGGTCATGTTCTCGGTCAGAACCTTCAGCGACTCGTTGGTCTGACCCCAGCCGGTGGCCGAGCAGCGGTTGAATACTGGCACCCGCATCAGCTCGCGCATCGACGGAATCCCCAGAATGCGCATTTCGCCGGTCTGGCCCGAGGACCAGAAGCCGTAGTATTCATCCAGCTCGCCCGGCCCGGGAATCGCTTCCGAGGCCTTCGCGGCGCCGCTTGCGGCCAGCGTGGCAACGCCCGCAGCACCCCCCATCAGCGCCAGCCGCGAGCCACCGGCCCCCAGCAGCGCCGCGCCCCCGGCGGTCGCACCCAGCAAACCGCGGCGGCTGATTCCGGCCTTTCGTTCGTCAGACATGTTCGTGATCCTTCTGTTTGATGGCAGATGTCGTGACCCGCGCCTGCGCGTGTGCAGGCCTTGGGGTAGTCGGCGCGACGGCTGCGCGCCGTTTCAGTTGCCGGATGATCACCGGGCATTTGGTCTTGGACTGGTAGAGCACCTGACAATTCATGCAGTTCACGCATTCATTCGGGTTGATCTCGCCGGTCGGATGAATGGCCTGCACCGGGCAGTCGTTGGCGCAGGTCTGGCAGGGTTTGCCGCATTCGGGGTAGCGCTTGAGCCAGTCGAACATGCGGATGCGGGCAGGTATGGCCAGCGCCGCGCCAAGCGGGCAGAGGTAGCGGCAGTAGAAGCGTTCGACGAAAAGGCCGATACCAAGCAGCACCAGCGCGTAAAGCGTGAATGGCCAGGCGCGGGCGAATTTCAGCACGATCGCGGTCTTGAAGGGCTCGACCTCGGCCAGATGCTCGGCCTGTTCGATCGACACCAGCGTGACGCCAAAGAGGCCAAGGAAAATCATGTATTTCACCGCCCAAAGCCGCTCATGCAGGCCCCAGGGCAGGGTCCATTGCGGCACCCGAAAGAATTTCGCGACGCGGTTGGTCAGTTCCTGCAACGCCCCGAACGGGCAGAGCCAGCCGCAATAGGCGCCGCGCCCCCAGAACAGCAGCGCGGCGGCGACCGAAAACCACAGGATGAAGGTCAGCGGGTCCATCAGGAAAGCATCCCAGCTGAACCCGGTCATCAACGCCCCGGTCAGCGCCATCAGGTTGACGACGGAAAGCTGCGCGTTGGCATACCAGCCAAGGAATACCAGCGTGGTGCTGAGAAAGACGATGCGAAACCAGAAGGTCAGCGCCGCCGAGCGGGTGAGGAAATTCTGAAAGAAGAAGGCCGCCGTCAGCACCGCCAGCATCACCGACAGCGCCGCGACCTGCAACCTTTTGCCCTGCCAGATGCGCTGCCACAGCGCCGATTTCGCGGCGCTTTCGCCTGCATCGGCGGCAACGACGGGCAGCGGGGCAGGGGCCAGTTCGCGCAGGAACTGTGCCGGCGGCTGCCAGTGCAGATCGAAGGTGGTGAATACCTTTTCGCGCGCCGCCACGTCGCGGCTGACCAGCAGTTGCAGCCGCCAGGGCTGCGCCGGATCGAAGCCCGAATCGGCGGGTATGCGGAACAGATCCATCTCGCTAAGCGCCGGCGCGCCGGGGCTGGCGATCTCGCCCAGGCGGCGGTGATCGCGGTCGTGAAAGCGCACCGACAGATCGCCCTGAATCAGCTGGATGCGGTCGAAGATGCCGCCGCGCACATAGCCCGAACCCTTGAAGGAATAGAGCCCCCGCGCCGCGATCAGAATGGCCTGCGCGGCCTCGGGTGCGGCGTCGTTGTCGGCGCCGCTGTCGGCGCCGCGCCGGTCTGCCGCAAGCCATTGCTGCAGATTGGCGTTTTCGCGCGCATCGAGCAGCGCGGCGCCGATGCCGGGCAGGCTGACCAGTGTTGCATACATGTCGATGAAGGTGGTTTCCGGCGCTTCGGCCAGGGCGCGCGCGGCGGCCCGCGGGTCGGGGTCGGCGGCAAAGGCGGCGTTGATCTGCGCCACGTCCAGCGACAGCCGCCGCAGGCTGCCCTCGCCCAAAAGCCCCATCCAGTCGGGCGCGGCGGTGGCTTCGAGGTTGATCGCATAGGCAGGGCCGGCGGGTGCCGCCTCGGGGCCCAGCCCGCCCAGGCCAAGTGCGCGCGCCACCCGCAGCCCCGAACGCAGGATCGAATCGTCGATCACCATAACCGTCACGGTCGCGCCGGAAATGATGTTCAGCGCGTGTTCGGCGCCACCCGCCGCCGCCACCAGATCAAGCCCCAGATAGCCCGCGATCATCGCCTCGATCTTCGCCTGCGGAATGCCGATCAGCACGATCGGCTCGGAATGCTTCACCAGTTTCAGACCGATCACCCGCGACTCGGGGTCGATCGCCGCCAGCACGTGGATCGGCTTGCCCGAATAGCCGGTAGTGCCGACGAAATCCGAGGTGATGAAGGCCCAGCCGATGGTTTCGCCGCCGCGCAGCACCGGCGCCACCGGCAGGTCATCGCGCAGAGGGCCATAGGCGTCGGCGCCCGGCACCAGTTCGGCGGCGGGTGTTGCGGCCAGAAACTGCGGCAGCCAGGGCGCCTGGGCCTGTGCGGCCAGCGGCAGCGCAAGAAGCAGCCAGCCCAACAACAGCCAGGCCAGCAGCAGCGCGGCCCGCCGCGCCGCAGACGACCGCGCGGGCAAAAGCCGCGCGCCGGCGTGAGGGATTGGCCTGGACTGGGTCGTCATCTGCCGGCTCTCTGCTTGGGGCGCGCTGGCGGCGCCAAGGCGAGCATCCGGGAACGGCATGGTCGAAAGCCGGATCGGATGCTATAAGGGACAAATAGAATGACCCTTAAGTGCGGTCAATTTCCTTCCACGGGAATCGCCGCGCGGGGCCTGCGGCACTTGCGCGCAGGGTTCAGACGGGCGCAAACCGTGTAGGCAGGGCGGCAGGCGCGCCGCTTGGCCTGCGCGGCACCAGCAGGATGAGGACCGGATGCGACTGACGAAATTCAGCGATTACGCGCTGCGGGCACTGCTTTTCGCCGCCAGCAAAGGCGACGGGCTGGTGACGATCGAGCAGACCGCCGAAATCTACGGGATATCACAGGCGCACATGAAGAAAGTCGTGCAACTGCTTACCCGTGAAGGGTTTTTGCATGCTGTTCGGGGTCGTTCCGGCGGTTTCAGGCTGGCGCGCCCGCCGCAGGAAATTAACCTTGGCCAGGTGATCCGCATGACCGAACCCGATTTCGGTATGGTGGAATGCTTTCTGCCGGGCAATCAATGTTGCATCACCCGCCGCTGTGGTCTGCCGACGATCATCGATGAGGCGCTGGCTGCCTTTGTCTCGACGTTCGACCGCTACACGCTGGCGCAATTCGTTCTGGCGGAACGCCATTTCCCGACGGAACACCGGCCGCAGCCATCGCGTGGGCCGCATCTTCCGCCGTTGAAGCCTGCCGCGGCCGCGCCGCAGATGCGGCACGATGCCGCGGTGGGTGGTCCGGCACAGGGCAAAGCGGCAAGCTGAAACGGGTATTTACAATATCCATTAACTTGCCCTAGCTGGACCCCGAAACGTGCCACCGAACCCCGCGACGGTCCACCCCGGGCCGAATCGCCGCAGATCAGGAAAGTGCAGCCGATGACCGGTTCCGGCAGCTATGCCTCGCCCGCGTGCTTTGCCCATGAATTGCCGGCGGATCAGTCTGCGGGCGGCGCCGCGGCGATGCCGGACCCGGTGCAGGCGCTTGACGTGGCGCGTTGGCGCCGGGCGGAACGCGGGCGTCTGCTGGCCGCCCGCGCCGCGCTGTCGCCGGCGGCGCGCGCCGCCGCCGCGGCGGCCGTGGCGGGGCATCTTGACGATCTGCTTGGCGATCCGCGCGGTCTGGTGATTTCGGGCTGGTGGCCGATTCGATCCGAGCTTGACCTGCGGCCCTGGCTGGCCGGGCTGGCGGCGCGCGGCGCGGTTGCGGCGCTGCCGGTGGTGGTGGAGCGGGCGGCACCGCTGCGCTTTCGCCTTTGGCAGGCGCAAACACGGATGCAGCGCGGTGCCTGGAACATTCCGGTGCCGGCGTCAGGCGATTGGGTCACCCCGGCGATCGTGCTGGCGCCACTGCTGGGCCATGACGACGCCGGCTTTCGGCTTGGCTATGGCGGCGGCTATTTTGACCGCACGCTGGCCGAACTTGGGGCCCAGGTGCGCGCCATCGGCGTCGGACTGGCTTCGGCCCGGATCGCCACGATCTTTGCGCAGCCGCATGACATCGCCATGCAGGCGATCGTGACCGAAGCGGGCGTCAGCACCAGCTGCCATCGCAACGAAGGGGAATCACCATGAGCACCACCGCCGAACGCATGCGCGCCTGGTCTGGCCCGGCGATCCTGAGCTACGGCTTTCGCCCGTTCTTTTTGCTGGCGGGGATCTGGGCGGCACTGGCGATGGCGCTTTGGGTCGCCATGCTGGCCGGTCTTGCCAGCCTGCCCAGCGCCTTCGACCCGATTTCCTGGCACGCGCATGAATTTCTGTGGGGGTTTCTGGGCGCGGTTCTGGCGGGGTTCCTGCTGACCGCGGTGCCGAACTGGACCGGGGGCCTGCCGATCATCGGCTGGCCGCTGGCGGGGCTGGTGGCGCTGTGGCTGGCCGGGCGCATCGCCGTGGCGGTTTCGACCTGGCTGCCGCCGCTGGCGGTGGCACTGGCCGATCTGGCGTTTCTGGCGGCGCTGGCGCTGGCGCTGCTGCGCGAGGTTGTGGCGGGGCGCAACTGGCGCAATCTGCCGGTGCTGGCGCTGCTCGGCCTGATGGTCGCGGCGAACGGCGCCTTTCACGCGCAGGCGGCGGCGGGTGGCGCCCCGGCGCAGGGCGCGGCAATGCGCGCCGGCCTTTCGGTCGCGGTGCTGCTGATCGCGCTGATCGGCGGTCGCGTGGTGCCCAGTTTCACCCGCAACTGGCTGGCGCGGCAGCCAGGGCATGGCCGCCTGCCGACCCCTCCGGGGCGCGCCGACATGGCCTGCATCGGGCTCAGCCTGGCCGCGCTGCTGCTGTGGACGGCGCTGCCGCAAGCCGCCGTGACCGCCGCCGCCTGCCTGGCGGCGGGGCTCGCCAATCTGTGGCGGCTGTCGCGCTGGTCGGGGCTGCAGACCAGGGCCGAGCCGCTGCTATGGGTGCTGCACCTGGGCTTTGCCTTCGTGCCGCTGGGGTTCATGCTGGTTGCCGCGGCGGCTTGGGCGCCGGCGCTGTTTCCCGCCGCCGGCATGCAGCACGCCTGGCTTGCCGGGGCAATCGGCACGATGACACTGGCGATGATGACACGCGCTTCGCTGGGTCACAGCGGCCAGGCGCTGACCGCCGGGCGCGGCACCACGGCCGTCTATGTGCTGGTGCTGCTGGCGGCGCTGCTGCGCCTTGCCGCGGGGTTCGTGCCGGGACAAACCTGGCTGCTGACAGTTTCAGGCAGCGCCTGGATCGCCGCTTTCGGCGGTTTTGCGCTGCTTTACGCGCCGCTGTTCATGCGGGCGCGCAAGAGCGCGCTGTAGCGCTGCCCCCGCGCCACGTTTGCCGCGGCGTCACGTTTGCGGCGCGGTGCGGCTGCGGCCGCCGCGCCGCCGGCGCAGCCGCGGCGCGCGCGCCGGAAGCTCGGCCAGCACGGCGCGGCGGTCGTCGGCAGACATCTGCGACCAGGCGGCAATTTCTCGCAGCGTGCGCAAACAGCCCAGGCACAGCCCCTCGGTCGGGTGCATCACGCAGATCCTGACGCAAGGGCTTTGCGGCTCGTCGCGCTGCCAGGACTCGGTCATGGCGCCGCCGCGATGTTGCGCAGCCGGTCCAGCGCGCCCTGCAGGATATAGGCCGCCGCCACATGGTCGATGACCTCGGCGCGGCGCCTGCGCGACGTGTCGGCCTCCAGCAGCGCGCGTTCGGCGGCGACGGTGGAAAGCCGCTCGTCCCAATAGCCGATCGGCAGATCGGTCAGGCGCGCCAGGTTGCGCGCGAAGGCGCGGGTCGATTGGCAGCGCGGCCCTTCGGATCCGTCCATGTTGTAGGGCAGCCCAAGGATGATGCCCTGCAGCGCCCGCCCTGCCACCAGCTGCAGCAGCGCCGCGGCGTCCAGCGTGAATTTCTCGCGCCGGATGGTTTGCAGCGGCGAGGCCACCTGCCGCAGCCCGTCCGACACCGCCACGCCGATCGTCTTGGTGCCCAGGTCAAGCCCGGCCACCGCCCCGGCGCGCGGCAGCGCCGCGGCAAAGGCGTCAAGCGTTTCGCAGATCACTCGGCCACCCCGGCGGCGACGGCGGCGGCACGGATGCCTTGCAGCTCGGCCGGCCGGTCGGCAAAGGCCGCCTGCGCGTCGGCCCAGGCGGCGCGGGCGCGCGCGGTTTCGCCCAGCACGTCAAGCGCGCCGATCAGCTGCGCCCATTCCGCGGCGGTGCCGCCGGTGCTGGCCAGCCGCGCGGCAAGGCCATCGACCATGGTCTTGATGAAATCGGCCTGCGCCTCGGGTGTCAGCGCCGCCGTGTCGGCGATATCGGTCTGCGTCGGGCCGCGCAACGCGCCCTCGGCGCCGGCAAGACCGGCTGCGGCGGCCGCGGCACCGATCAGGGCCAGGTCGTCCGGCCGTTCGGCAAAGACCTGCTGCGCCTCGGCCCAGATCGTGGCGGCACGGTCGCGCTCGCCAAGTGCTGCCAGCGCGCCAAGCAGCCGCGACCATTCGTCGGCGGTGCCGCCGGTGGCCGCCATCTGCGCCATCAGCGCCTGTGTCGGCACCCGCAACGCGGCCTCGCGCGCCGCGGGCGCCAGCGCCGCGGCGGCAGCGATTTCGGCACTGCTCGGCCCGATCGCAACCGGCTCGGGCGGCTCGTAGCCGGTCTCGCCCGCCAGCCAGGCCAGATCGCGGATGCTGCGCCGGATCGGCGCGATCCAGGGCGCCGATTCCGGTCCCTTGGCCAGCAGCGCCGACCAGATCGCGAAGGTGCGGTCGGGCCGGTCGTTTTGCGCCATCATCAGCCCCAGATAGAAAAGCGCGGTGCCATTGCCGGGGTCGTTGCCCATGACATCGGCCAGAACCGCCTCGATCTCAGGCGTGATGACGCCGCCGGTGGCGCTGATCATCATTTCGGCCATGGTCTGCAGATCATTCACGGTGGCGCTGTCGCCCTTGGCCGCAATCAGCCGCTGCTGCGTTGTCCAGGCCGCGTGATAGTTGCCAAGCAGCGCCTCGTTGCGGGCCAACAGATCAAGCCCGACCGGGTCGTCGGGGCGGCTGGCCACGGCCTCGCGCAGTCGGCCTATCAGATCGGCAAGCTGCGGGTCGGGCGCCGGTCGCGCCGCGCGCCGCGCCGCGGCCTCGGCCTCGGCCGCTTGCTGGCCGGGCCGCGTGTCGTAAAGCCGGTCGGCCTGCTGCAGCCGCGCGCGCAGCGGCATGTCTTCATAACCCGGTGCGCCTAGCTGCTGGTAAAGCACGAAAGCCCCGGCCATCGCCGCAAGCACCGCCAGCGCCGCCAGTGCGGTTGCCGCCGCCGGGGCGGGCCCCCCGGGGCTCTGCGCCGCGACGTTGCGGTCGGCCTCAAGCAGCCTGCGCGAGATTTCCAGCCGCAGCCGCGCGGCTTCATCCGCGCTGGTCACGCCGCGCGCCAGTTCCGCGTCTACCGCGCGCAGCTGATCGCGGTAGATGCCAAGGTCGCTGGCCGTATCCGGCGCCGCGCCGGCGCGGCTGCGCCACAGCGCCAGCCCAAGCGGCAGCGCGATCAGGGCTGCAAGCGCCGCGGTCAGAATCCAGAACAGCATGGCCTCTCCTCGTGTTGCCCCCATTTAAGGCGCCAGCGCCCGCGGCGAAAGCCCCGCGTGACGCCGGCGCGCCATGTCGCAGGCGCGATGTCGTTTTTTTCCCATTTCTGCCGTTTGGCGATGACTTGCCAGCGCCCGAACGGTTCATCACGCTATTGTGCTGCGGGCCGGGGATTCGCCCGCGGCAGCACCGCGCAACGACGACGGGGGCAGGGGCATGAGACGCTATTCGATTTTCGCCGTCGCCCGCGAGGCGCTGCGTTATCACGAAGGCTGGGGCCGGGCCTGGGCGGCGCCGGAACCCAAGCGCAAATACGACGTGATCGTGGTCGGCGCCGGCGGCCACGGCCTTGCCACTGCCTACTACCTGGGAAAAAACCATGGCATCCGCAATGTCGCGGTGCTGGAAAAGGGCTGGCTCGGCGGCGGCAACACCGGGCGCAACACCACCATTATCCGCTCGAACTACCTGCAAGACCCTTCGGCGGCGATCTACGAAAAGGCCCGTGGCCTGTTCGAGAACCTCAGCCAGGAGCTGAATTTCAACGTGATGTTCAGCCCCCGCGGCCTGTTGATGCTGGCGCAGACCGAGCACGAGGCGCGCGGCTATCAGCGCACTGTGCACGCCAACGCGCTGCAAGGCGTGCAAACCGAATACATCGACGCCGCCCGCGTCAAGCAACTGGTGCCAATCATCAACATCGCCGGCCCGCGCTACCCGGTCCTGGGCGCGCTTTACCAGCCGCGCGGCGGCACCGCGCGCCATGATGCGGTGGCCTGGGGCTATGCCCGGGCCTGTTCCGACATGGGCATGGACATCATCCAGAACTGCGAAGTCACCGGCGTGCGCACGGCAGGCGGCAAGGTGCAGGGGGTGGACACAACCCGCGGCGCCATCGACTGCGACAAGCTGGCCATGGTGGTGGCGGGCAATGCCTCGGTGCTGGCCGAAATGGCGGGCTTCCGGCTGCCGATCGAAAGCCTCGCCCTGCAAGCGCTGGTGTCAGAGCCGATCAAACCCGCGATCGACGTGGTGGTGATGGCCAACACCGTGCACGGCTACATGAGCCAGTCGGACAAGGGCGAACTGGTGATCGGCGGCGGCACCGACGGCTTCAACAACTACACGCAGCGCGGTTCCTGGCACCATATCGAAGAAACCGTGCGCGCGCTGGTGGAAACCTTCCCGATCATCTCGCGCCTGAAGATGATGCGGCACTGGGGCGGTATCGTGGACATGACCGGCGACCGCTCGCCGATCCTCTCCACCACCCCGCTTGGCAACTGCTTCGTCAACTGCGGCTGGGGCACCGGCGGCTTCAAGTCGATCCCCGGTTCAGGCTGGGCGATGGCCGAACTGGTCGCCAAAGGCGCCCCCGGCCCCCTTGCCGCCGAGTTCGGCCTCAACCGCTTCCGCGAAGGGCGGTTCATTGATGAAAGCGTAGCGGCGGGGGTGGCGCATTGACCCGGCTTGCGCTTTTTCATTGCCCAAATACCCCGGGGGTCCGGGGGCAGCGCCCCGGGCCTTGCCGGAACCATTCGCGCCTCTCGCGTGTTGTGATGTCAGACACAACAGAAGCGGAGCGCATATCATGGCTTTCGAAACCTCCAACAAATCGGCGACCGGCTTTATCCTCGGCGCGGTGGTCGTGGTTCTCGCGGGGGTGGTCTGGTATCTGGTCACCGATGGCGACCCCTTTGGGCGCAACAATGCGACCATCACTATCCAAGTCCCCGACATACTCAAGTAACACCGCCGCACCCGTTTCGACCCCGGCAACCGGGGGCTTCGCCGCCCCCGGCTTTGCCATGCCCGGAGGCCAAGCATGCTGACCCTCACCTGCCCCTATTGCGGCGTGGCTGCCGAGGAAACCGAACTCGCCCCCGGCGGCGAGGCGCATCTGAAGCGCTTCGGCCCCGGCTCCAATGATGACGATTTCGAGGACTATCTGTTCGCCCGCAAGAACCCCAGGGGCGTGCATTTCGAACGCTGGCGCCACGCCTACGGCTGCGGCAAATGGTTTTTGGCCGCGCGCTGCACCGCCACGCTTGAGGTGTTCGGCACCTACGCTGCGCAAAAGCCTGAACCGCCGCCCGAAATCATCGCCGCCATCAAGGCCAAGCGCCCCGATTGGAAGGGTTTCACATGAGCACCCGTCTTGCCGCTGGCGGCCGACTGATCGACCGCAGCAAACCGCTGCAATTCAGCTTCGACGGTCGCGCCATGCAGGGCTTTGCCGGCGACACGCTTGCCGCGGCACTGCTGGCCAATGACCAGATGCTGATCGGCCGCAGCTTCAAATACCACCGCCCGCGCGGCATCCTCGCCGCGGGTGTCGAAGAACCGAACGCGCTGGTGGCGCTTGGCCGTGGCGCGCGTTTTGAGCCCGACCAGCGCACCACCACCACCGAGCTGTTCGCGGGCGCCGAAACTGCCAGCCAGAACGCCTGGCCAAGCCTCGATCTCGACATCGGTGCGCTGAACAATCTCGCCTACCGCTTCCTGCCCGCGGGCTTCTACTACAAGACCTTCATGTTCCCGCGCTTCGCCTGGAAGCACCTGTTCGAACCCGTGGTGCGCCTGTCCGCCGGCATCGGCCCGGTGCCGAAGGAGGCCGACCCAGACCGCTATGAACAGGCCTATGATTTTGCCGATGTGCTGGTGGCAGGCGGCGGCGTTGCGGGCCTGACCGCGGCACTTGCCGCCGCACAATCGGGCCAGCGCGTGCTGGTGTTGGAACAGACCGCGCATTGGGGCGGCCGCGCCCCGGTCGACGGCATCGCCATCAACGGCCAGCCCGCCGATGCCTGGGTCGCGGAAACGGTTGCCACCCTTGCCGCCATGCCCAACGTCACCCTGCGCCGCCGCTGCATGGTTGCCGGGGTCTATGACCATGGGCTTGTGCTGGCGCAGGAATCGGTGGCCGACCATCTGCCCGGCGCCGATTTGCCGCGCCACCGGCTTTGGCGCATCCGCGCGGGTCGCATCATCGCCGCCAGCGGCGCGATCGAGCGCCCGCTGGCCTTTGCCGGCAACGACATCCCTGGCGTCATGCTCGCCTCGGCGGTGCGCGATTATGTGGTGAACTGGGCAGTCAGCCCCGGCGACCGCACGGTGATCGTCACCAACAACGATGACGCCTACCGCACCGCGCTCGTGCTGCTCGACGCGGGTCTGGTGGTGCCCGCGATCATTGACGCACGCGCATCCGTTACCGGCGAATTGCCGGCGCTGGCCCGCGCCCGCGGCATCCGCGTGCTGGAAGGCCGCGGCGTGGCCAAGGTGAAGGGCGGCAAGCGGGTGACGGCGGTGCAGGTCTGCGCGCAGGCGGGCGAAGGCGCGGTGCTCGAAACCATCCCCTGCGACTGTGTGGCAATGTCGGGCGGCTTCTCGCCGGTGGTGCATCTGTGGTCGCATTGCGGCGGCAAACTGCTGTGGGACGCGCCAAACGGCATGTTCGCGCCCGACCCCGCGCGCCCGCCGACCGGCGCCGACGGCGCACCGATGGTCACCTGCGCTGGCGCCGCCGCGGGCGCGCTGCACCCTGCCGCATGCCTTGCCGATGCCCATGCCGCGGGCGCCGGCACCGGTGCCGCGCCGCATACCGATGCACCGCCCGAGGCCGCGATGACCCCGGTCTGGATGATGCCGCAAGGCGCACCCGCGGCGCTGCGCTTCAAGATGTGGCTCGATTTTCAGAACGACGTGAAGGTTTCCGACGTGCAGCTTGCCGCCCGCGAGGGCTATGAAAGCGTCGAGCATGTCAAGCGCTACACCACGCTCGGCATGGCCTCGGACCAGGGCAAGATGAGCAATATCAACGGCCTTGCGGTCCTTTCTGATGCGCTTGGCCAGCCGATCCCTGCCACCGGCACCACCACCTTCCGCCCGCCCTACGCGCCGATCAGCTTCGGCGCCATCGCCGGCGAGGCGCGCGGCGAGATTTTCCAGCCGCTGCGCCGCACCCCGATGCACGCATGGCACGAAGAACAGGGCGCGCATTGGGAACCCGTGGGCCTTTGGCGGCGCCCCTACTGCTACCCCCGCACCGGCGAGAACCACGCGCAGGCGGTGCAGCGCGAGGTGAAGAACACGCGCGAAAAGCTGGGGCTGCTCGATGCCTCGACGCTGGGCAAGATCCTCGTCAAAGGCCCCGACGCCGGGCGCTTCCTCGACATGCTTTATACCGGCGTGATGTCCAGCCTGCCGGTCGGCAAATGCCGCTACGGGCTGATGTGTTCGGAAAACGGCTTCCTGATGGATGACGGCGTGGTGGCGCGGATTGCCGACGACACATGGCTTTGCCACACCACCTCCGGCGGCGCCGACCGTATCCACGGTTGGATGGAAGACTGGCTGCAATGCGAGTGGTGGGACTGGAAGGTCCATACCGCCAACCTCACCGAACAATTCGCCCAGATCGCCGTGGTTGGCCCCAACGCGCGGAAATTGCTGGAAAAACTTGGCGGCATGGATGTGTCGCGCGAGGCGCTGCCCTTCATGACCTTTGCCGAAGGCACGCTTGCCGGCATCGCCGCCCGCATCTTCCGCATCTCTTTCTCGGGCGAGCTGAGCTATGAGGTCGCGGTGCCGGCCAGCCACGGCATGGCGCTTTGGCAAGCCTGCCTTGCGGCCGGTGCCGAACTTGGCCTGATGCCCTACGGCACCGAGGCGCTGCATGTGATGCGCGCCGAAAAGGGCTTCATCATGATCGGCGACGAAACCGATGGCACGGTGATCCCGCAAGACCTCGGGCTTGGCTGGGCGATCTCGAAGAAAAAGCCCGACTATCTGGGCAAACGGGCGCAGGAACGCAGCCACATGACCGACCCCGGCCGCTGGAAACTCGTGGGGCTGGAAACGCTCGACGGCTCGGTGTTGCCCGATGGCGTGCTC
>Ga0326597_10003954_pt1 | contig 21017 bp, 16 predicted proteins | sample RVTome_12_FD_203789 | JGI IMG/M metagenome (GOLD analysis project Ga0326597, IMG submission 203789) | Soil microbial communities from uranium-contaminated site in the Upper Colorado River Basin, Wyoming, United States - RVT100D185 | ecosystem: Environmental > Terrestrial > Soil > Contaminated >...
CTTCAAACTTCGTGAACTGGAACTCCGCGCGGAAGGGGCTTACAAGTCCGACTTTTCTGCTCTGGAGCGGGCCTTCAATATCCTGGCACACCCGGAACTGCGAGCTTGCTACGATGAGTTGCTGGCCGTTTCATCAGCTCCGGTTCTCTTCCCATACGGAGGATTCGGTTCGATTATCGTGGCCGGAAGCCGATCGCGGGATGGTCAGACGTTCTTCGTCACTCGCATCCTGTCTTTTCTTCCTGAGCGCCGGCGTCGGCGCTTCCACGCTCCCCTGCGCAAGGTTGACTTCTACGCCGACCGCGCCGTTTACCGCGATGCAAGACGCAAGCTGGAGGTCCTGCTCGACCAGTCCGTCATGCCGATTCTGTGGGATGCCACCTGGAATCAGTGGAAACATTTATTGGCCGCGAAGATGGAGATTAAGGCTACCTTTGTCGAAGCCGGAAATTACCTTTATCGCCGCGGCGAATGGCGTCTCGTGAAGTGGGAAACGGCGCTGCCTAGCCGCCTCCAGGTCAAGCTACCCCCGAAGATCGCTGAGGAGATCGAATCGGCGCGGAAGACTTACCATCGCTTTGGCCGGTTCTCGGACGCCTTCGACCAGATTCGCGCTCGGATCGAACGAGAGCCAGTCGAAAAGGGCGAACTACAAAAACTCTGTTGGGATGTGGGCGTCCCTGGAGATTTTGATATTGCTAATATCACCTGGAAACCGGATTACGATGCCTTCTATTACCGCCAGCTCTGCCAGCATGCGCGACGGGTTTACCTGTTCCGCGAGGAGTACATCTTCGATTTGGAGAAGGCGATCGTTGTTGAGACTCCCCAACTGGGGCACGCAACCTACCTCTTCTCCAAGCCCTAAAAGGATGGAGCAATTCCTGGCAGCCTATCTCCGAATTACGAAAGAAGATATTCGCAAGAATCGTCACAACATTGGAGAGACGTTGGGATTCCTGGGACGGATCGTGCATGGGGTGAACGGCCGTCTCTGGCTCAAGGAATTGAAATCTCGCACGAATGAACCTGTTGACTACGGCGAAGTGGCGAATACGCCGGAGTCTTATTAGCTCAGTGACTGTGGCTCACGGCTCTTCGGTTCACGGCGGCGTCTGGCAGTAGCGCGAGACCACAGTCGCGGGTTCACTGGCAGCGGGACACAGGCGCCGGTGGCTAAATTGACGAAGCCTCCATGATACGAGGTCATCCCATAGCGGAAGAGGCGGGCCAGAAAAGCCAGTGCATGCTGCGCCAGGGTCTGATTCACGAAGGGTTCCTGCTTCTCGACCGCCTCTGCTGCGCTGCAACTGGGCAATCCGTCATTATCGAGAGTTGCGTCTACTATCTCTGGAAACCATTCCGCGACCGTGCGCAAGCGCGTCTTCGCCCGGCGGTTGACTTCGTTCAATGGCTCACCCAGGATAAATTGGCCGCTGTCAGCGTTGTTGCCGACGTCTAGCCAATAGTCCACTGTGCTGAAGTTACAAGTGGCATCACGGATTATTGCGCGTGCCGCGCGCGTATCCACGCAGCCAATCACGATGTGCGTCCGCCCGAATCCGTTCTCGTAGGATGGGGAAAACGCTTGCCGGTTACTCAGGTGCGTCGGAACTGCCTCCCAGTTCAGGCCCCAGAAGACATTGATCCGGTTCATCAACACCACGGCCTTGTAAAGGCCGATTTCGGTCCGGCTGAACGGTTGGCGGACGCAGTTCGTGGGAGAAATGGTGTCCCCGTCCATCAACGTGGCGTGGAGACCTCCCGGATGACCAAACGCCAGGAGGGCTTGGTGGAGATACGGCAAACCGGCCGTGATCGCGCTCCCCGTTCCTCCACAGCCCACCACGAGCACCCGCACCTGACGGCGGAGCAGTTCCTCGTGAATTCTGTGCGTTTCGGCCATGCCTTACCGCCCTTCATCGCCCTCGATGAACTCACGTAACGTCTGCTTTGCCTCGGTCAGAAACTCGCTTGGAAACGCGTCTTTGGCTCCCGCAAGACTCGACCACGGACCGACAAAGCCGCCAGGATGCTTCGTCAGCCGTACTGCGCCGCTCGGGTGCGTAAACTCTGAGCCGAAAAAAGCCGCTTCCCAGCCCGCAATTGACTGTGCCGAAACCTCTTCCGGGACCCGCATGCTGCCCTGGCATAAGCGGGCGCAAGAATCGGTATTCCAGTATGGAGCCGTCATCAATCGCGTCTCTGCCGAGGGCCGAGCATTTGCCACCAGCGCTCGAACAAATAGATCCCGTCCCCAAATCTTGAATACCAATGCCGGATGCGGATACGTGTGGCCATTGAGCTTCGCGGCCTCATCGCTCCCGCCGCCGAAGAACATGCAACGATGCTGATCCCTGGTCCACCAGACAATTAAATCTGGAGTTCTGGCGAGTATGTTGTCCGGCAAAATCTCCGGGGCCATTCGAACTCCCAGGCCATGCGCCAACGAGCGCAGGAAGGTCGTAGTCAGCGACTGCCCGGGACCGAGGTAAGGTGCGCCTTCTTTCTCTCCGCGGACTTCGTGTAGGGTGGCAAAGGCCCCTGATCCGTCGCCGTAAATGAGCACTGCTCGTTGCAGAACAAAATTTCGGTTTGCCCCGATCCTGACCTGTGCCTCCACTGCTTCCTCCTATTCCTGGCTCACCCACCGCTCGTTCCCTGGCATGCGATCGATGAGTTGGCTGGCGGCTGCCAGGGTCCCGCATACCACTCCCAGGGTTTGAAATGCTGCCTGTACGCTTGCAGGCTGGTCGGCCCGCAGCGGGATAATGAGGCTCGGTTCTGGCGGCATCTCTGTCATTGTTTGAGCTTCTTCATCGAAGGAACCTTCCACAGAATCTTCGGGTTGGAAGACGGCGAGCAGCCCGGGCAGGGGAGGATTCATGTCGCTCATCTCTTCCCGCATTTCCTCCGTCAACTCTGGCCGCTTCGCTTGCTCGGAGAGCCGCTTAAGACCGAGCGCCCCCTCCAGGATGGCTTTCACTTCCTCCCCCTTCACCTGCGACCAGAGGTGTCGGAGACTCGCTTGACTGAGAGCTCGCTGTTTCATGCAAGGAGGAATACACCCTTCTACATCAGGCAATTCGTACTGATCCTGGTCCGCTTCGCCATCGATCCACTCGCGTAGCATGGCCACGCGGTCTTCGGCATCCCGGTAATCGTAAACGCGGGTCCACTTGTTCAGCGATCCGGCAAACAAATGAAAGAAGGTAACCGGCAATCTGGGATGACTCTTCTCCAGCAACTCTAGCGTCGGGCCCAGCACGACGTAGCCGGCACGGTCCGAGTCCACAGTGACGTAAAGCAGGTTCGGATTCACATCCCGGTCCCTGTACTCGTCAAGACGGCTGGTGATCGTAGCGGTGAGGCCGAAGCGCCGCTTGATGGCCTGACCTCCGTGGCTTGCGATCCACCGAGCTAGTGTTAGCCAGACATAGGCTGTCGGATCGCGCTTGGCCTTTTCCCAGTCCTCAGGAACAGCGATATCCAGTTGCAGCAGGCTCTTCGCAAGCGCGACGGACGGTTCATCTCCTGCACTAACACGATGCTCGATCACTACGCCGTCGAGCCGGGGCAAAGCCAACTGATTACCGATTCCCATCAACTCAGGGGCGGCAACCAGCCTGCCGGTGGTGCTAGCGATGTACCGCTCGGCCAACGGCTTGTTCCCTCGACCGCTCTCGCGAGGATCTGAACAGACTCTTGAAACTCTCCGCATCGAGCGAACCTCCGGACAACGCTTCGGTTTCGCGGGTGGCGGTCCTGCGTCAATCGTTCGAGTTCGAGCAGGACCGCCCTCTTCGCGTCCTCCTTTCGCCGCGTAGAGCTCATGTTCCCTTACCCCTTCGAGCCGATGGCGCGAGTGAAGCTGTAGCGCAGCCTATCGCCCTCGGTTTCCGGCCCCGTGATTGACGCCGTGGTGATATCCGGGTATTGGGTGGCATAAAACTGCCGGACTTCTTCCGGCGTCATCGATGGATTCGGATCGGGAAGTCGTACTCCGTTGTAACTGAATTCGCGGGACAGGCGGGTTTCACTTAGCATGATGTCAAACCTCCTCCTCCTGAGCTCTGTGCGGCAGCAGTGGTTTCCGGCGGCGGAAACAGCGTCATGGACGCACCGGGTGGCGGACTGGATGGTTGGGAAACCGGCACAGCAGCCGTCTCCGGCTTAGTGTCAGACGGTTTCTTGTTCCGCTCCGCTGCCTTACGCTTTGCTTCTTCCTGCGCGGCCTTGGCAGCAGCGTCCATTTCCGTCTTCACCTGGGCCAGCGTACTTCCCAGTTGCCGGTGGGCCTCCACGTAGCTTGCCACCTGCTTACCCAGCTCCCGATCGAGCTCTTCCGGAGTGCCGGTGTAACTCAGGGGAGTGGTGAGCGCCGCATTCTCGTTCTCGTTGGTCTTCGTGGGAATGACGTTGACACGCAACGTCCGGTCATCCACGCGGGCCACCGTGATCATCACGGTTCGTCCCGCGAGGAGTGGCATCAATTCAACAAACAAGTTGTACTCCTTTCTGTGCTTTCATTGTGGGATTCTCCGCATCCGAATCACATTCGCTGCGGAAACTGAGTGGCTAGGTTAGAGTCGGTTAGGAAACCCGCGGCGTGCGTAACCCAACGGTGGAAGTTCAGGCAAGAGGCCGGGGAGGAATCTTAATTCGCGAGTGGCGCAGGGCACTTCGATTGGGAGATTTGACGAGCGCAACTCGATCTGCATTGCAAATGGACAGAGGCTTGACCATGCCCCGGAGTCAGCGCAGACCATGATGTCGCGGTGCACCCAAATCCCGCTCAAAGCACCGCTCTGTTCATAGCTTTGGAAGCCCGAAACGGGCGAGGCTCTCTTGAAGTAGTCTGAGATCGAAGCGGATCCCCTGCCGGAGTAAATCGAGATAGGAGCTACGGAGATCCGAGACGAGGCCTTTTCGAGCCCCGAGCTCCAGCACTCCCAGACAGCCCACAACTGTGAGACCCGCGCTTTGAGCGACGCGGCGTGCCTTCCATTCATCCAGGAGAACAAGATCGGCAGGAAGCGCTTTCGCCAGAAGAATGGAACCGCGTTCGCCTCCGCCCAGACCCTCGCAAGCTCGCTCTAGCGATTTGGCCGCGGGCGACCGCTCTCTGACGACCTGGATCCAGTCCGCCATTCTCACTTCCCGACCACCGGGAAGATCACCACCAGCGACTGTCACTTCATGATGCACTTCGGTAGGAATCAGAATTCGTTCGTAGAGCGAGCGAAGAAGATCGAGCCGGCTGATCCGGGCGAGAGTTATGAGCGGCGACGAGTCGGAAACGACAATCACAACCCCAGCCGCTCCAGCGTGCGCCGATCTTCCTCCAGGTCAGCGTCCGCATAGTGGAGCGAGGCGTTGTGCCTAGCGGCAAATTCCATGAACTGTTCCAGTGGCATATGACACAGTTCGGCGGCTCGCCCCAGGGAAACCTGATCTTTCCGATAAAGTTCCAAGGCGATTAGACCGGACGCCTCCACCGACAAGTTCTCTTTGTCCAACCCCGCAGCCTTAGCGAGCTCTGCTGGAATGTCAACCCGTACCGTTTCCATACCCTAAGATTACACTATCTTGAGCGTCAGAGCGATACAACACTGCCCGGGTCTCAGTTCAATAGACCACGACAGACGCAGGCAAGGCCATCCATCAAAACGGAATCTGGTCGTCGTCGGGACTATCCGCATCTGGACTCTCTGCTGTCGCAGGGTCCTGCTCGGCTTTCCCGCTCCCGTTCTTTGGATCGCACAGCAATCGCAATTGGGAAATGACGATTTCGCTCACGGTGTGCTCAGTTCCCTCGCGGTCTTGGTACGTTCGGGTTTGGAACCGTCCCTCGGCATAAGCTTGTTTCCCTTTGGTCAGGAACTCGGCACAGACCTCTGCGAGTCTCCCCCAGGCGACGCATCGAACCCACTGGACGCGTTCTCGTTGCTCTCCGTCGCCGTTCTTGAAGCTCTCGTTGATGGCCAGGGAGAAGTTCGCGACAGCTTTGCCGTTGCTGGTGTATCTGAGCTCGGCGTCGGCTCCGGCTCTCCCGATGAGAATCACTCTGTTGACACCAATTTCTGGCATGTTAGATACTCCTTGTTTTGGGAATGCTCAGCTTCACTTTGGCAAGCTGATTGAAAGAACTCTGAGGGGCAGAGGCTTCTTGGGCCCCGTGGGGCTGGGAAGATTGATGGCCAGAACGAAAGGGATAGAACCTGTGGAAGGGGCGTCCCTGCGCCGAAAGCAGACGAACCGTATCAAAACCGTATCAAAACCCTATCTTTGGCAGCGATTGGGGTTCCTGGCTGAGCGAAGGCAGACGCCCCAAGTTAGTGAAAAGCCAAAGAAAGGATGGAAGCGACGGAATCAGAAGAGGCATGATGCCTGCCTGTCACGCAGGAGGTCGCGAGTTCGAGTCTCGTCGGCCCCGCCAAATCTTTCAGTTAGTTAGGGCGATCCCGTTTTTCCAATTTCGGCGACTGTGTGCGGTTTTGTGCTACACCTGTCTGAGAAACTGGTTGAGCGATGGAATCCAGGGCGCTTCGCTTGGCTTCCATCCGAACGTGGGAGTAGTGCTCCAGCATCTTCCGCGAGACATGTCCTGCAATCGCCATGATGGTTTGATCGCTGGCACAGAAGCCGAGGAATGCAAAGCCCAACTCATACCGGTGGAGCTACAGCCGGGCTCGTCGTCTCCGCAACCACAACCCGGTCACGGCCCTCCGATTTCGCCCGATAGAGAGCGGCGTCGGCCGCGGCGATCAGGTCCGCCGCCGTATTTCCGTGGGCAGGGTAACAGGCGATGCCCATCGAGATGGTAATCGGACCCAGGTAATGCCCGCCGTGCTGCACGGTCAATTGTTTCGTATCCTGGCGAATCTGCTCGGCTCGCTGCATGGCACCCTCCAAAGGAGATTCGACAAAAACCAAGCAGAACTCTTCTCCTCCATACCGACAGGCAATGTCAGACTTCCGCCTGCGATCCCTCAAAAGCTGTCCGAAGGCGCGCAGCAGGGCATCTCCCGCCTCATGACCGAAGGAGTCATTGAACCTCTTGAAGTGATCAATATCCACCATTACCAAAGCTACCGCGCGGTTGTTGCGCGCCACGCGCGCCATTTCGCGATCGAGGGACTCGTCCAAATAACGGCGATTGTACAAACCAGTCAGCGAGTCGCGGATGGCTTGTAAGCGGAGGGCATCCTGCAAGGAGAGATTGGCCAGCGACAGGCCGACCTGTTCTGCCACCGTGGACGCCAGTTGCCGTTCCGCGACCGTAAGGAATTGCGGCCCTTCGTTTCGCTCCGCTGGATCGTGATTCAAACTCTGTAAATATAAGATGCCGAGGCCGGTTCCTTGCGCCATCATGGGAATACAAGCGTGACCGGCCTTGCGGATGTCCTTCAAGTGGCGGCAGGGGGTTGAGAACCGTCCGGGGTCAACAAACTGCGGATGCCCCCGACGCAGCGCCCAGCAGTCGTCCGGGGCAAAGATAGGCTCCGGAAGCGCGGGATCATTCCAGCTTGCGACAATGCTGACCTGGTTCCGGGAGGCGCTAAAGATATACAAAGCGCCGGCGCATCCTGCAAACAACTGCCGGCAGAATTGCACCACGATGTCGTAGGCCTCCGCAGAATCGCCGCAAGCCTGGAGCAGGTCGGCCATCTCGCTCAACATGGCGCTTTCCTGGTTCCTTCTCTCCAACTCGCGCAAGGATTGCGTCTGCTGCTGATTCAGGGCGCGGAGATTCTCTTCCGCCTGTTTCCGCTCCGTAACGTCCCAGGAGATTCCCGTCAGCCGGAGCGGCTTCCCCTGCGGGTCTCGATAGACCTTGCCGCGCGTCGAAAGAAACCGGACCGTGCCGTCCGGCCAGACCACGCGAAACTCGGTGCTGTAATCCGCGCCGTGTTCCACCGAATTGCTTACTTCTTGCTCGACGCGGGCGCGATCCTCAGGGTGCACCAGTGCCGCGAATCCTGCGACGGTTTGCGGGAACTCGCCGGGGCGAAGGCCGAACTGGATCGAGGAAGTCTCCCCGGCCGTAACGGCGTCCCGCACGATGTCCCAGCTCCACAGCGCCACGCCCGCGGCGCGCAGCGCCAAATCCATCTGCTCCTGACTCCGGGCCAATGCTTCTTTGGCCTGCAGTAGTTGTCCAAGAGTCCGTGAGCGAAGGTAAAGGGCAACCAGCAAGATGAGGACTGCAACGATAGCTCCGATATCAATCGTGAGGATCATAGCATCCTTGGTATCCTTGCGCCGCGCGATTCACAAGAAACTGGAAAGCAGTTGAGTCGGCGCGAAAGAGCCTAGGTAAGACTGCGCTTTGCCCGTCTTGCCAGATTGGTCGAGAACGTCCCGCACTTTGGCGGTCAACTGCTTTGGCGCAAACGGTTTTTGCAGGAAGGCGGAATCCGCTTCCAACAGTCCTTGCAGCGTAATCGTGTCATCCGTGTAGCCCGACATGTACAGAACGACCGTTTCGGGATGCAGTTTTGTCAATTGCTTCGCCAGTTCCCGGCCTCCAATTTCCGGCATGATCATATCCGTCAAGAGAAGGTGAATTGGCTGCGGATGGGTGTTGCCTATGGAAAGCGCATACTTCGGTCCTTCTGCTTCCAGAACGGCATACCCTCGCTCCTTCAGGACTTCCACGATAAATTCCCGGAGTGCCGGTTCATCCTCGACCACTAAAATGGTTTCAGACCCCCGGCTCATTTCCGCGGGCGCCTGGACCGACTGGACAACTTCTGTGGGTTCCAGTACACGGGGCAAATAGACCTTAAATGCCGTTCCCTTCCCGGGTTCGCTATAGACCCAAATGTTTCCGCCGCTTTGCTTCACGATCCCGTAGACGGTGGAAAGGCCCAGCCCCGTGCCCTTCCCCTGCTCCTTGGTCGTAAAGAAGGGTTCGAAGATTTGACGCTTCGTCTCGGCATCCATGCCGCAGCCGGTATCGCTGACCGCCAGCATGACATAGTGTCCCGGGCTCACCGCGATATGTTGTTGTGCGTAAGACTCATTCAGATCGGCATTCGCCAGTTCAATCATCAGCTTGCCGCCTTGCGGCATGGCATCGCGGGCGTTCACGGCCAGGTTCATAATGACCTGCTCCAGTTGGCCATGATCGGCCTTAACCTGCCCGACTCCCTCCTTACGATGGAAGGTCAATTCGATGTGCTCCCCCAGCAGAGGGCGTAACATGCTCTCCATTCCCGTCACCAAGTCATTCAAGTCCAACACCTGAGGCTGGAGCACCTGGCGGCGGCTGAAGGCCAGGAGTTGCCGGGTCAGCGCGGCGGCGCGATCTCCCGCCTTGCGAATTTCATCCACCTTCGGTCGCAGCGGATCGTCGTCAGCCAGGCGGTCCTGCACGACCTGGCTGTAGCCGGTAATGATGGTTACCAGGTTGTTGAAGTCGTGAGCGATTCCGCCGGCCAGCCGTCCGACCGACTCCATTTTCTGGGCCTGCTGGAACTGCTCCTGCAAGCTCCGCCATTCGGTCAGGTCGGTAAAAATCCCATCGGCCACTCGCTTCCCCTCCTTCAGGTAGCTGCGAATGGCGCGATCGTGCGCCCAAATCCAATGCCCGTCCTGGCGCTGGATGCGATATTCTTCGTCGAATTTATGGTTTTCCGAAAAGAGCAACTGATATGCCTGAAAGACGCGTTCGCGGTCCTCGGGATGGATTCTGCCGGGCCAGAATTTCTCTCCGAGAGCATAAATCTCCTCTGCGGTGTACCCAAAAATCCGCCCCACATTCGAGCTGACGAAGGTGATGTTCCCTTCCGCATCGGCTCGCCAGACCACGTCCGGAACGTTCTCCACAATCGAGCGGTACTCTTGCTCTCGCTGCTGCAATTCGTCAGCGGCCTTCCTGCGGTCTTCCTCCGCCTGTTTGCGTTTGGTGATGTCGGTGATGATGCTGATCACTTCCAGACCCTCGGCGGCGCTCATATGGCTGAGGCTAATCTCAACCGGGAAGCTGCTTCCGTCCTTCCGGCGTCCGTAGAGATTGAGGTTGCGGGCCATGGGACGAGTGCGGGTATGGGGGGCTGCCGTGTAGCTGGCGCGATCCGCGACGTGCTGCTGTCGCAGGTTTTCCGGCAGCAGCAGTTCCACCGTTTGGCCCAGCAACTCATCACGAGTGTACCCAAACAGCTTTTCCACTTGCTCGTTGACAAACACAATCTGGCCCTCGCTGTTGGTGGTTATGATGGCGTCGGGAGCGCCTTCCAGAAGCCTGCGGAATTTCTCCTCGCTCACCTGCAGGGCTTCCGCCACGCGCTGGCGTTCCAGAACCTCTTGCTGCAGTTGGCGCGTATAGCGGTTGATCTCCTCATAGAGGCGGGCGTTTTCGTAAGCCACCGAGATCTGCGCTGCCAGAGTGGCTACCAGGCGCTCTTCTCCGGCGTCGAAATCCTCTGCGCCGAGTTTGCCCACGAAACAAAGACACCCGTAGGTTTTGTCTAACAAGCGCAGAGGCCCTCCCAGGAAAGCCCTCGCGTCCGTGCCTGTCGCCGGCAATCCCAAAGCCACCAAATCCGTAGGCGTCGCCCGCCAGTGGGTAACGCCCAGCTTATTCAATAACGTGTCTAACAAAGGCACAGTGGGGGCTGGAAAAGGGGTCTTCTCGGATGCGGTCCCATCGGTTACGAAGTAGCGAAAACACTGACTCCCTTCCTCCAGGATCGCGACCAGACCATACTGCGCGCTAACGATGCGGCGGCTGGCGCGGCAAAAAATCCGCAGCAGGTCCTGCGGGTTCCGGTCCCCAAACCACTCGAGACTCAGTTCGATGAGCGCCGCCAGCCGCAAAGTAACTGTTTCCAGGTCTTTGCCCCTCTTGAGTATTTCGCCGGCAACCTGATCTGTGGGACCTATCTCGGATGCTTTCGGCACGGGAGAAGGCGAAGATGGCGGCGCGGCGCCCAGCGCGGTTCGGACGGTTGTCAGGATGGTTTCCGGATCGCACGGCTTGGCCAGAACATGAGTGACCCCACAAGCGCGTGCCAGCACCTGAGCTTCCCGCTGCAGATACGTGGCGCTATAGAAAATGACGGGAGTCTGGGCGATGGGTTCTTCGGCGCGCAGGCGGTTCACGAACTCCAACCCATTCATGGTCGGCATCAGGATGTCGGTGATAATCAAGTCCGGCCGTTCCGCGCGGGTCTTTTCCAACGCCTCGGTGCCGTCCTCAGCCTCCACCAACTGATGACGGTCATACCCCAGTAGCGTAACGAGAAATTGCCGGTTCACGGCCCGGTCGTCCACAACCAAAATCTTTGCCATGGCTATTCTCCTCTCGAAGTCTTTAGAACGATCTCAATCTCGTCCAATAGGGTTTGGGGGTCAACGGAGCGGTCAAGGACCTTGTCTACTCCCAGCGATACGATGCGCTCCCGTTCCTCTTGCGCAAACGGGGAGGAGCAAAAAAGGAAGAAGGGCCGCCGCTTCAAAAAGGGGTGCCGCTTGGCCCACTCCAGGAAAGCGATGCCGCTTTTGCCCGGCATGCGCAGATCGGAAAGAATCAGATCGAAGTTCCGCTGGCTGGACAGCTCGACCGCTTCGCGGTACCCGTTGGCTGTGGTTACTTCATAACCGAATGGCTCCAACATGCTGCGAATTAGATTCAAATTTGTCTTGGAATCATCCACGGCAAGAACCGCCGCGCGCTTGGGCGGAAGCTCGCAGGGCGGTGTCTGGGTGGTGTCGGCCTTCAGACGGCCGCGCGCATGCTTGTCGGGCGCCAGAAACTCCTCGATTTGCTGGACGAAGTGTTCCGGAGCAACGGGCTTGGGAATGTAGCCGCTGAAGCCCGCCTGGAGGACCTTGTCGCGGTCCCCCACCATCGCCATCGCGGTCACCGCCACGATGGGAATGTGCCGCCATTCGGGGCGGCTGCGCAGTTCGCGCACCACCTCATAGCCATTCATCCTGGGCATGTCCAGATCGCAGATGATCAGGTCTGGCATGTTCGAGGCGAGCAGCGCCAGCCCTTGCTCGCCATCGCAGGCGGCCAGGGGCTCGTACCCGAACGCCCGGAGCAAATAGGTCATCAGTTGCAGGTTGTCTTCGTTGTCTTCCATCACGACGATGCGCGTGGGCATACGATTCTCCCTTGCTATTTTTCTTCGATGACTAAGGTGAATTTACTTCCTTTGCCGTAGTCGCTCTCCAGCGTGATCCGGCCGCCGAGCAACTGGGCCAGTTTCTGGCTGAGGTGCAGGCCCAACCCGGTGCCCTCATGACGGCGAGACGCTTCCGTTTTTATTTGGGTGAAAGCCTGGAACAACTTGGCTTGTTCTTCCGGCCGAATGCCGACCCCGGTGTCGCTGACGGCGATTTCGGTAAGCGTCTTGCCATTGGGGCGCCGCTGGCTCAGCTCCACCCGCACGGCGCCCTGCTCGGTGAACTTGATCGCATTGTTGACCAGATTGATCAGAATTTGCTGTAGCGCCCGGCGGTCGGTCAATACGACGACATCCTGTTTGGGAATGCCGACCAGAAATTCGAGCTTCTTGCTTTCCGCCAGCGCCCGCAACGTCGTGCTGACTTCTTCAAGCACCGACCCGGCGTTCACCGCCTCCAGGTTGACCTGCACCTTGCCCGACTCGATCTTGGCGAGGTCGAGCAAGTCGTTGATCAGCGAGAGCAGGTGCTTGGCGCTGCTCTGGATGGTTTTGAGCTGCTTTTCCTGGTCCGCCGCGAGCGGTCCCGGCAAGCGCATGAGCAAGGTGCCGGTGAATCCCAGGATGGCATTGAGCGGCGTGCGCAGCTCGTGCGACATGCTGGCCAGAAAGCGGTCCTTGGCCAGACTGGCGTTCTCCAGCTCGACGTTTTTCTCCTGCAGGGCGTGCTCAAACTGCTTGCGTTCGGTCACGTCACGGGCCGCCGCAAATACGCCCTGGAGCTTGCCGTCCCGGTCGTAGAACGTAGCCGCGTTATAGGACACCACGGTCTGGCGGCCGCCCTTGGCCTGCGCCGTCAGCTCATAGTTCGTCACCTTGCCTTCGCGGAGCACCAGCTTGACCCCCTTCTCCGCCTCTTCCGGAGCGGTAAAATAACCTCGGAATGGCGTGCCAATCAGTTCGCCCCGCTCATAGCCGGTGAGCGCCTCCATCTGTTGGTTCACGTCCGAGATGATCCCGAGCGGGTCGGTCGTCATCAGGGCGTCAATGTTCGATTCAATCAGCGAGCGGGTGTAGAACTGCTGGTCGCGGAGTTGCTGTTCGAGCTGCTTCTGCGGTGTGATGTCGCGGGCGGCGGCGAGGATGCCGAGCGGCGCTCCGGCCGCGTCGCTGAAGACGCCGGCGTTGAAGCTGACCGGAATGCGCCTTCCGTGACGGCTGATGAGCACCAGTTCATAGCCGATCACGCGGCCATCCCGCAAAGTTTTCAGAACCCCGGCGCGGGCTCCTTCCGGTTCGGTAAAGTAATCCGAAAAACGCGAGTTGACGAGGTGTTTGCGGGAGTAGCCCGATAGGCGGGTCGCTTCTTCGTTGACGTCGGTGATGACGCCGTCCGGCGCAATGGCGAAGAGGGCGTCGGCCGAGGCCTCGATCAGCGAACGGTTGTAGGCTTGCTGCTCGGCCAACTGCGTCTGCAAGCGGGCCTGCTCGGCAATGTCGCGCGCGCTGGCGAAAATTCCCTGCACTCGGCCGTCCGCCGCCCGGAACACGGAGGCGTTGAACGAGACCGCCCGCTTGCGTCCGGTTTTCGTTTGCAGGACCAATTCATAGTTGGTTACCACCCCCTGGGCAAAGGTCTGCTTGACACCCCGCTCGGCCAACTCCGGCTCCGTGAAGTATCTCTTGAACAGGGAGCCAATCAGGTCCTGGCGGCTGTGGCCCGTCATGCGGCACATCTGCTCGTTGACATCGGTGATGAAGCCCTCCGGGTCCACCGTGATGAGGCCGTCCACGGACGACTCGATCAAGCCGCGCAGGTAGGTTTGCTGCTCCCGCAGTTGCTCTTCCAGCCGCAGGCGATCCGTGATGTCGCGAGCCGAGGCAAAAATCCCGCGCACGTCACCGCCGGCGCCCTTAAAGACAGAGGCGTTAAAAGAGACTTGTAGATGCCGCCGCGTTCGGGAGACAAGAGTCAGCGCATACTCGGTGACAAACCCGGCGGTCAGGGTTTCATCCACTCCGGCCTTGGCCCGCTCCGGCTCGGTAAAGTAGTCGCCGAAAGGCGTCCCCAGCAGCTCGGCGCGCGTATAGCCCGTCATCTGGCACATGCGGTCGTTCACATCCGTGATCACGCCTTGGGGGTCCACGGTAATCAGGCCGTCCACCGAGGACTCGATCAAGCCGCGCAGGTAGGTTTGCTGTTCGCGGAGCTGGCCTTCCAATTTTTTCTGCTCGGTAATGTCGCGAGCGGCTGCGAACACGCCTTGCAGTTTGCCGTCGTGGTCAAAGAACGTGGTCGCGTTATAGGAAACCACCGTCTCCCGGCCTCCTTTGCTCCGGGCGGTCAGCTCGTAGTTGGTCACCTTGCCTTCCCGCAACACGAGCTTAATTCCTTCCTCGGCCCGCTTCGGATCCGTAAAGAACTGCTTGAACGGCGCTCCGATTAACTCCTCGCGCGTGTGTTCGGTCAGTTCGGCCATCTGCTGGTTCACGTCGGTGATGATGCCCGTCGGGTCCGTCGTCATCAGGGCGTCAATGTTCGATTCAATCAGAGAACGCGTGTACGTTTGCGACATCTGGAGTTGGGCTTCCAGTTGCTTCTGGGCGGTAATGTCGCGGGCGGAGGCGAAGATGCCCCGCACATTGCCGGCCGTGTCTTTGAACACGGCCGCATTGAACGAAACCGGGACGCGGTGTCCGTCGGCCGCTTGCAGAGTGAGGACGTAATCCGTGACTGCTCCTTTGTCAAAGGTGAGGCGGACGCCTTCTTGGGCGCGTTCCCGTTCCGCGAAATAGGCGGGGAAGGAAGAGCCGATAATCCGATTGCGGGGACGGCCGACCATGCGGCACATGGTGTCATTGACATCGGTGATGGTCATGGACTCGTCCACCGTGACCAGGCCGTCCACCGAAGCCTCGATCAGGCCGCGGTTGTAAGCCCGTTCCTCCGCCAATTGCGTTTGCAGCCGGGCCTGCTCGGTGATGTCGCGGGCGCTGGCGAAGATGCCGCGCACAGCGCCGGCCTGGTCCCGGAAGATGGCCGCATTGAACGACACCAGGATTTCGCTCCCGTCGTGGGTGCGGAGCGCCAATTGGTAGTTGGTGACAGCGCCTTTGTCGAGCGTCAGCCGTACGCCTTCGGCGGCGCGCTTCGAGTCGGCGAAGTACTCGGGAAACGCGGAACCGATCAGCCGCTCTCGCGAGTAGCCGGACATGCGGCACATGGTTTCGTTCACGTCGGTAATGACCAGCATGGGGTCCACCGTGATCAGCCCGTCGAGCGAAGCTTCAATCAAGCCGCGGTTATAGGCTCGCTCTTCCGCCAGTTGGGACTGCAGCCGCGCCTGCTCGGTGATGTCGCGTGCGCTGGCGAAAATCCCCCGCAGATTACCGGAAGGGTCCTTGAACACGGAGGCATTGAAGGAGACTTGTAGCTGCCGGCCGTCGCGCTTCGCCAGCGTAAGAACGTAGTCGGTGACAATTCCTCTTTCGAAGGTCTCATTGACGCCGGATCGGGCTCGATCGGAGTCCACAAAGTAATCGGCGAACGGCGTCCCAATCAATTCCTCTCGGCTGTAACCGGTCATCAGGCACATGCGGTCGTTCACATCCGTAATGATGTTCTGCGGGTCCACGGTGATCAGTCCGTCCACGGAGGCTTCAATGAGGCCGCGGTTGTATGCTTCCGATTCGCGCAGTTGCCGCTCCAGTTTCTTCTGTTCGGTGATGTCGCGCGCCGCGGCGAAAACACCTTGGAGCTTGCCCTGGGAGTCCCGGAAGGTGGACGCGTTGTAGGAAACAACGGTTTGCTTGCCGCTGCGGCCGCGCGCCTCGAGCTCGTAGTTCGTTACCTTGCCCTCGCGCAAGACGAGCCGGATGCCTTCCTCGGCTCGGCTCGGGTCGGTAAAGTATCGCTTAAAGGGCGTTCCGATGAGATCCTCGCGCGAGGACTCTGTCAGCTCCTCCATCTGTTGGTTCACGTCGGAGATGATCCCTAGTGGATCGGTCGTCATCAGGGCGTCAATGTTCGATTCGATGAGAGACCGGGTGTAAAACTGCGTCGCCTGAAGCTCCTCGGTGAGGCGAATCTCGTTGGAGATATCCTTGGAGATGAGCAGGAAGCCAATCGCCCGTCCGGAGGCATCGCGCCGCGGCGTGATGACCACGCGCGCGGTGAAGCGCTCGCCGTTCTTGCGGAGCCGAACCAGCGTCCCTTCCCATTTGCCGTCCCGCAACGAGCTTTCCAGGATTTCATGCGGCCTTTCCGCTTTCACATCTTCGGGTGTGTGGAGAATCGAGGAGTTGACCTTCCCGACGACTTCTTCCGGCTCGTAACCGTAGAGGCGCCGCGCCCCCTCGTTCCAGAGCAGGATTTTTCCCTCCAGGTCCTTCCCGATCACGGAGTATTCGGTAGAGGATTCCAGGATGTTGGTGATGAAATCCACGGCTTCCTGGGCGGTTCCCACGATGGCGCTGTCAAAGAGTTTGGCCCTGTGAATTTTTTCCGAGAAGCGCAGCTCATTGGAAACATCTTTCGAGATGAGCAGGAAGCCGATCGGTTTTCCGGAGGCGTCCCGGCGGGGAGTCGTGACCACGCGCGCCGTAAACCGTTGGCCATCCTTGCGGAGCCGGTTCAGGGTCCCTTCCCACTTTCCGTCCCGCAAGGCGATTTCCATCATTTCCTGAGGCTTGCCGGCTTTGATATCTTCCGGCGTGTGGAGGATTGAGGAGTTCAGCCTGCCGACGACTTCTTCCGGCTCGTAGCCATACAGACGACGCGCCCCCTCGTTCCACAACAGGATTTTTCCTTCCAGGTCTTTCCCGATGATGGAATACTCCGTGGATGATTCCAGGATGTTTTCAATGAAGTCCAGCGCCTGCTCTGCGCCACCCACAATCGTGGAATCGAAGAGTTGAATTGCCATGGATGAGCTCCTTTGGGTTGCTTTCTGCTCCTACGGAAACAAGAATCTTCCCGCCACAGGCGTTCTCGCACCTGCCTGGCCTTGGTGGGACCTAACATGACTAAGCTGGACTGTGGATTCGCGAGCTCTCCCCGTTTAGCTCGCCTATCCTCGGTTGTGCAGTGTGTGGTGTGACTGGAATTGTGACTGTGGGGCAAGGATGGTGAAGCCGATGAGTCCTCTTTTTCAAGCCGAAATCTTCGAAATCAATGGCCTCTCCAGCAGCAATCGCGCGCTGGAAACCTCCAATCGGATCCTTCTCCAAACTTCTTCTGGGATGCTGAGAGACGCCTTAACCACTTCGGGATCAAACTGTCGTCCGGCGTATCTGATAATCTCCTCTCGTGCGACTGAGTACGGGAGGGCGCTCCGGTAAGGCCGGTCGGAGGTCATGGCGTCCAGCGTATCTGCCACGGCAAAAATCCGCGCTCCGGCCGGGATCTCTTTGCCGGCGAGACCCTGCGGGTATCCCGTCCCGTCGTAGAATTCCTGATGGGTCAATACAATCTGAGCGGCGCCAGCCAAGAAAGAAATGCGGCAGACCAGCTCATATCCAATGCGCACATGCGATTCCATAACCTCTTTTTCTTCCGGAGTGAGCTTGCCGGGCTTGAGCAGGATTGCGTCAGGGATGCCGATTTTCCCGATATCATGGAGGTAGGCGCCACGGGTGATTTCGGCAATCTGTTCTGCGGTGCAACCCATCACCTTCGCGATTTCCTGACAATAGTGGGTGACTCGTTGCGAGTGCCCGGCAGTTTCGTCGTCCCTCAAATCGAGCGCCAGACCAAGGGCTTGCAGCGTTTCGTCATACGTGCGCTCGATACGCCGGACGGCCGCCTCCAACTGCGCCGTCCGCTGGCAGACCAGTTCCTCCAAATGCTGGCGATGGCGCTCCAGTTCTATTTCCAGCCGCTTCTTTTCCAGTGCCCTGTGCACGCTCGCCAGTACCGCCTCCAACTGGAACGGCTTTACGATGTAGTCGGCTGCTCCCTGCTGCATCGCCTGCACGCCCACGCGGACATCGTCTTCGCCCGTAACCATCACAAAAGCTACTTGGGGATGCTCTTTTCGCACCTTTCCCAGCAGTTCTACACCCGTCATGCCGGGCATCCTTACGTCCGAAAGGACTAGATCAAATGCGCCTTGCGAGAGCAGTTCCAGAGCCTGCGCCCCGCTGCTGGCGGATTGGCACTGGAATCCCTCACCGAACAGCATTTCAGTCAAGAGGTTGCAGATCGCTGATTCGTCGTCAACGACAAGAAGCCGCCGACTTGAAGTATCCAATTCCACTACACGACCACCCCGAACCTGAGTAGTCCTACTCTATGTTACTTTTCGGCCAGTCGTCGCAACTCCATGAGCGTTTTTTATAGATTGCCGGACGATCAGACATTGCGGGTGAACTCTCGAGAGAACACCAAGGCAGACACACCTTGGCTGGCTATCACTATGGAAAAATAGGAAAGGGCGGGTTAGAGCATTTCTCTCGTTGCTATAGATCGCCCGATAGAGCCCCGAAGGGGCGGGAGATTCTAGCCCATCAGGGCGTAAGCCCTGGGAGGCATTGGGAATAGGAGCACAAGCCCCGGAGGGGCGAAAGACCGCCGCTATATCAGGAACAGGAGAAATGCTCTAGCCCCAATGTGGTTCACTTAGGGCCAAAAGGAACCAAACGAGTGACGGGCCATCGCATGAACCCGCTCGTGCATGATTGCAGTCAGGATCGCGCGGGTTGATTTTACGGCGCTTGCCGAGTCGCGCGCCTCAGCGAGCCTGCACTTCCTGTCGTCTTGGCGAAGGCGGGTCGTCTTACGTGAACCGCATTGAGCCTAACCCCTATTATCCCGCGCCCGTTCTCTTGCTACCCCACGCTGTTCGCTTGTCATCCTTAGCCTTTCGCTTATCATCCTGCACCCTTACGCTTGTCATCCTGAGCGCAGCGAAGGATCTGCTTTTTCCGGAGACGCTCAGAGTAAACTCCGCAGTGAGCGTATCTATGACCGAATCGCCATGCGCAAGATCAAGGCCCATTCCCCCGCCTACGCCAAATCGCGCTCCCAGAAAAAGTCCGCCTGATCCTATTCACGCCGCCTCTTCCTCCATCGCAACCACCAGCCGCTTCCCCAGGGCTTCGAGAGCCTGCTGGATGCGGGGCAGCTTCGTAGGGTGTCGCGGGTCGAGCATTCTCCGCACTTCCTTCTCGTCGCAGCCTAATCGCCGGGCCAGCTCCGTGTTCTTGATCCCTGCTTCCCGCATTGCCAGATAGAGCGCCGCTTTCGCGGCTGTGGGCGCAGGCACGGCGACCAGAACCTGCTTCCGGCGCGGGTTGCGGCGTGAAGACGAAGGTGGGGGAATCTCCAACCCGTCGGCGATGCGTCCCGCGACCGCTTCTTCCAGGCAGTCCGCAGCCTGCGCCAGTGCGTCCTGCCGATCCGCCCCGCTCGTGATCGCCTCTGGCAGATCGGCGAACCGCACCGTGAAGCCGCCCTCTCTCTCACGCGTCAATGTAACGGGGTACTGAAACCTGCGCATCGTCCTCTCCTTGCCTTATGAGTCCTTCTACCGAAAATCGTCCGGGGTCAACCCAAGTTGCCCGACCATCGCGCGGAGAGTCCCCCTCGGCAGTTCCCGCTTCAGGTCCTGCACAATCGTGCGAGACGCCCCGTAATACAGAGTCCCGTGGCTGCCCTTCCCGCGATGAGCGACGAACCGGACGGAAACACCCCTGGTCTGTCCCAGCCGCTTCCCCTTCCGGACGAACTCTGCGCCCTTCACCTCTTCAGTCTCGGTCGAAAATGTCCGACTGTCAACGGGATTTCGGTTCTTTCGGTTCTTTCGGTTCCCTCGGTTCTTTCGGTTCTTTCGGAACTCTCGGTAGAATCTTCTTGCCGGGCTCTCCGCCTCCTTTCATACTTACGACGGAGGTGGCGCGAGCGTAGTGGCCCCGGTAGCAATGGAGGCCCTCGATGGACTGCGAGTGGGTCGGCGGTGTCTGTAACTTATGGACAATGAACAACTGTTGAAAAGGCGGGCTTCGGCTCAATGGAATCAATACGTTATCTTGGTTTTGCAACCGGGCTCTGCAGTTTTTTTACGAAACGAACCCAAACTAGTACCCCTAAGACTTTTTCTTGCCCCTCTCGCAGCCGGCGCGATCCGGTCGGCCACCTTCACGAACCTCCCCTTGCCCCGGGCCAGCAGGTTCCCCTGCTCGTCGCGGATGGTGCACTCGCGCCAGTAGTTCCGCCCGTTGTGCTCCGTCGGGTGCGCCTCGATGGTGATCTTCTTGCGGAGCGGCACGGGCCGCACGTAGTGGACGGACATCTCGGCGGTGAGCGCGACGATCTCCTCGGGCCGGTTGAGCTTCCCCATCGCCTCGTCCATCAGCAGCGCAATGATCCCCCCGTGCACATGCGCCGGCGGCCCTTCGTAGCGGCCGGGAAGACGCAGCGTTCCGTGCACGCGGCGGTTCTCGTCGTCAATCACCAGCTTCAGCTTCATGCCCTGGGCGTTGTCCTTGCCGCAGCCGAAGCAGAAGTTCTTCGGGCGCTTCCAGCGGGCGCGGCGCTGGAGCTCCTGGGCAATCCGCGGAGCGCCGCCGATTCTGCCCGCGTTGTCGGAATGCGATGTAGGGTTCGAATCCGTTTTCATACCGCCTGCAGGAACGGGTTGCGCTCGCGCTCGCGCCCGATGGTGGTGAGCGGGCCGTGGCCGGGGACGACGATGGTTTGGTCGTCCAGCGCAAGCAGCTTCTCATGAATCGACCGGAGGATCTTCGGGAAATCGCCGCCGGGCAGGTCCGTCCGCCCGATGCTGTCGCGGAAGAGCGTGTCGCCGGCGATCAGCGTCGGACCGGTGACGAGCTTGTCCTGCTCGGTGTCCTTGGGGCTGGCCGGGCGATTGCCGCTGTTCG